>Ga0105103_10000513_pt1 | contig 21989 bp, 21 predicted proteins | sample PPLLaktember2015_2_FD_79107 | JGI IMG/M metagenome (GOLD analysis project Ga0105103, IMG submission 79107) | Freshwater sediment microbial communities from Prairie Pothole Lake near Jamestown, North Dakota, USA - PPLs Lake P7 Core (6) Depth... | ecosystem: Environmental > Aquatic > Freshwater >...
GAACTGCCCGAGCGGTCAGGACGGCGGTCATCTCGGCTGGCTGACCGCCTCGGAATGCGCGCCCGAACTGGCGCGCGAGATCTTCGGCCAGCCGGAAGTCGGCGTGCTGCCGCGCCTGGTCCGCAGCCGCTTCGGCCTGCATGTCGTCGAAGTCCTGGCCCGCGAACCTGGCACCGTGCCGCCCTACGAAGCAGTGCGGACTGCCGTGCGCCAGACGCTCGAACGCCAGGCCACCGCGACCGCGCTGCGGCAGTATCTGCAATTGCTGGCCGGGCGCGCCAGTGTCGAGGGCGTCGACCTCGACGCCGCCAGCACGCCGCTGGTGCAGTAGAACAGGCGGGCCTGGCCCATGCCCGATGAACTGCTCGAGCGGCTACGGCGCTTCAAGGAAGATGCGTTCCCGCAGTACCGCGCCCAGTTCCAGCAGCTCGTCGATGATGGGCAGCAGCCGCTGACGTTGTTCATCGGCTGCAGCGATTCGCGCATCGTTCCCTATCTGCTCACGGGCGCCGGTCCGGGCGAACTCTTCCTCGTCCGCAACGTAGGCGCCTTCGTACCACCCTACGACCAGTCGCACGGCTTCCACGGCACCGCAGCGGCGATCGAGTTTGCGGTGCTCAGCCTGAACGTGAAGCGCATCGTTGTCTGTGGCCACACCCACTGCGGCGCGATCCGCGCCCTGTACGGCGAAGTGCCTGCCGCGGCGCAGAACCTGGTGCGCTGGCTGGACCTGGGCCGCGAGGCGACGCTGCCGATTGCCGACCCGGGCCCGGAGGTCCTGCGCCGCACTGAGCAGCGCGCGATCGTGCTCCAGCTCGAGCGGCTGATGGACTACCCGATGGTGCGTGAACGGGTGGAGGCTGGCGCGCTGACGCTGCACGGCTGGCACTACGTCATCGAGGACGGTGAAGTCCATGTGTTCGACGTCCGGCGCGGCGGCTTCGTGCCGGCCTCGCAGGCGGACAACGCGGGTACCGGTCCGTATGCTCCGCACGACCCGAGCACCTACCTCGTCGCCAGCGGCGTACCCACCGCCGGCGACTGAGGCTCGCGTGAAGCCGACTCCGATCCAGGCGAGCCACGCGCCGGCCCAGGAGGCGGCCGCGGATGTCCATCGGCTGGGCACCTTGTCGCTGCACCACCTTCTGCTCGCCCCGCACCGTCTCACGTTCTTCGCGGGTACGCTGATGCTCGTGCTGGTGTCGCTGGCGTGGACGTGGGCGCTGGGCGTTCCCCATGTCGGGCTCACCGTCGTCACGACGCTGCCGACGACGACGGCGCACGCCTTCATCTTTGCTGCCGCGTACATGCCGCTCTTCATCGCCGGATTCATGTACACCGCCGGGCCGCGCTGGCTGCAGGTGCCGGCTCCGGCGGCCGCGCAGTTGCGCTGGCCCGTCCGGCTGCACATGACGGGCATCGCGCTGCTGCTCGTGGGAGCCGCCCACGAGCCAGCCATCGCAGCCTTCGGCGCGCTGCTGCTCGCGATCGCGTGGACGGCGGTCGGTGTCGGCTTCGCGGCGCTGGTACGCGCGAGCCGCGCCGCCGGCCGGCTGCATGCGCGCTGCGTCGCCGCCTTCTGGATGGTCGGGATTTCCGCGGCGCTGCTGTTCGCCGCCGCGCTCGGCACGCATCACCTGGGCGCAGCGAGCCTCGCCGCCTGGCTGCTGCTCTTTGCATCGGTGATTCCGATCACCGCGACCGTCGCGCATCGCGTACTTCCCTTCTTCACGTCGAACGCCGTCACCGGCGCCTTCCCGTGGCGCCCGAACTGGGTACTGGCGTTGCTGCTGATGGCTGTGGCGGCATTCGGCACCCTGCAGTTCGCGGCGCGCATCGGCGCGCCCGGCGCACGCAGCCAGGCCTGGGCCTGCCTTGTGCTGCTCGCGCCGGGTGCGATCGCACTCGGCGCCCTCGCCGTCCGCTGGGGACTGGTTCAAAGCCTGCGGAGTCCGTCGCAGCGCCTGCTGGCGATGCTGCATCTGGCCTTCGCCTGGCTCCCGCTGGCACTGGCACTCGCCTGCGCCGATGCCGCCTTGCGACTTGCCGCAGGGGAAAGCGCGGGGCTGGGGCTCGCACCCCTGCATGCGCTGACCCTTGGCATGCTCGGCAGCCTGCTCTTCGCCATGGCGACCCGCATTGTCTGCGGTCACGGCGGCATCGCCCTCGTCGCCGACAAGCCGGTATGGCGCTTGTTCTGGCTGCTGCAGGCGGCCGTGCTGCTGCGTATTGCCGCACCGCTCAGCCCGGGCGGCGTGCTGCCGCTGGCAGCCGCCACGCTCTGGACCGCCGTATGGATCGCATGGGCGCTACGCTATCTGCCCGTGTTGCTCCGCCCTGGCGCAAGTCCACGCACGGCTTGATCCAAGTCCGCTCGCCGCGGGCCCGGAGGACGCAATGACCGCAACGATCCAGTTCCGTTCGCCCGCCGGCGGCTTCGACGAGCCGCTCGAGCTTTGGCTCGCCTGCCACGAGCGGGTGCAGCGCTTCTGCAACCTGCTCGGAAGGGTGAAGGAACACGTCGAAAAGCACGGTGCCGACGCCGAGGCCGCGGAGTCGGCGACCTCGATCCGGCGCTACTTCAATGAGGCGGCGCCGCGCCACCATGAGGACGAAGAGCTCGATCTCTTTCCGCGGCTGCTGGCGCGACTCGACGAGCAGGCAACGACGACCGATGCGGACGAGGCAGCGCAGGTTCGCGCCGCGATCGGCGCCTTGACTGCCGAGCATCGCGCCAATGAAGTCCTCTGGTCCGCACTCGATGCCGCCCTGGCGCAAATCGCGCGAGGCGAAGCAGCCGCGCTCGACGCCAACAAGGTCGAGGCGTTCAGCCGGACCTACCGCCGGCACATCGAAGTGGAAGAGTCGGTCGTGATGCCCGCCATGCAGCGCCACTTCAGCGCTGCGGACTGGAATGACGTCGGTGCGGCGATGGCAAAGCGCCGCGGCGTCACGCCCTGAACGCCGGTGCGCTAAAGGCCGAGATCAGGCGGGCGACGAGCGGAACGCGTAGGCGCGGCCCCCGGCGAACATGTACTCGACGCGCAATACTCGCTTCGACGAATCGGCCAGCGCAAACCCGACCAGTTCGATCCGGTCGCCAGGCTTGAGCGGTTCCTTCAAGCCCCACGCCTCCATGCGCGACAGCGGCGCGAATTCGATCTCCCAGTCGCCCGCTGCATTCGCCGGGAGCGCCGTCTTCTTCAGCAGTGCGGCTCCGTCCACGCGCTGAGACTGCGCCGGCACCGGTCGTTGGGAAAGGTCCGATGGCAGCGTCAGCTCCTGGGCAACGGTCAGCACGATCTCCGCGTGCGGGTTCTGCCAGCGCACCGACTTGACGGTACCCGCCAGAAAGAGCGGCTTGTCCTGGTCGAAGCTCGACCACCCGTGATGAGCGATCACAGGCGTGGCGGCCAGTGCGAGACCGGTAACGAGGAACTGACGACGATCGACCATGCAGAGACTCCCAGCGTTGCTCAGATGTACGCAATCATGCGGCCCGCGGCGATGACGGCCAGCCAGATCAGAAGTGATGCACCGGCCTGCCAGCGCGCCCATCGATCCTGCCGTCGCAGCGAGTGCCTTGCATGAAACACGAGCGCGTTCACACCGGCCATCAGTATCAATACCAGTTTGAGACGGAAGGCCGCGTTGGCGGCGAGTTCGCTGGCCGCCGAGATGAAGAGCAGGCTGCCGCTGGCCGCGGCGAGCGCAAATGCGGCCAGTGCCGTTCGCACTGCAAGCCGCGCGAGTTCCGGCAGTGGCAGCGCACGCTGCACGCCAAACACGCGCAGTTCCAGCAGCAGCAGGCTGCCCACCAGCGCGGCGAAGGCCGCGATATGCACGGACTCGAGCACCGGATAGGCCCACACCGAACGGCGGACCACCGCGGCGAGCGGCCATGCTTCGATGAGGGACCAGTCGATCACGACCGCCGGTCAACGCCGGCGCTTGGAACCGAGCAGGCCGCCCAGCACGCCGCGCGAGATCTCGCGCGCGATCGACGACCCCATCGAACGCGCGGCGCTTTTCGCCGCCGCCTCGACCACGCCCTCGCGGCGCCCACCGCGCGGCCCGGTCGAGCCGAACAGGAGGTCGCCCAGGCTGTCCATGATGCCGCCGCCCGACGCTGCTTCACCGGCCGGCTTCGTGGCGCCCTTTTCGGCAGGCAGCGTCTCGCCGCCGCCGGCGCGCGCCTTGAGCTGCTCATGGGCGGACTCACGATCCACTGTCTTCTCGTACGTGCTGCCGACGACCGAACTGGCAATGAGCTTCCTGCGATCTTCCGGCGTGATCGGCCCGAGCTGCGAGCCCGGGGCCAGCACCCAGGCGCGCTCGGTGATGCCGGGGGTGCCCTTCGCATCGAGGAACGAAACCAGCGCCTCGCCCACGCCCAGTTCCATGATCGCTTTCGAAGCATCGATCCTGGGGTTCGCGCGCATCGTCTCGGCGACCGACTTGACCGCCTTCTGGTCACGCGGCGTGAACGCGCGCAGCGCATGCTGGACGCGATTGCCCAGCTGGCCGAGCACCTTTTCCGGAATGTCGAGCGGGTTCTGCGTGACGAAATACACACCGACACCCTTGGAGCGGATCAGCCGCACGACCTGCTCGACCTTTTCCAGCAGGGCCGGCGGCGCTTCCGAGAACAGCAGGTGCGCCTCGTCGAAGAAGAACACGAGCTTGGGCTTGTCGCGGTCACCGACCTCCGGCAGGTTCTCGAAAAGCTCTGACAGCAGCCACAGCAGGAAGGTCGAATACAGGCGCGGCGAGTTCATCAGCCTGTCGGCCGCGAGGATGTTCACGACGCCCTGGCCATCCACCGTCTGCATCAGGTCGTCGATGTTGAGCATCGGCTCACCGAAGAAACGGTCGCCGCCCTGCTCATCGATCTGCAACAGGCCGCGCTGGATCGCACCGATCGAGGCCGACGACACGTTGCCGTACTCCGTCTTGATCCTGGCCGCGTTGTCGCCGATGAACTGCACCATCGCGCGCAGGTCTTTGAGATCGAGCAGCAGCAGGCCGTTGTCGTCGGCCGCCTTGAAGACGATCGACAGCACGCCCTCCTGCGTCTCGTTAAGGCCCAGCAGGCGCGCGAGCAGCAGCGGTCCCATGTCGGAGACCGTTGCGCGCACCGGATGGCCCTGCTCGCCCCAGACGTCCCAGAGCGTGACCGGGCAAGCGCCCCACTCCGGCTCGGGCAGGCCATGCTCCTCCAGGCGCTTCTTCATCTTGTCGCCGAGCGCACCGGCCCTGGCGATCCCGGTGAGGTCGCCCTTCACGTCCGCCATGAATACCGGTACACCGATGCGCGAAAAACTCTCCGCCAGCTTCTGCAGCGTGACCGTCTTGCCGGTACCGGTCGCGCCCGTGATGCATCCGTGACGGTTCGCGAGCGCAGGCAACAATCCGAGCTCGGTCGTGCCCGCCATTGCGATGATCAGTGGATCGCTCATGCACTTTCCCCTCGATTTCGGCCGCAGTTTAGGGCCTGTTCACGCCAGAGCACTGGCAGGGGCAGGAGTTCGGCGCCTACGGTCCGCTAGACTCCCGCCCTTGCCACATCCATCACCGCAACGTTGAGAGCAGCATCATGGCCGGCCATTCCAAATGGGCCAATATCCAGCACCGCAAGAACCGTCAGGACGCCAAGCGCGGCTCACTCTGGACCAAGATCATCCGCGAGGTGACCGTGGCCGCGCGCGACGGTGGGCCGGACCCGGCGATGAACCCGCGCCTGCGCCTTGCGCTCGACAAGGCGCGGCTCGGCAATGTCCCGAAGGACAAGCTCACCAATGCGATCCAGCGCGGCGCCGGCAAGCTTGAAGGCGCGAGCTACGAGGAAATCCGCTACGAGGGCTATGGCATCGGCGGTGCGGCGCTGATGATCGACTGCATGACCGACAATCGCACGCGCACCGTTGCTGAGGTCCGGCATGCCCTCGCGAAGAACGGCGGCAACCTCGGCACCGACGGTTCGGTGGCCTTCAACTTCAAGCACTGCGGCCAGCTCGTGTTCGCGCCGGGCACCTCCGAGGAGGCGGTCATGAACGCCGCGCTGGAGGCCGGCGCCGAGGACGTCATCGCCAACGAGGACGGCACGATCGAGGTCGTCACCCGACCCGCCGACTTCGAGGCCGTGCGCGAGTCGCTTGAAAAGTCCGGGCTCAAGCCGGAACTGGCGGAAGTGACGATGAAGCCGCTCGCCGAAACGGTGCTGACCGGCGACGATGCCGAGAAGATGCAACGTCTGATCGACGCGCTGGACGACCTGGACGACGTGCAGCAGGTCTACACCACCGCCGCGCTCGAGGAGTGAGCAACGTGCGAGAGTCCAGGCGATGAAGGCTCTGGTCGTCGGCGGCGGAGGCCGCGAGCACGCGCTGGCGTGGCGTCTGGCGCAGTCGCCACGCGTGCAGCGCGTGTACGTTGCGCCGGGCAACGGCGGGACGGCGCGCGACCGCCACCTACGCAACGTTGCACATGACAGCCACGAGTCGCTGGCTGACTTCGTCGTGTCGGAAGACATTGCGCTCACCGTCGTCGGACCCGAGGCGCCGCTCGCCACCGGCATCGTCGACGTGTTCCGCGCACGCGGGCTGCGGGTCTTCGGACCAACGCGGGCGGCCGCGCAGCTGGAAAGCTCCAAGGACTTCGCCAAGGCTTTCATGCAACGCCATGGCATCCCGACCGCGGAGTACCGCACGTTCACCGACGCCGCTGGGGCCCGTGCCTATGTCAGGCAGCGGGGCGCCCCGATCGTCGTCAAGGCCGACGGCCTGGCGGCGGGCAAGGGTGTCGTCGTCGCAGGGACCGTCGCAGAAGCGGAAGCCGCCATCGATTCGATGCTGGTTGGCAACACCCTTGGCGCCAGCGGCGCGAGAGTCGTCATCGAGGACTTCCTGCAAGGCGAGGAAGCGAGCTTCATCGTCATGAGCGACGGCCGCCATGCGCTGGCGCTGGCCACCAGCCAGGACCACAAGCGACTGCTTGATGGCGATCGGGGCCCAAACACCGGCGGCATGGGTGCCTATTCGCCGGCACCGATTGTCACGCCGACGATCCATGCGCGGGTGATGCGCGAGATCATCCTGCCGACGATCCACGGCATGGCCGCCGACGGCATTCCATACACGGGCTTTCTCTACGCCGGCCTGATGATCGACAGCGCGGGCCAGGCCCGCACGCTGGAATTCAATTGCCGTATGGGGGATCCGGAAACTCAACCCATCATGGCGCGCCTGAAGACCGATTTCACGACGCTGCTCGACGCGGCCATCGATGGCCGCCTCGACCAGGTGGAAGCCGAGTGGGACCGACGCACGGCGCTGGGTGTGGTGGTGGCGGCCGCAGGCTACCCCGACGCGCCCGGCAAGGGCGACCCGATCACCCGGCTGCCCGAAGACCGCGATGACTGCGTGACATTTCACGCGGCAACGACGCTCAGCGGCGAGCGGCTCGTCACGAGCGGCGGCCGGGTGCTATGCGTGACAGCGCTTGGCGACACGGTCAGGGCGGCGCAGAAGCGCGCCTATGACGCCGTCGAGCAGGTCGAGTTCAACGGCATGCAGTTCCGGCGCGACATCGGCCACCGGGCGCTGAAGCCGCGGACGCTGTAAGGGCTCGCGTCCCGAATCCGGACCGGGCGAGCCGGCCAGCGCAGATGCCCTGCGGCGCGCTTTCCGCCACAATGCTCGACCTTTGCGGCGATAGGCACGAACGACCGGATCGCCGGACAGAACCGCACAACAACACTGACAATGACGACCACTGCCTACACGGTTGAACAGCACATCGCGCTGAAGCGCGTCTCCTCCATTGCGCCCTCGCCCGATGGAACGTGGCTTGCGATGGCCGTACAGCGCCTCGACCGCGAAGGTGTCAAGTACGTCTCCGACCTGTGGAAGGTACCGACCGACGGCTCCGCGCCCACCCAGCTGACACGCGGTGACAGCAAGGATGCGGCGCCCTGCTTTCGCCACGACGGCGCGCTTGGCTTCCTGTCCAACCGGCAACCCACCGAGGTCAAGCCCGACGAGGACGCGGACAAGCGCATGCAGGTCTGGATCCTGCCTGCCGCAGGCGGCGAACCGCAGCAACTGACCGACGAGCCGCTCGGCGTCGAGTCCTTCCGCTTCGCGAAGCGCTCCGGCGTGCTCGCGCTGTTCGCGCCGGTGCTCCCGGGTGTCGAGCACGACAAGCAGCGCGAGACGGCCAGCGAGCGGCGCAAGAAGCACTCGAGTGCGCGACACTTCCGTCAGCAGCCGGTGCGCCACTGGGACCACTGGCTGCACCACAATGAAAACATGGCTGATACGCACCTGATCGCGTACGCGGCCGATGGCACGAACCGCAGCGACCTGACTCCCGAGGCGAAGCTCGAGTTGTCGATCGAACCGGCACTCGACATCTCCGCCGACGGCAAACAGATCGCCATCACCTGGCAAACGCCCGGCGAGGATCGGGAGACGGACTCTGCGATCCGGCTAATCGATGTTGCAACGAAGACTGCACGCATGCTTGGGGCGGCCACCAATACGAACAACGAGAGCCCGCTCATTTCACCCGATGGACGGACCCTCGCCGTGGTGCGCTCGACCCGCTCTTCGACCAAGGCGGTGCGGCCGACGCTGACGCTGATCGATCTGGCCACCGGGGCGATGCGAGAGATCGGCAAGGCCTTTGATGCCTGGCCGCATCCGGGCGACTGGACGGCCGACGGCCGGCAGATCGTTTTCACCGCAGATCTCGGCGGGCACGTGCCCGTATTCGCCGTGGATGTCGCGAACGACAAGGTCGATCTCATCACGGCAACGCGCAGCGGCGGTGCGCACAGCGATCTCTGCGTCCTGAAGGATGGCCGCATCGCCGGCATCCGCTCTACTTTCCGCGAGCCGCCGGAAGCCTTTGTCGTCACGAACCAGCCCGGTTCGCCGCCGCAGGTGCTCGCGCGCCTGTCGGGCTTCGGGTTTCCTGACTGGGTCGAGGTCGAGCACTGCACGACACCGTCTACCGACGGCGCGCTGATCCAGTACTTCGTGACCCGGCCGGCGAAGGCACAGGGCAAGCTGCCGACACTGCTGTGGATCCACGGCGGCCCGATCGGCATGTCGGCCGACGCCTGGCACTGGCGCTGGAATCCGCTGCTGGCCGTTGCGGCCGGCTACGCCGTCGTGCAGCCGAACCCGCGCGGCTCCACGGGCTTCGGGCAGGAGTTCGTGCAGGGTATCTGGGGCAATGCCTGGGGCAAGCAGTGCTATGAAGACCTGATGGCGGTCGCCGACGCGGTCGAGCAGCGTCCCGATGTCGATCGAGATCGCGTCATGGCGATGGGCGGCAGCTTCGGCGGCTACATGACCAACTGGATCGGCACGCAGACGCAGCGCTTCAAGTGCCTGATCACGCACGCCTGCGTGACGACGATGGCGCAGTTCACGGGCACGACCGACCATCCCGCCTGGTGGTACCTGGAGATGGGCGGCGAGGATCCGTACGCGGACCAGGCCGCCTTCGACCGTTACGCGCCGATCCGCCATGTCAAGCAGTGGAAGACACCGGCACTGATCATCCATGGCGAGCTGGATTACCGCTGCCCGATCAGCGAGGGCCTCAACCTCTTCGAGGCCCTGCAGTACCACCGCGTGCCGAGCGAACTGCTGATCTTCCCGGACGAGAACCACTGGATCCTTAAGCCGCGCAACATCGTTGCGTGGTACGAGACCGTGTTCAGCTTCATCGGCCGGCACCTGAAGGCGGCATGAACGCCGCACGGCCGTTCCGAAGGCGCTCGCGTCCCCCTCGGGGGGACGGAGGCTGGCACGATGGCATGCCCTGCGGCATGCCATCCGGCCGACGCCGCCTGAGTATGCAAACTCAAGCGGAGATGGCGCAGAGCCCCATCCCGCAGGGCGAGGGGGCAACATGAGCGTGGCGCCCGAGTTCGTCGACGCCCAGTCGGTGCGCGAGTACCTGCTGGGGCTGCAGCAGCGCATCGTCGGCACCTTCGAACGTCTGGACGGCAAGCCCTTCCTCGCCGACACCTGGGAGAAGCCGGCCGGCGCCCCGCTCGGGGGCGGCGGCCTCACGCGCATCATCGAAGACGGCAGCCTGCTCGAGCGTGGCGGAGTCGGCTTCTCGCATGTGATCGGGTCGAGGCTGCCACCTTCGGCGACTGCCCAGCGTCCCGAACTTGCGGGTCGGGGCTTCGAGGCGATGGGCGTGTCGCTGGTGTTTCATCCGCGCAATCCTTATGTGCCCACCGTGCACATGAACGTGCGGTTCTTCATTGCGAAGAAGACGGGTGAACCCGACGTGTACTGGTTCGGTGGAGGCATGGATCTGACGCCTTACTACCCGACCGAAGAAGATGCGCGCCACTTTCACTCGACCTGCAGGCAGGCTCTGGCAGAGTTCGGCGACGACAAGCATCCGCGCTTCAAGAAATGGTGCGACGAGTACTTTTTCCTCAAGCACCGCAACGAGCCGCGTGGCGTCGGTGGCGTGTTCTTCGATGACTTCCACGAACTCGGGTTCGACCAGAGCTTCGCGCTGATGCGGGCGGTGGGCGATGCCTTTCTAGAGGCCTACGTCCCGATCGTCGAGCGGCATCGCCACCGGGAGTACGGTCCACGCGAGCGGGAGTTCCAGGCCTACCGGCGCGGACGCTATGTCGAGTTCAATCTCGTGTTCGACCGGGGCACGCTGTTCGGACTGCAGTCGGGCGGGCGCACGGAGTCGATCCTGATGTCGCTGCCGCCGGTGGTGCACTGGAGGTACGACTGGCATCCCGAGCCCGGCAGCCCGGAGGCGCGGCTGTACACGGACTTTCTGCGTCCGCGCGAGTGGGTGTGAGCGACATGGACGCCATCGGGATCCTTGGTGGGAGCTTCGATCCGATCCACGTCGGCCACCTGCAGCTGGCACGTGACGCGCTGGCCAACTTGCCGATTGCCGAAGTCCACCTGCTGCTCGCGGCCCAGCCCTGGCAGAAGGAGATCCTTACCGCCGCGCAGCACCGCGCCCGGATGATCGAACTCGCGATCGAGCAGGAGCTTCCCTTCACCCGGCGCCGGATGATCCTGGATCTGCGCGAACTGGAACGCGGTGGTCCCACCTACACCGTGGACACGCTGCGTGAGCTGCGCGCCACGCTGGGGACCGAGGTGCCGCTGGTACTGATCATGGGGGCCGACCAGTTCGCGCGCTTCGACACCTGGCGCGAGTGGGAGTCGATCCCCGAACTGGCCCACCTCGCCGTGGCAAAGCGCGCCGGCGCCGCGCCCGCGCTCAACGAACCGTTGCAGCGCCTGCGCAATGCGCGTTACCTGAAGTACGCCGGCGATCTCGTTGAAAGCCCGGCCGGCCACATCGTCGACCTCGCTATGACACCGGTCGACGCTTCGGCCACCGAAGTCCGCGAACTGCTGGGCCGACCCACGGAGTCCGCGGACACGTCGCGGCTGGCGACGCTGGTTCCTCCCGCGGTGCTCGACTATATTCGTTCGCAACACCTCTACACCGGGCCGCATGGACATTAGAAAGCTGCAGCGCGTGATCGTCGATGCACTCGAGGACGTCAAGGCGCAGGACATCGTGGTCTTCAACACGGCGCACCTGTCCGACATGTTCGATCGCGTGATCGTCGCGAGTGGAACCTCCAACCGGCAGACCCGCGCCCTCGCTTCGTCCGTCGCGGAAAAGGTGAAGCTGGCCGGCGGCATCGTCGTCAGCATGGAAGGTGAGGACACCGGCGAATGGGTGCTGGTCGACTGCGGCGATGCGGTCGTGCACATCCTGCAGCCTGCCATCCGAGCCTATTACAACCTGGAGGAGATCTGGGGTGGCAAGGAAGTGCGACTCAAGTCCGCTGCCCCCGTGTCGATAGCGGGTAAGAAGGCCCGCAAAGTCGCAGGCCGAGGCTAGCGCTGCTTCCGGACCGCTCCTCGCGCGATGAAGATCTCGATCTTGGCAATCGGGCAGCGGCAGCCTCAGTGGGCAGACACCGCCGTCGATGACTATCTGTCCCGCTTCCCGTCGGATTACAAGGTGGAGTTGAAGGCGTTGAAGGCCGAAGCTCGCAGTGGGCAGGCGCAGGATCCGGACCGAGTCCGTGCGGCCGAGGCTGCGCGCATCCGGGCGGCACTGCCATCCGGTTGTGCGCTCGTCGCGCTCGACGAGCGCGGCAAGGACTGGACGACGCAGCAGCTCGCACAGCAACTCACGCGCTGGCGTGACGCGTCCGAACAGATCGCCTTCGTCATCGGCGGCCCCGACGGGCTCGACGACGCCATCAAGCGCGAAGCGCGACTGCAGTTGCGCCTTTCGAGCATGACGCTGCCGCATGCGCTCGCCCGTGTCATCCTCGTGGAACAGTTGTACCGTGCCTGGTCGATCCTCGCCGGGCACCCCTACCATCGCGCCTGATGCCTGCCGCCATTTACCTTGCCTCGCGCAGTCCCCGTCGGCGCGAACTCCTGAAGCAGATCGGTGTCCGCTTCGATCCGCTGCTGCTGCGGCTCGCCACGCCGCGTGGACCCGACGTCGACGAGCACCAGCAAGCGAACGAGTCGCCCGCTGACTACGTTGAGCGCACCGCACGCGAAAAGGCCGCCTTCGGCCTCGAAGTGCTCGGCATGCGCACATTGCTCTTTCGCCCGGTGCTCGCGGCCGACACCGTCGTCATCGTCGATGGCGAGGTCCTTGCGAAGCCTGCCAACCCGGCGCAGGCCGCGGAGTTCATGCAGCGGCTCTCGGGGCGCACACACGAGGTTCGCACCGCCGTCGCACTGGCGATCCAGGGTCCGTTGCTGAGCGCTACGTCAGTATCCACCGTCACCTTCCGCCGGCTCGACGACGCCGAGATCAAGAGTTACTGCGCGACCTCGGAGCCCTACGACAAGGCCGGCGGCTACGGGATCCAGGGCCTGGCTGCCGTGTTCATCGAGCGCATCGAAGGCAGTTACACGGGCGTCATGGGACTGCCGCTCTTCGAAACGGCGCAGCTACTGTCACAGGCGGGAATGAAAGTGTTGTAGCGCTCCTCGTGTACGCGAGCCCTGCGGGTTCGCACGTGCACTCGTCGCGGCACGCGCACTTCGTGCGCACGCAACACTGATTGGTTGGCTGCACTCCGGAGCGCAGCCGACTGATCAGGCTTGAGCGGTTCGCGAGAAGCGCGAACCGTCCCGGAGCAATTGCACGTGCATCGGCATAGCCGATGCGTACACTTGCGACGCATGGAAGACATTCTGATCAACATCACCCCGCAGGAAACGCGGGTCGCGGTACTCAATGCGGGCGTTGTGCAGGAACTGCACGTCGAGCGCAGCGCGCTGCGCGGGCTGGTCGGCAACATCTACCTCGGACGGGTGGCCCGTGTTCTTCCGGGCATGCAGTCGGCCTTCATCGACATCGGGCTCGAGCGCGCGGCCTTCCTGCACGTCGCGGACATCTGGGAGTACCGGCAGTTCACGCAGGTCAAGCCACCTCCGATCGAGCGCCTGATCCACGAGGGCGACACCGTCATGGTGCAGGTCGTCAAGGACCCGATTGGCACCAAGGGCGCGCGGCTCTCCACGCAGGTGAGCCTCGCCGGGCGCATGCTGGTGTACCTGCCGCAGGACCCGCACATCGGCATCTCGCAGCGGATCGAGGACGAGGCCGAGCGCACGCAGCTGCGCGACACACTCAAGCGCCTCGTCCCCCCGGAGGAAAAGGGCGGATACATCATCCGCACCAGTGCCGAGGACGCCACTGAGCAGGACCTCACGAACGACCTCGACTACCTGCGGGTGCTGTGGGGTCGCATCCTCGAGCGCCGCGCAAGCAGCGGCACGCCCTCCATGCTCTACCAGGAGCTGTCGCTGGCGCAGCGAGTTCTGCGTGACATCGCGACCGAAGAGACGACGACGATCCACGTCGATTCGCGCGAGAACTTCCAGAAGCTGGAACAGTTCGCCACCCAGTTCGTGCCGCGCGTGGCGAGCAAGCTTGCCCATTACACCGGCGAGCGTCCGCTCTTCGACCTGTACTCGATCGACGCCGAGATCGAGCGTGCGCTCGGCCGCCGCGTGGAGCTGAAGTCCGGTGGTTACCTGATCATCGACCAGACCGAGGCGATGACAACGATCGACGTCAACACCGGCGGCTACGTCGGCACGCGCAATTTCGACGATACGATCTACAAGACCAACCTCGAAGCTTCGCAGGCGATCGCGCGCCAGCTGCGGCTGCGCAACCTGGGCGGCATCATCATCGTCGACTTCATCGACATGATGAATATCGAGCACCGAGAAGCCGTCCTGACCGAATTCAAGAAGGCGCTCGCGCGCGACCGCACGCGCATGACGGTGAGCGGGTTCACGCAGCTCGGCCTGGTCGAGATGACGCGCAAGCGCACCCGCGAGTCGCTGGCGCACATCCTGTGCGAGCCCTGCCCCATGTGCCAGGGTCGCGGCGAAGTCAAGACGGCGCGTACCGTGTGCTTCGAGATCCTGCGCGAGATCCTGCGCGAGGCGCGTCAGTTCGACGAGACGCGCGAGTTTCGGATCCTGGCGTCCCAGACTGTCATCGACCTCTTTCTCGAAGAGGAATCACAAGCGCTGGCGATGCTGTCGGACTTCATCGGCAAGCCGGTGTCGATGCAGGTCGAATCGCTCTACCACCAGGAGCAGTACGACATCGTCCTGATGTAGCGATCTACTCCGTGCTACGCAGCATCAGTGCGGAGGCATCGATCACCCTTTCGGCGGGCAGACGGTCGAGACAGTCGGAGTGGCTGCCACGGTGCCGGTCGCAGCCTTCAAGCTGGCACGGCACGCAGGCCAGGTCCGGGTTCTGAAGCAGCAGAACGTTGCCGCGGCGCTGCTGCGGGGCGACGCGTTCATAGGCGCGACCGGCGCGCGCGGGCCAAGGTCCCCAAATGGCCGGATCGGTCGGGCCGTAGAGCGCCACGACCGGCGTTCCGCAGGCCGCCGCCAGGTGCGTAGTCGCCGTGTCCGGCCCGATGTAAAGCGAGGCCAGGCGCAGGACATCGGCCGTCTGCGCAAAGGACATGCGCCCGTCACGCCGCGTGGTCTTGCCGGCCTCGACCCCCTGCAGCACCGAGTCGACATAGGCGCGCTCTTCCGCCCCCGGCCCGCCGCTGACGACGATGCGCAACTGGCGCGCATGCAGGGCGTCGATCAGCGCGCGCCAGCCGTCAGCCGTCCACTGCTTGTAGCGCCAGCGTGGCGAGGGATGAACGACCGCAAACGGCTGCGCCGCCGGATCGAACCCGAGCGCCGACGCCACCTCGGACGCGCCCCAGCCCGCGGTCGGCGGCACAACGCCCGGCATCGCATCGATGCCAAGCAACTGCGCAATCCGCTGGTTCTCGAGCACACGCGCGCCACCCGGATCGAACACCGCGTGGCGGTCGAGCAGCGCGCGCTTCCACCACGACTTGCCAGGCTCCGGCGAAACCAGTCCGACACGGCGGCGACCCGCAGCCCAACCGAAGAGGAACGGGCGCGTGCCGGTCTGCGCGATCACGGCCAGGTCGTATTGCCGCCAGAGCGCGCGGACCTGCCGCAGCGTGTCGCCCGCGGTCGTCAGCTCCGGCACGGTGATCACCTGGGTCACATCGGGATTGCCTTCGAAAACGCCTTGCGTGCCCGCGAAGACCAGCACGTCGACATCGCAATCCGCAAAGCGCTGCTTCAGCGCCCGCACCAGCGGCGTGGACAGCAGCGCGTCGCCGAGGAAGCGCAGTGTCACCACCAACGCGCGGCGCGGCGGACGGATCCCGTTCATGGCAGTGCCAGCGCCTCGTCGATCGCGGCGACGACCTCGGGCACCTCCGGCCAGCGGCCGTTGTCGCCCACGCACACGGCGCGCGCCGACCAGGGGCCGGTTCGGTGTCGATCGGTCACGCCGAAGATCGTCACCTGCCGCACGCCCACCGCGGCGGAGACATGGCTCGTGCCCGAGTCATTCGCGATCACGACGCCGGCATTCGCGGCGAGGGCCGCGAAGACCCCGAGCGGAACCGGGGGCAGCAACGCCACGCCCGGCAGGGCCGCCCGCACTGCTTCGACTTCGGCCGGTGGCGGCGCGGCCACTGGCACGAGCCCGCGTTCACGCAGCGCCGGCACGAGTTGGCCGAAGTGGGCCCAATGCTTGATGCGGCCACGATGCAGGCCGGTCGCCACGGGCGCGAGCAGCGCGTAGCGTTCACCGACCCCACCCGCGCGGCGCACGGCAAGAGCCGCGCTGCTCTGTCCGGGCGTCAGCGGCAGCTGCAGTGCCGGCGACGGCGCCGGGCGGTCTGTGGCCAGACCCCATGCGCGGAGCGCCGCCAGTGCTGCGCCGTAGAAGCGTTCGACCTCGTGGCCGTCGCGCGGCACCGGACTGGGCCAGCGCAGCAGCAGCCTCCGCGAAGCCGTTGCCAGGCCGGCACTCGGCACGCCCGCGAGCGCGAACATCAGCGCCGAACCGAACGAGTTGGGCAGCACCAGCCCGCGCGCCTGGCCATCGATCGAAGCGCGGAACCGCCGTACCTGCGCAGCGTCACGAAGCAGGCGGCCCTGCAGCGGCAGGTACGACAAACGCAAGCCCTCGAAAAGGCTCTCGCTCCAGCCACGCCCGACCAGCGCACAGCGCAAGCCCGCCTCCCGCAACAGGTGCAGGGCCGGCAGCGCCATGCAGGCATCGCCGACGTGATTCGGCATACGGACGAGGACCGTCGGCGAAGACATCAGGTGCCCGGCTGCGCCTTTGCAACGCCGCTGTCGAGGGGTCCCATCGGTCGCGCCAGCATCGCGCCCAGGACGAGCGCCAGCAGGTGGCCCTCTGAAAAGGTCTTGAAGTGCGAACTGAGCAGCGAGGTGGCGCACCAGCCGAGCAGCATGCCCGCCGCGATGATGCGCGCACGCGTGCCGTCGCCCCGATCCACCAGCGCCGCGATGATGAAGGCCAGGAACGCCATGAGCCCAAGGATGCCCTGCTCGGCCAGGAAGAACAGATACTGGCTGTGTGGATCCACCGTCGTCTCGGCCCGCCAGTCGGTGCCGGTGTACTTGTCCTTCACCACTTCGGCATAGGCCTTGCCGAAGCCACCCGTGCCCGTGCCCAACCAGGGCTGCCCGCGCACCGCCGCGAGCGTGTTCTCGTACATGACGGCCCGCATGCCCATCGATGTCTTGTAGGTCTGCGTGGAAGCATTGCGCCACTCGTCGACTGCAAGCGCAATCCGGTCGCGTGCCAGTGGCGACAGCGCCATCGCGCCCGCCAGCAGTGCGGCCAGGACAACGGCCGCCAGGGCGCTGCGCCAGCTGTGCAGATTGAACACCACGAGCACGATGAGCATGGCCGCGAGCGCGAGGAAGCCGCTGCGGCCCGGCGTCACGAATGCCATGTTGAGGACAAACAGAGCCGCGAACCCTGCCGCGGCCCAGCGCCAGCGGCGGCCGAGCCCGGGGTCACCAGCCAGCCAGAGCGCCAGCAGCGTCGCCGTGGCGAAGGCCATGGACTGGGCACTGTGATTCCGCAGCAGCGAACCCGCGAGGTCGTACACGCTCGTGGGCAGCCGGCCCGTCACGGCAACGATGCCGAACGAGACCAGCACCGCCGCACCGCTGACGGCTACATAAGCGATGATCAGCCGACGCTTCCACAGCAGCGGTCCGAACAGGGCGAGCGCCACCGGCACCATCCAGAGCTTGCGCCAGCTCCAGAACGAAGCCCAGCGATCACGCCACGGCACATCCGCCCACAGCATCGCCGCCGCGATGACTGCCACGAGAACCAGCGTCGCGACACCCAGCGGCTGCAGGCAGGCGTGCCTCAATCGCGGTCCCGCCTGCCGGCTGGCCAGCAGCCCCAGCAGCATCAGCGCCATCGCCGCATTTGCGAGCGGCGGCGAGATCATGACGCTGCACGCCGCGACGATCGTCGACCACCGGGCGATCTCGATCCAGCGCGTCCCGGACAGTCCGTTCTCAAGCGGAATCGGAGTTGCATTCATGCACGGCCCTTCAGCGCCACAGCTGGTACAGATACCTGCGGCGCAGGCGCTCTAGGCGATAGCGCAATCCCTGCAGCCAGTTGGGCGGCGCCGCCTCGAGCGAGGTCCGGAACACGCCGAGCTTGCTGCCCTGCTCCACGACCGGGTCTTCCAGCCAGAGGAAACGGATGCCCGCCTGGCGATCGATGGTGTCGAACACCACATCGATCGGCTTGCGCATCGGATCTGCGTGGATCAGCGCGAGGCGCAGGCGCGCTTCCTCCGACCCGGCGATATAGGAGTCCGTGAATCGACCCTTGTTCGCCTCGTAGATCCGGCGGCCCGGCTGGCGCTGGCTCGCCGGCGTGTAGAAGTTGCCGCCGGCACCAATGAAGATGACGTAGGGATGCGGGGCGCTGCGCGTTTCCGACAGCGCCGCCTTCACTCCTTCAATGAAGCCGTCGGCGAGCACCACATCGTCCTCGAGGACGAGGCAGCGCTGCCATCCCCGCTCACTGATCCGCCGCAGCGCCGCGACATGCTTGAGGGCACACGACTTCTGCCCCCGGTTGAGCTCATCGCCCGCGAAGTAGCGCTGGTCGAGCTCGGCCGTGATCTCGTCGGCGTCGAACTCGTGGACGAAGTCCCCGCTGAGGCCGAAACGCGCCAGTTGTGCCTCGACGTGCCGGCGGCGCTCGACGAAGGACTTCACATTGATGATGAGGATGGCGTCGAGGCCGAGCGCCTCCAAACGCGCGGCCGCCTCCTTCCGCCGGTCAGCCATCCGCAGCCGTCACTTCCGGGGCACGCGGCCGAGCAGATAGAACTCGTCGTTCGGCCGCATCGCGATCAGGTTCGCCATGCGATTGGACAGCGCGAAGAACGCGGCGATCGCGCCGATGTCCCAGATGTCCTCGTCGCTGAAGCCGTGGCCCCGCAGCGGCTCGAAATCCGCCGGTTCGACCGAAGCCGAATCGGTCGCCACCTTCAGCGCGAAGGCCAGCATCGCGCGCTGGCGCGGCGAGATGTCCGCCTTGCGATAGTTCGTTGCGACCTGGTCGGCCAGCAGCGGATTCTTCTCGTAGATGCGCAAAATGGCCCCGTGCGCCACGACGCAGTAGACGCAGTCGTTGGCGCCGCTGGTCGCGACGACGATCATCTCCCGCTCGCCCTTGGTCAGGCCGGACTCGCGCAGCATCAGGGCGTCGTGATAGGCAAAAAAGGCACGGAACTCGTCCGGTCGGTGCGCCAGCGTCAGGAAGACATTCGGCACGAAGCCCGCCTTGTCCTGGACCTCCTGGATGCGGGCGCGGATGTCCTGCGGCATTTGAGCCAGCTCGGGGACGGGCCAGCGACTGATCGGGCGTGCGGGCGTTGTCATGGCATCAACTCCGTCGTGTTCTCGACTGGCGCGAACTGAATGCTGTGCAGACGGGCATACAGGCCGCCGCGACCGATGAGCTCGCTGTGCGACCCGATCTCGGCCATGCGGCCGTGCTCGAGCACGACAATGCGATCGGCGCGCTCTATCGTCGACAGCCGGTGCGCCACCACGAAGGTCGTGCGGCCCTTCATCAGCCGCTGCAGCGACGCCTGGATGAAGCGCTCCGACTCGGAGTCCAGCGATGATGTTGCTTCGTCGAGGAGCAGAATCGGCGCGTCCTTCAGAAGCGCGCGCGCGATTGAAAGGCGCTGCCGCTGCCCACCCGACAGCTTCACCGCGTTTTCGCCGATACGCGTCTCGAAGCCCTGCGGCAGCGACTCGATGAACTGCAGGAGGTAAGCCGCATCCGCCGCCTCGCGAATCCGCTCGATCGATGCGCCGCGCTGCGCACCGTACGCGATGTTGGCCGCGATCGTGTCGTCGAACAGGACGACATCCTGCGAGACCAGCGCGATCTGCCGGCGCAGGCTGGCGAGGGTCAGGTCCTCCAGCGGCACGCCGTCGAGCCGGATCTCGCCGGAGGTCGGGCGAATGAAGCGCGGAACCAGGTGCACCGCCGTCGACTTGCCGGCTCCGGAAGGACCGACGAAGGCGATCATCTCGCCGGCACGCACGGCGAGGTCGAAGTCCGTCAATGCGTCGGACTCGGCCCCCGCGTACCTGAACGACACGCGACGGAACTCGACATCGCCTCGCGCACGCCCGATGTCGCGGGTCCCGGCATCGTCCTCCGGTGCCGTGTCGATCATGCGGAAGACACTCTCCGATGCGGCGGCCATGCGCGCCAGCGGACCGTTCAGCGATGAAAGATGGCGCAGCGCCGGCAGCAGCAGGAGGGCCGCTGCCAGGAAAGTCACGAACTCGCCCGGCGAGGCCTTGGCGCTCTGCGCCTGCCACAGTGCCACCGTCATCACGATGGCGACCCCGATGGCACCGAGCACCTGCGCGATCGGGGTGGCCGCCGACCATGCAACCTGCATGCGCATCGCGAAGCCGCGCAGCTTCTCGTTGATCTGGCGAAAGCGGCTGTTCTCGTAGTCCGCGCCCTCGTAGACCTTGACGACCCGCTGGCCTTCATGCGCCTCCTGGATCGCGCGCGTCATCTCGCCAAGCATCACCTGGTTCTCGAGGTTGAGGCGCCGCAGTCGCCGGCTGAACGCGCGCAGAGCGATGCCAATCGGCGGCGCGACGATCATCGTCAGCAGCGTCAGCTGCCAGTTGTAATAAAAAAGCATCGCCAGCAGGCCCAGCACGATCAGCGAGTCGCGCACGGCTGTGCTCATGACTTCGGCCGCCAGGTTGAGCGCATTCGTCGCCTCGTTCACGAACTTCGAAATCACGATGCCCGAAGGCGTGTTCTCGAAAGTCGTTGTCGGCCAGTGCAGCATTCGGTCGAACATCGCCATGCGGAGGTCGACAAGCACCGCCTGCGAAACCCTGTTCAGCAGATAGGAGCCGCCGAAGATCGCCAGTCCGCGCACGATGAAGAGGCCGACGAAGGCGATCGGCATCCATATGACGGCCTTGAACTCCTTCTGGAACAGCGCCTGGTCGGTCAGAACACCCGCCAGACGCGCGATCAGCGGCTCGGTCGCCGCGCTAACGCTCGTTGCGATCAGTCCGAACACCAGCAGGCGACGATGCGTCAGCACCATGCGCAGAAGGCGGCGCAGGTTTGGATCGTCAAGCAGGCGGGGGTGGGCGGAACTCATGTCGCGGCGGCGGCGCTCGTCCACGGACCGAACCGTTGCGGAGGCAGCACGTAGTGTATGCGAAGGCGCTGCCCTGCCCGGGGGTTGGCCTGCCGTTAAGCTTGCGGCTGCAACCGGGAACCGCAATGGCGCGCATCTCCGTCTACATCATCGCTTACAACGAAGCCGACAAGATCGAACCGGCGCTGAAGAGCGTGACATGGGCTGACGAGATCGTCGTGGCCGACTCGTTTTCCACGGACCGTACCGTGGAGATCGCCCGCAGGTACACCGATCGCGTGCTGCAGGTGCCGTTCGAGGGCTTCGGCAAGCTGCGCAACGACGTCCTCGCACAACTGACGGGTGACTGGGTGTTCTCGCTCGACGCCGACGAACGCTGCACCGCAGCCGCCGCGGCCGAGATCCGCCGCATCGTCGAGCGGCCCGACGCGGCGGACGCCTACCATGTGCCGCGCCGCAATTTCCTGCTCGGGCGCTGGATCCGTCACTCCGGCTGGTATCCGGACTACCGCCAGCCGCAGCTGTTCCGGCGCGGCAAGCTGCGCTACACCGAGGACGCCGTACACGAGACCTACATCCTCGATGGCACGCTCAGCACCACCACCGAGCCGATCGCGCAGGTCCCGTTCAAGGACTTGGCGCAGATCGTCCACAAGATGCAGCGCTATTCGACGCTCGGGGTGGAACGACTGGCCGAGCGCAAGACCCGGCCGTCGATGGCCAGGGCGCTGGCGCATGGCCTGGGCGCGTTCTTCCGTCACTACGTCGTGCGCCTGGGCTTCCTCGATGGCTGGGCCGGATTCATCATCGCCTTCTCGAACTTCGAAGGCACGTTCTATCGCTACGC
>Ga0105103_10000515_pt1 | contig 21930 bp, 22 predicted proteins | sample PPLLaktember2015_2_FD_79107 | JGI IMG/M metagenome (GOLD analysis project Ga0105103, IMG submission 79107) | Freshwater sediment microbial communities from Prairie Pothole Lake near Jamestown, North Dakota, USA - PPLs Lake P7 Core (6) Depth... | ecosystem: Environmental > Aquatic > Freshwater >...
ATCGGCGCCAGCAGGAACGGCCGCCAGCGCACTTCGATGCCATGGCGCGACGCCATCGCGTGCATGCGGGCCACCGCCAGGTAGGTGTAGGTGCTGCCGTATTCGAACCAGAAGTCGAGCTTGACCATGGGTCTCGCTACTTCAATTCGTCGGCCGCAGTGGCCGGTGCGGTACTTCGCAACGTTCTGGCGGAAGCGGTGAGATTCGAACTCACGGACCCTTGCGGGTCGCCGGTTTTCAAGACCGGTGCAATCGACCACTCTGCCACGCTTCCAAGCGAGGCAGGATTCTAGGCCGCCAGACGTTCTTGCTAGCCCGGTACCTGCGCCTGTTCGCACGCCACCTGCACCCATTCGCGTCGGCCGCCATCGATGCGCACCGCGCTGAGCTGGCCGCCCCAGACGCAGCCGGTGTCCAGCGCCAACAGGTCGCTGCGGTCGATGCGGCCCAGCGTGGACCAGTGGCCGAAGGCCAGCGGCACGCCGCGGGTTCGCCGGCCAGGTATGTCGAACCAGGGCTGGCAGCCCGGCGGCGCCGCGGCGGCGCCTTCCTTGCTCTTCAACTCCAGCCGGCCTTCAGGAGTGCAGAAGCGGATGCGCGTCAGCACATTGACGATGAAGCGCCAGCGCTCGGCGCCGTGCAGCGCATCGCTCCACTGGGCCGGCTCGTTGCCGTACATCTGCTGCAGCATGTCGGGCAGGTCGGGGCTGCGCAGAAGCGCCTCGACCTCGCCAGCCAGGGACAGCGTGGCGGCAACATCCCATTGCGGCACCACGCCGGCATGCACCAGCAACCAGCCATCGAACATATACGCCATGCGCCGGTGGCGCACCCAGTCGAGCCAATCGTTGCGCTTCTTCGAGCCGAGGATGTCGTCCAACGTGTCGTCCTTGCGCGGCTTGCGCACTCCGTGCGCCACTGCCAGCAGGTGCAGGTCATGGTTGCCGAGCAGGCAGGTGGCGGCATCGCCCATGGCGCGCAGGCGCTTCAGCGTGGCCAGCGAGCCGGGGCCCCGATTGACCAGGTCGCCCACCAGCGCCAGCCGGTCGCGCGAGGGCGAGAAACCGATCTCGGCCAGCAGCCGGTCCAGTGCATCGCAGCAGCCCTGCACGTCACCCACGAGGTAATCCATGCATCGATTCTGCTACGCTACCCAACATCTCCCCGCTTGTCGCCTTTGGCGGCGGCCGTGCATGGACGTCGCGCTGCTGGTCTTTCTCATTCTGCTGAACGGCGTGTTCGCCATGTCCGAGATGGCGCTCACCGCCAGTCGCAAGGCGCGGCTGCAGGTCATGGTCGAAGGCGAGGAGCCCGGCGCGCAGGCGGCGATGGACCTGCACGAGCACCCCACCAAGTGGCTGTCCACGGTGCAGATCGGCATCACTTCGATCGGCGTGCTCAACGGCATCGTCGGCGAGGCCGCCTTCGCCGAACCCTTTTCTCGCTGGCTTCAAAGCGCGTTGCCGATCACGCCCAAGATGGCGGCCTACAGTGCCACCGCCCTGGTGGTGGCGACCATCACCTACCTGACCATCATCTTCGGCGAACTGGTGCCCAAGCGGCTGGGCCAGATGTACCCGGAAAACGTGGCACGGCTGGTAGCCCGGCCCATGAACTGGCTGTCGACCGCGACGCGGCCCTTCGTCTGGCTGCTTGGCGCCAGTACCGAGACGGTGCTGCGTCTGCTGGGCATTCGCGGCGGGCCGTCGCGCAGCGTCACTGAAGAGGAGATCGCCGCCAGCCTGGAAGAGGGCGTCGACGCCGGCGTGATCGAGGAGCAGGAGCACCAGATGGTGCGCAACGTGTTCCGCCTCGATGACCGGCAGATCGGCTCGATGATGATCCCGCGCGCCGAGATCGTCTGGCTGGATGCCGGCGCGCCGATCGAGCAGATGCTCGAGCGCATGATGCAAAGCGGCCGCTCGCGCTACCCGGTGTGCCGCGGCGGCCTGGACGAGGTCATCGGAGTGGTGGCCGCGCACAAGCTGCTGCCACCGTTGGCGCAGGGGCTGAAGCCGGATCTGAACGAGCACCTGAAGCCGCCGGTGTTCGTGCCCGAAACGCTGTCGGGCATGGAGCTGCTGGAGCACTTTCGCCAGTCCAGCGCCGACATGGTTTTCGTGGTCGACGAGTACGGCGCGGTGCAGGGCGTGATCACCGAGCGCGACCTGCTGGAGGCCATCACCGGCGAGTTCGTCGGCGCCGAACCCGGCGAGGAGGCCTGGGCCACGCAGCGCGCCGACGGCAGCTGGCTGATGGACGGGTTGATCCCGATCCCGGAATTGAAGGACCGCCTTGACCTGAAGGAGGTGCCCGAGGAGGATCGCGGGCGCTACAACACGCTGGCCGGCATGGTCATGCTGCTGCTCGGCCGCCTGCCCGGCACCGGCGACAGCGTCGACTGGGAAGGCTGGCGCTTCGAGGTGGTGGACCTGGATGGCAAGCGCGTCGACAAGCTGCTGGTGGCGCGCACAGGCGAAAGCGACGACGCACCAGCATGATCGCCGGCCCTCTGCACCGGTTGCTGCAGTGGCGCTTCGAGCCGGCCGTGCCGGCGCCGGATCAGGCCGCGGCCGCGCCGGCCCCCGCACCGAGCTGACGCGACAGTTCGCCCGCGCTGTGGCGCAGCACGCGTGCCACCGCGCCGTCGACGCGCACGTCGAAGATCGCACTCGGGCCGATGGCCGTCAGGCTCATGACGAGGTGGTCGCTGACATCGAACACCGGCGCGGCCATGGCGCTGATGCCGGGCACCGAGGCATCCACCGCGATGGCCAGGCCGAGTTCGCGCACCCGCGCCAGCTGCGCCTGCAGGCCGGCGTCGAAGCCGGCGCTGCGCTGGCCCGGTTGCTGCTCCGCCGCCAACAGCGGCAGCACGCTGGCGCGCGGCAGGTAGGCACAGAACAGCAGCCCCGAGGCGGTGCCGCGCAGGCTCATCACCGTGCCATGGCGCATGTTCACGTGCACGGCGGACGGCGCTTCCTCGATGCGCACCATCGTCGGCCCTCGATTGCCCCACACCGCCACGCCCACGGTGTGGCCGAGCGTGCGCGCCAGCTCGCCGATCAGCGGCGTAGCCAGGCGCACCGGGTCGTATTGCTGCAGGCTGATCAGCCCCAGCTGCATGGCCAGCGGGCCCAGGCCGTAGCGGCCCGACTGCGCGTCCTGCTCGATCAATCCGAGCTTGCCGAAGCTCACCAGGTAGGGGTGGGCCTTGGCCGCGCTCATGCCGGCTTCGCGCGCCAAGTCCTTCAGAGCCATCGGGCGACCGTGGTGCGCCAGCGCGCGCAGTAACTGGCCGCCGACCTCCACGCTCTGGATGCCGCGTTGCAGCCGTGGCGGCTCGGCTCGCGGCGAGGTGACAGGCGACTTGCGGGGAGTGGGCATGGTCCGGGTTTCTACTGAAACGAATGCGTTAGACATTAGCGAATCGCTTGATTAGAATCAAGTCCGTAGTTACACTAATGCAAACGTGTTCGACTAAAACGAATTTTGGAGAGTGCATGAGCAAAGCCTTCGCCAGCCAGGCCGACCTGGAAGAAAAGACCGTCAGCTTCACTAAGCTGTCCGCGCACGCCTATGCGTACACGGCCGAGGGCGACCCGAACACCGGCATCGTCGTCGGCGACGATGCGGTGATGGTCATCGACACCCAAGCCACGCCGGCGATGGCGCAGGACGTGATCCGGCGCATCCGCCAGGTCACCGACAAGCCGATCAAGTACGTGGTGCTGAGCCATTACCACGCGGTGCGCGTGCTGGGCGCGGCGGCCTACAAGCCCGAGCACATCATCGCCAGCGAGGACACGCTGAGCCTGATTCGCGAGCGCGGCGAGCAGGACAAGGCCAGCGAGATCGGCCGCTTCCCGCGGCTGTTCCGCAACGTCGATTCGGTGCCGCCGGGGCTGACCTGGCCTACGTTGACCTTCACTGGCCGCATGACGCTGTGGCTGGGCAAGCTGGAGGTGCAGCTGATCCAACTCGGCCGCGGCCACACCAAGGGCGACACCGTTGTCTGGCTGCCGCAGGACAAGGTGCTGTTCAGCGGCGACCTGGTCGAGTTCGATGCCACCCCCTATGCCGGCGACGCCTACTTCCAGGACTGGCCAAAGACGCTGGACAACATTGCCGCGCTCAGACCGCTGGCGCTGGTGCCGGGCCGCGGCGCGGCGCTGCAGGGCGCGGCCGACGTGGCGCGCGGGCTGGAAGGTACGCGTGCCTTCGTCAGCGAGCTGTATGCCAGCGTCAAGGCCGGCGCGGCGGCGGGCAAGGAGCTGCGCGCCGTCTACCGCGAGACCTACGACCGGCTCAAGCCCAGGTACGGCCAGTGGGTCATCTTCGACCACTGCATGCCCTTCGACGTGACCCGTGCCTACGACGAGGCCACGCGCTATCCCGACCCGCGCATCTGGACCGCAGAGCGCGACATCGAAATGTGGAAATCGCTGGAGGCCTGAAGCATGAAGATCGAACGCATCCATCACGTCGCCTACCGCTGCCGCGACGCCAAGGAAACGGTGGAGTGGTACCGCAAGCACCTGGGCATGGACTTCGTGCTGGCCATCGCCGAGGACAAGGTGCCTTCGACGCACGCACCCGACCCGTACATGCACCTGTTCATGGACGCCGGCAACGGCAACGTGCTGGCCTTCTTCGAGCTGCCCAATTCGCCGGCTATGGGCCGCGATACCAACACGCCGGATTGGGTGCAGCACATCGCCTTCAAGGTGAGCAGCGTCAAGGAGCTGGAGGACACCAAAGCCCGGCTCGAAGCTGCCGGCATCCCCGTGGTCGGCGTCACCGACCACACCATCTTCAAGTCGATCTACTTCTTCGACCCCAACGGCCACCGGCTGGAGCTGGCCTGCGACACCGGCACGCCGGACATGTACAAGAAGCTCGACGACGTGAAGTGGGCGATGCTGGAGGAATGGTCGCGTACCAAGCGCGCGCCCAAGCATGCGCACTGGATGCACGAGGCCGAGCTGGGAGCGTGAGGGCGCGATGTCCAAGAGCTACACCTATCCCGAGTTCCCGTACCGGCAGAGTGCCGCGCAGCGCGAAGGCCGCTTAGAGCGCCACCCGCTGGTGGTCATCGGCGCCGGCCCGATCGGCCTGAGCGTGGCGCTGGACTGCGCGCAGCGCAACATCCCGGTGCGACTGCTCGACGACAACAACACCGTCAGCGTCGGCTCGCGTGCCGTCTGCTATGCCAAACGGCCGCTGGAGATCTGGGACCGCCTGGGCGTGACCGCGCCGCTGGTGGCCAAGGGCGTGCGCTGGCAGGTCGGCAAGGTGTTCCTGGAGGACGAGCAGGTCTACCAGTTCGACCTGCTGCCCGAGGGTGGGCACAAGATGCCGGCGATGATCAACCTGCAGCAGTACTACGTCGAGCAGACGCTGGTCGATGCCTGCGAGGCGCACCCGAAGATCGACATCGGCTGGAAGCACAAGGTGGTGGGCATCGTCCAGCAGGACGACCACGCGCGGCTGACGGTGGAAACGCCCGATGGCCGCTACGATCTGCTGGCCGACTGGGTGGTCGCCTGCGACGGCGCCAACAGCGACACGCGCAAGATGGTCGACGCGAAGTTCACCGGCCAGTTCTTCGAGGACCGCTTCCTGATCGCCGACGTGGTGCTGAAGTCGCCGCCGCAGCCCGCGCACGGCGCGCAGCGCCTGGGCAGCGAGCCCGAGCGCTGGTTCTGGTTCGACCCGCCTTTCCACCGCGGGCAGAGCGTGCTGCTGCACAAGCAGAGCGACGATGTCTGGCGCATCGATTTCCAGCTCGGCCGTGACGCCGACCCCGAAGCCGAAAAACGGCCCGAGCGCGTCATCCCGCGCATCCAGGCGATGCTGGGGCCGGAGCTGCCCTTCGAACTGGAATGGGTGTCGGTGTACCAGTTCGCCTGCCGGCGCATCGACAACTTCCGCTACGGCCGCGTCATCTTCGCCGGGGATGCGGCGCACCAGGTGTCGCCCTTCGGAGCGCGCGGGGCCAACACCGGCATCCAGGACGTGGACAACCTGGGCTGGAAGCTGAAGTTGGTGCTCGACGGCACGGCGCCCCTGGCGCTGCTGGACAGTTACCACGACGAGCGTGCCTTCGCTGCCGACGACAACCTGCTGAACTCCACCCGAGCCACCGACTTCATCTCGCCAAAGAGCCCGGTCAGCCTACGCTACCGCAACGCGGTGCTGGAGCTGGCGCGCACCGAGCCCTTCGCCCGCCCGCTGATCAACAGCGGTCGGTTGTCCACGCCCACGCCCTACCTGCAATCGCCGCTGAACACGCCCGACGAGGACGCCTTCGCCGGCCTGATGAAGCCGGGCACCAACTGCGCCGACGCGCCTGTGCGGCATGCCGGGCGCGACGGTTGGCTATTGAACGTGCTGAACACGCTGCACGGACCGGCAGGTGGCTTCACGCTGCTGGCCTTCGGTGAACGGCCGCCAGTGGAAAGCGTGGCCGATGGCCGCCTGCTCGCGCGCGTGCTGTCGGTTGGCGGTGATGTCGAGGACGTGGACGGCCTGCTCGCGCAGCGCTACGACGCTCGACCCGGTACCGTCTACCTGCTCCGGCCCGACCAGCATGTGGCGGCGCGCTGGCGCCGCTTCGACGCCGCCAAGGTGCGTACCGCGCTGCGCCGCGCCACCGCCCAGCCCTGAAGGACCCGCCATGCCGTTGAACCGCCAACCGAACATCGACGACGCCGACGACTTCTACCGCGAGTTGATCGACAGCCAGCGCGGCCTGAGCGACACGCAGGCCGAGATGCTGACCACCAAGCTGGTGCTGATCCTGGCCAACCACGTGGGTGACCGCGCGGTGCTGCGCGAGGCGATGGCGCTGGCGCGCGACAACACGTTGGCTCACGCCAGGGCATGAGCGCGCCGGGCCGCTCCCAAGTGCTCATTCCGGAGCGCGCCTCGCGGAGGAGATTCTGATGACCCTGCTGGACCATACACACGACGCCGCATTGCGCAGCTGGGTCGAATCGGCCAACGCGCCGGACAGCGACTTCCCTGTGCAGAACCTGCCATTCGGTGCCTTTCGCCGCTTGGGGCAGGACGAGCCGCTGCGCATCGGCGTGGCCATCGGCGACCAGGTACTCGACTTGAAGCTGGCGCGTGCGCAGTGTCCCTGGGGCCCAGGCATCGACGAACTCTTGGCGCCGCTGGCCGCGGGTGACCTGAAGCCGTTGATGCGCGCCGCGCCGGCGTTGCGGCGCAGGCTGCGCAGCGCGCTGTCGCTGGCGCTGGCCGAAGGCAGCGACCAGGCACCGTTCCTCGAGCTTTGCCTGCTGCCGCAGGCCCAGGTGCAGATGCACCTGCCCTGTGCCATCGGCGATTACACCGACTTCTTCACCGGCATCCACCATGCCACCGCGGTGGGCAAGCTGTTCCGCCCCGACAACCCGCTGCTGCCCAACTACAAGTGGGTGCCGATCGCCTACCACGGGCGCGCTTCGAGCATCGGCATCAGTCCGCAGGCCTTCGTGCGGCCGAGCGGGCAGTCGTTGCCGGCTGGTGCGACCGAGCCAAGCTTCGGCCCCTGCCAGCGCCTGGACTACGAGCTGGAGCTGGGTGTCTTCGTCGGTGCCGGAAACCCCCTGGGCCGACCGATGGACATGGAGCAGGCCGAGGACGACTGGTTCGGCATCGTGCTGCTCAACGACTGGTCGGCCCGTGACATCCAGACCTGGGAATACCAGCCGCTGGGCCCGTTCCTGGCCAAGAACTTCGCCACCACCATCTCGCCGTGGATCGTCACGCGAGAGGCGCTGGAACCCTTCCGCACGCCCTTCACAAGGCCGGCCGGCGACCCGCAGCCGCTACCCTACCTGGACAGCGCGCGCAACCGAGACAGCGGCCAGGTGGACATCGCGCTGCAGGTGCTGCTGCAGACTGAAGGCATGCGCCAAAAAGGGCTGCCGCCGCAGGAGCTGAGCCGCTCGAACTTCCGCGATGCGTACTGGAGCGTGGCGCAGATGCTGGCCCACCATAGCAGCGGCGGCTGCAACCTGCATACCGGCGACCTGCTCGGCACTGGCACCCAGTCGGGGCCGCAGCCGGGGCAGGGCGGCTCGATACTGGAGCTGTCGATGGGCGGCAAGCAGCCGCTGACGCTGCCTGGCGGCGAAACCCGCAGCTTCTTGCAGGACGGCGACACGGTGATTCTGCGCGCCCACTGCGAGGGCGCCAGCGCGCGGCGCATTGGCTTCGGCGAATGCAGCGGCACCGTGCTGCCGGCGCTCGCTTGATGCGGGGTTGCGTTCCGTCGCAGGTATTCAGAGGCAGCACTCGGCGCACAGCAGCCATTGGACGGACCCTCGATAAACGGAGATCTTGGGGCTCCTCGGCCATCAGCCGCCATTGGCGAACGGCGGTCTAGAGCAGCCCATTCTTGATCCTTCCGTCCGGCCTGCCTCGCCGGCTCTCGGCTTTCTTGGCTGCCAGCGCGAGGGCACTGCGGCGGTAGCAGTCGTTGAAGCCGGCGCTCAAGTGGCTGTCACCATGGGCCAAGGCGACCTGCCGCTCGACGACGTAGCCGTTGTCGCGCTCGTCGTCGAACGCCGGCCGTCCATGTCCCCCGCGTCGAATGTGCTGGTTGTCGGCAACACGATCCGGCAGGTCTCCACCGCACCGATCGTCCTGCCTGCCGGGATCGAGGTGCAACGCATCAGCGGCGGCGGCCGCACGCTGATGCCGGGGCTGATCGACATGCACTGGCACACGATGCTGGTGCGCCCCGCGCACGCCGAGCTGCTGACCATCGACGTTGGCTACCTCAACCTGCTCGCCAGCGCCGAGGCCACCGCCACGCTGATGCGCGGCTTCACCACCGTGCGCGACATGGGCGGCCTGGCCTTCGCGCTGAAGCGTGCGATCGACGAGGGCACCCTTGCCGGCCCGCGCATCTACCCTTCGGGCGCGACGATCAGCATCACCAGCGGCCATGGCGACTTTCGCCTGCCCTGCGAGCTGCCGCGCGTGATCGGCGCGCCGCAGTCGCGCGGCGAGCAGGTGGGCGCTGCGATGATCGCCGACAGCCCGGACGAGGTGCGGGTGCGCGTGCGCGAGCAGTTGCTGCAGGGGGCGTCGCAGATCAAGCTCACCGCGGGCGGCGGTGTCGCGTCGCCGAATAGCCCGCTCGATGCGACCACCTTCACCGAGGCCGAACTGCGCGCCGCAGTCGAGGCGGCCGGGAACTGGGGCACCTACGTCACGGTGCACGCCTACACGCCGGTATCGATCCGGCGCGCCATCGCCGCCGGGGTGCGCAACATTGAGCACGGGCACTTGATGGATGAGACCAGCGCCAAGCTGATGGCCGAAAAGGCATCTGGCTGAGCATGCAGCCCTTCCCCAAAGAGCCGGGCGCGGCGTTCCGCCCCGGGTCGGTCGAGCGCTTGAAGTTCATGCAGGTGTTCGACGGCACCGACACCACCTACAAGCTGGCCAGGAAGTACGGCGTCAAGACCACCTTCGGCACCGACATCCTGTTCTCCGCCGCGCTGGCGCAGCGCCACGGCGCGGTGCTGGCCAAGCTGACGCGCTGGTACACCCCGGCCGAGGCGCTGGCCATGGCCACCGGAACGAACGCGCAGCTGCTGGCGCTGTCGGGCCTGCGCAACCCGTATCCGGGCCAGCTCGGTGTCGTCGCCGAGGGCGCGCTGGTCGACCTGCTGCTCGTCGAGGGCAACCCGCTCGAAGACATCCGGCTGATCGAGGACCCGGCCCGCAACTTCGTCGTCATCATGAAGGACGGCACGGTCTACAAGAACACCCTGGCAAAGGCGCCGTAGGAGCGCGTCGCTCGATCTGTGGCAGCAGGTGTGGCAGTAGAACGCAGCACGGGCAGACGCAGTGAACGTCCGCCGGCACCTCTCGTCCAATGACGGCTTCGAGGCGGGGAACGTTCCATCCTCAACTTCGGGTTTGAGTCGGACACTGACGGCGAATCTGGCGAACTCGCCGCCTGCTTGCCGCCATCCGAATTGGTGATGTCGGTTTGCTGGCGCTCGCCGCCAATGGTGCCGGCCATCAGCGGCTGTTGGCCAGCAACCGTTTCAGGCGTCCTTGATGCGACCTTGAATTCAGTACCTCGTAGATGGGCGTTCGAATCCTGCTTTGCTCGTACCCAGTCAGATTCGCCGTCCCGTGCATGCCGCATCTATGCGGCGATCTTGCTCTTGGGTCCATCGAGGCCGCCCTCGCGCCGCTGCGCGAGCCCGTCATGCACCGGACTGCAAGGTGTCCGGGCCAATCAGCGTCTGCGTATCGGCATGTCCTACCCGGTCGGGCGGGATACTGCGCCGTCACGCACGAGCTGCCCGTCGACGAGTTCGAGCACGCGGTCGCAGCGCGCAGCCAGGCGCGGGTCGTGCGTCACCACCAGGAACGAGGTGTTCAGTTCGGCGTGCATTTGCCTCATCAGGGCGAAGACCTCGTCGGACGAGGCCGTGTCCAGGTTGCCGGTGGGTTCGTCGGCCAGCACCAGCGGCGGCTCGAGCACGAGGGCACGCGCGATGGCCACGCGCTGCTGCATGCCGCCGGACAACTCGCCCGGGCGCTTTCCCATCGCATCGCCCAGGCCGACGGCGGCAAGCACGGCGCGAGCGCGCTCGCGCTGTGCTGGCGTGATGCGACCCTCGCGCATCAGGGCCGGCAGGGTCACGTTCTCCAGCGCGCTGAATGCCGGCAACAGATGGTGGAACTGGAACACGAACCCCAGTGTCGATCGCCGGCGCAGCGTGAGCGCGGCATCGTCGAGGCCGTTCACCTCTTCGCCTTCGATGCGGTAGCTACCGTCGGTCATTCGCTCGAGCAGGCCGACGATGTTGAGCAGCGTGCTCTTGCCCGAGCCCGACGGGCCGATCAGGGCCGCGAATTCACCGCGGCCTATGCGGAACGAAAGGCCATGCAGCACCTCGGTCTCGTTCGGCAGGCCGAGGTTGTAGCTCTTGCGAAGGCCGTCGAGCTCGATCAGTGGGGCAGGGGGTATGGCCACGGTGGGTACGCTCACATGCGGATCGCCTGTGCCGGATCGAGCTTGGCCGCGCGTCGGGCCGGGGCCACCGCGGCGAGCACGCCGCACACCGTGGCGATTGCGGCCACACGCAGCGCCAGCACCGGAGCCAGCGTGATGTTGAAAAGCGGCAGGCCGTCGGCGCCGAGCACAAAATGGGTGAACGCCCAGATCAGCACCACGGCAAGCAGCACACCGAGCGCCGAGCCCAGCGCGCCGACGATCGCGCCTTGCAGCAGGAAGATCCTCAGTACCTGGCCCTGGGTGGCTCCCATCGCGCGCAGAATGCCGATCTCGCGTCGCTTCTGCACGACCGACACCACCAGCACGCTGGCGATGCCCAGCACCACGACTATCAGCACCACGCCGCGGATCAGCGCCGTGCTCACCGATTGCGCATTCAGCGCGGCGACGAGTTGCGCATTTGCCTGCTGCCAACTCTCTGCCTTGTAGGGCCAGCGCGCGGCGAGTTCGTCCGCCAGGGTCTGCGCCGACCAGATGTCGATCAGCGTCAGGTCCAGGCTGGTCGCGCCACCGGGCAGGCCGACCAGACTTTGCGCGGTGCGCAGCGGGACGATCACGGTGCGCCGGTTCAGTTCGCGCACGCCCAGGTCCACCAACGCCGTGACGCGCAGGGAGTCGCTGACGCCGCCGGTGACGATGCCCACGCGGTCGCCCACACGCACGCCCAGGTCGTCGGCCAGCTCGCGTCCGATGATGCCTTCGCCGGGCTCGAGTCGCGCCGTGCCGTCCACCACTTTGGAGCGCAGGCCGACGATGCGGTCGTATCGGTCGAGATCCACACCCACCAGGGCGATCGCCTTGGACGCCTCGCCGCGCACCGCGAGCCCCGCGGCCGACACCATCGGCGACACCCCCGCCACCTCGGGCATGGCTTCGAGCAAGGGCACGAGCAGCTCCCAGTTGCCGATGGAGCGCGGTCGCTGGGCGCGAGGCTGCGTCTGCACCATCTCGCTGATGCCGGGGCTGGCCGATCGGGCGGCGAGCACCACGTCGTCCCGCGGGCTTATGGTCAAGTGCGCCTGCGCCCCCAGGGTCTTCTCGATCGTGTTGCGCTGCAGCCCGGTGATCAGCGCCGAGATGTAGGCGATCACGGCCACGCCCGCGGCCACGCCGACGACGATCAGCACGGTCTGCATGCGCCCTTCACGCAGGAAGCGCGTCGCCACACGGCTTTCGAATCCCAGCATCGCGAGCGTGCCTCAGCGGCCCATGGCGTTGCTCAACGCGGCACCGGCGTCTTCCTTCGTCCCCGATCCGACCCGCGTCGTCACCTGCGCCCGGTCACTGATGCGCACTCGCTGGCCTGGCTGCGGCGCCGGGCCGATGAGCACGAGTTCGCCCGCACTCAGGCCGTCGAGAACCTCGGCGGCGTCGAGCGTTCGCAGCCCGAGGCGCACTTTGCGCGCCTCGACACGCCCGCCACGCGCGAGCCAGACGCTGGGGCCGGTGGATTCGTCGCCTCTCAGCGCTTCGGCCGGCACCACCAGCGCCCGCTCGCGGCGCGCCGTCTCCACTTCCACTGAAAGCGTCATGTCCTCGCGCAGGAAGTCCGGAGCCGTCTGCGGCAGCGAGAACTTGACTTCGATCGCGCCGCGTTGTGCATCGACCAATGGCGCGATGGAGCGCACGCGCGCCGTGAAGCGTTGCGTCGGGTAGGCGTCGGCCAGCACGCTGGCCACCTGTCCGGGTTGGAGTTGCTCCAGGTAGCGCTCGTCCACCTGCGCCACGAGCTGCAGCGGACCGGCCAGCGCCAAGCCGACCAGCGCGCGACCGGGCTGCACAATCTGTCCGGGCTCGACCATGCGCGAGAGAACGCGCGCATCCGCCGGGGCGGTAAGCACGGTCTCGCCCAGGCGGGCCTCGGCGGCGGCACGGGACGCGCTGGCCAGGGCAAGCTGCGCCTGTGCCTGCACGACTTCAGTACCCGACTCGGCGTTGGCAGCACTCTGCGCGCGTGCGCCGTCCAATTGCGCCTGTGCCACCGCGACCGCGCGGCGTACCTCGTCGAGACGCGCCGCGCTGAGGAAGCCCTTGTCCACGAGATCCAGCGTGCGCTGCAGTTCGGCCTGCGCAGCCACCAGCACCGACGCTGCCTGCGCCACCCCGGCCTGCGCAGCGCTGCGCCCCGTGCTGCGCAGGCCAGCCAGGCGCGCTGCGGCCTGGGCTTCGGCGGCCTGGGCTTGCGCCACTGCGGGCTGCAACTCGGCGCTCTCCAGCCGCACCAGCACGTCGCCTTCCTTGACCATCGCGCCTTCAGCCACTACGACATCCAGCACGCGCCCAGTCAGCGTGGAGCCCACCTCGACACGCGATTGCGTGGCAACGCGGGCCGAGAACTGCAGGGTACGCACCAGCGGCGCCATGCTGGCGCTGACCGCCGGCACCATCGGTGCGCGGGTCGCCCACCAAGCGACAAGGGCAGTAAGCAGCGCGACGGCGAGAAGCGAGGTTGTAAGAACGAGCCGACGCGACATTGTGTGAATTGTTGCACCCCGTCAATTCAGACGCCGTCAGCCCCTACCTGCGACGACGGCGCTGGCCTGGTGACGTCTTTGCAGGAGTTCATGCGGTTGGACATCAAATGGCCGCTTTGCGGCGGCCAGACCCCCCCTTGTCCTATGTCAGCAGTGGGTCTTAAGCCGCGATCGGCAGGATGACTCTAGAACGCCGTCTGTGCGTCAGCTGTGCGCCGTTCGCAGCCATCGGCGTACGCGGGATGACCCCGGTCTGCGTTTGCGCGCCTTGCATCCGGCCCGAATGCCCCCAGTTCCGAGGGCATGAAGACTTCTCAATCAATCCAGTCCCCCGCTCGGCTGGCAGTAGCGGTGCTGTTGTCGCAATTGCTGGAGCGGCTGGACCGCAGCGCCGAGCCGGTGGGCGCCGAGCAGTATCTGTCGGTGGTGCGGCACTTGAAGGAAGAGCTCGACGAACTGGGCACCGAGAACTCACTTTCGGCGCTGCTCGATGTCTACCCCTCGGCAGCCGAGGTGTACGAGAACCTGAACTACCAGCATGCGGGGCTGTGCCGCTCGCCGCTGGAGTTGTCGCTGGACGCCGAACTGCGCGCTCGTGAGGTGATCGAGCGCGCGCGCCGCTCCGACGTCGGCCGCTAGACGGTCAGTCCAGAACGGCGATCGCCTCGATCTCGAGCATCAGATCCTCGTGCACGAGCGCGGGGGTGCCGACCAGCGTGCTGGCCGGCTGATGCGCGCCGAAATGCCGCTGGCGGATGGCGCGCAGCGTCTTGACCTTGTCACTGGTCAGGTCGCGCACGTAGACGTTCATCTTGACGATGTGATGGAATTGCGCGCCGCCGGCGGCCAGCGCAATGCCCAGGTTGCGCAGGACCTGCTCCGCCTGCTCGGCAAAGGTCAGCCCAACCACCTTGCCGGTCGCGTCCATGGCTACCTGGCCCGATACGTACAGCGTGCGCGCGCCGCCGCTGACCGCGGCCACATGCGAGTACGTGCCTTGGCTCAGTTCCGACGGGTTGATGAATTCGACCGGCATGCCGCGCTCCTTCGGGTGGGTGGAGCGCGCACCCTAACTCAATCGGGGCGAAAGGCGGAATCCAGCACCACGCCACCGCTGCTGACGCGCGACACGCAGGCGCACAACCGCTGGTTCGACTGCTTCTGATGGCTGCTGAAGAACACGTCGCGGTGGTCCACCGTGCCCTGCACCTCGATGATGTCCATCGCGCACAGCCCGCACTCGCCGCGGCGGCAGTCCGAAAGCGCCTGCACGCCGCGCTCTTCGAGCATGTCGAGCAGCGTGCGCTGGGCTGGTACCTCGAAGCGCAGGCCGTGGCGCGGCAGTTCCACCCAGAAGGGCTCGGCCTGCAGCCGGCCGCTGTTGCCGAAGGTCTCGAAGCGCAGGTCGGCGATCGGCCGTCCGGCGTGCTGCCAGGCATCGCGCGCCGCCTCCATCAGGCGCAGCGGCCCGCACAGCACGAGCTGGCCGCCCTGCGGCAGTGCGGCGACTTCGGCATCCAGATCCAGGCGTTGGCCAGCCTCGCTGCACAGGGTGCGCAGCCGTTCGCCCAGCGGCGCGCGCAAGGCGTCCAGGTAGATCAGCTGGTCGGCGCGGCGCGCCGCGTACAGCATGCGCAGGCTCGCACCTTGACGCGCCAGCAGCAGTGCCATGCCCAGGATCGGCGTGATGCCGATGCCGCCGGCTACCAGCAGCGTGTGCGGCGCCTTGACGCCGATCTCGAAGTGGTTGTTCGGCTCGCCGATCAGCAGCTCGTCGCCGATCTCGCGCTGCCACAACCAGCGTGATCCGCCGCGGCCCGGCTCGGCGCGGCGCACGGCGATGCGGTAGACCTCGTCGGCACCCGGCGCGTCGGGCAGGCCGACCAGTGAATAGCTGCGCGCTTCGTCGCGGCCGTCGACCTGCACGCGCAGCTGCAAGTGGCTGCCCACGCTCCACGCGCGCACGCCGCGCTCGGGGCGGATTTCGAATTCACGCACGCTGGCGCTCAGGTCACGGTGTGAACGGATGGTGGCGCTGTGCCACAGCTGGTTGTTGCGCATGGTTCAGCGGGCGTTGCGGCGGCGGATCAGGCTGGCGCCGGGTACCTGCAGCCAGGTGCGGTGGTCGGCCAGCGCGGCGCGCAGGTTGGCATGGGCGATGCGCGCATGTTCGCGCATCAGGCTTTCGGCGCGCGCACCTTCGCGCCGGGTGATGGCTTCGAGCAGCGCGCGGTGCTGGGCCTGCGCCACCACCAGTGCATCGCGCGCGTCGGGCCCGGTGGACCGGGCCAGCACGAAGCCGTTGGGCGAGGCGAAGGGCAGCGTCTTGGCCCGCTCCAGCTGGCGGCGCACCATGTCGCTGCCGGCCATCTCGGCCAGCAGGTCATGGAAGCGGCCGTTGTGTTGCACATAGCCGGTGAAGGACTCCTCACTCAGGCTGGGCGCGGCCAGCAGCTCGTCGATGCGCTCGACGCAGTCGCGTGCCTCGGCCAGCAGCACGGATGGCACGCCGCGCTCGGCGGCCAGCCGCGCACACAGGCCTTCGAGCGTGCCGCGCAGCTCGATGGCGTCGTGGATGTCGCTCTCGGAGAAGTCCTTGACCGCATAGCCGCCGTTGGGCAGCGCCTCGAGCAGGCCTTCTTCCTGCAGCCGCACCAGCGCCATGCGTATCGGCGTGCGCGACGCGCCCAGCCGCTCCACCAACGACAGCTCGGCAATGCGCGCGCCGGGCTTCAACTCGCCGCCGAGGATCAGCTCGCGCAGCCGCAGCTGCACGCGCACCGTCTGCGACGGCTCGGCGATATCGGCGGCGGCGGCGGGGTTCATCAGGCGGCGCGCAGCGGAATGACGCCAGCGCGCTCGTGGGCCGGTGTCTCGGCCTTCACCAGGGCGTCGATCAGGCGCCGCGCCCACATCGACCCGGCATCGATGTTCAGGTTGTAGAAGCTGTAGCCCGGTCTTTCGTCGATGGCCTGCTGCTGGGCTTCGAGGATCAGCTCGTCCTCGCGGAAGATGCTGGAGACACCCTCGCGCAACTCGTGCGTCAGGCGCTGTTCACCCAGGCAGTAGTTGCGCGCAAAGGCCCAGAAGTAGTGGCAGGTCCTGTCGGTCTCGGGCGTGATGGTGTTGAGCACGAAGCCATTGACACCCTTCGAGCGGTCGCCCTGCGGTGCGCCGCTGCCGGCCGGAGCCACGCCGACATCGATGGCGATGGTGCAGGGCGCCTCGAAGCGGATGATCTGCCAGCGGTCGACGCGGCCTTCGTAGCCGGTGGCGTGCTTCAACTGGCCGGCCCAGAAGGGCGGCGCGTCGATGTCCTCCATCCAGCGCGTCACCGTCGCGGTGCGGTGGCCATGCGTGGCAACGAAGGGCGCCTCGGCCACGGCCAGCTGCCCGATGCTGCTGCCGTGCACGTAGGTCTCGTGGGTCAGGTCCATCAGGTTGTCAAGCACCAGACGGTAGTCGCACTTGACGGTGATGAGCTTGCCGTCGCCGGCCCAGGCCGGGTCGTCGTTCCAGTGCAGGTCGGGCACCTTGGCCGGGTCGGCCAGCGCCGGGTCGCCGGGCCACACCCAGACGAAGCGGTGCTTTTCCACCGCCGGGAAGGCGCGCACGCAGGCGGCGGGGTTGAGTGTTTCCTGCGACGGCATGTGGGTACAGCGGCCTTCGCCGTTGAAGACCAGGCCGTGGTAGCCGCAGATGACCTGGTCGTCATGCAGCTTGCCCCTGGACAGCGGCAGCAGGCGGTGCCAGCAGGCGTCTTCCAGCGCGGCGACGCTGGCGTCCTTGCGACGGAACATCACGATCTTCTGGTTGCAGACGGTTCGCGCCAGCAGCGCACCCTTGACCTCGACGTCGTAGGCGGCGGCGTACCAAGCGTTGAGTGGGAAGGTCTTCATGGTGGCGTACTGAATACGTAATGTATACAGGAACGGAATTCTGCTGTCGCATAGCGGTCGAAAACTAAGTGAAAACACTAATAAGCAGAGAGTTCCTGTACTCCATATGCAAGCCGAAAAGTGCGCTACCGTTCAGTCCGAGATCTATCCCACCCATCCGGAGACCGCATGAGCACACGCACCGCACCGCCGTTCCGCGCCGACCATGTCGGCAGCTTCCTGCGCCCCAAGTACCTGCTCGACGCACGCGAGCAGTTCTTCGACAAGAAGGCGATCAGCGCCGCCCAGCTGCGCGAAGTCGAGGACAAGGCGATCACCGAGATCGTCAAGTTCCAGCAGGACGTGGGGCTGAAGTCGATCACCGACGGCGAGTTCCGCCGCACCTACTTCCACATCGATTTCCTGGAGCAGCTGGGTGGCGTGAAGACCGACATCCCGGTGACGATCAGGAAGCCCGACGGCAGCGAGGAACTGGCACCACCGGTGATTCGCGTCACTGGCAAGGTGCGGCATGTGAAGGACATCCAGAAGGCCGACTTCGAGTACCTGAAGAGCCAGGTGGCCGCGGGTCTGACGCCCAAGGTGACGATCCCCAGCCCGACGATGCTGCACTTCCGCGGTGGCCGCGCCGGCATCGACAAGGTGGCCTACCCCGAGTTGGAGCCCGCGTTCTACGACGACGTGGCCAAGGCCTATGGCGAGGAGCTCCAGTCGCTTTATGACGCCGGCTGCCGTTACGTGCAGATGGACGACACCAACCTGGCCTACCTGTGCGACGAGAAGATGCGCGAGGCGGCGCGCCAGCGCGGCGACGACCCCAACGAACTGCCGCACCGCTATGCCAAGTTCATCAACAAGGTGGTCGCCCTCAAGCCGCAGGGCATGACGCTGGCCATGCACCTGTGCCGCGGCAACTTCAAGAGCACGCACGCCGCGGCCGGCAACTACGAGCCGGTGGCCGAGGCGCTGCTGTCCGAGATGAACCTGGATGCCTTCTTCCTGGAATACGACGACGAGCGTTCGGGCGACTTCCGCCCGCTGCGCTACCTGTCCAAGGACAAGATCGTGGTGCTCGGCCTGGTGACCACCAAGTTCGGCCAACTGGAAAGCAAGGACGGCCTGAAGCGCCGCATCGAAGAGGCGGCGCAGTACGCGCCGCTGGAGCAGCTGTGCCTCAGCCCGCAATGCGGCTTCAGCTCCACCGTGCACGGCAACAACATCGCCGTGGAGGACCAGCGTCGCAAGCTGGCGCTGGTGGTGGAGACGGCCGCCGAAGTCTGGGGCTGAGCTTGTATGCTGTGGCGCAGGCCGAGCCCGTCGGCCGTTCGCCAAAGGAGACAAGCGATGCAGGAAGATCTGGTGCTCGTCGCCGCGCAAGGCGCGGTGCGCATCCTCACGCTCAACCGCCCGGCGGCGTTGAACAGCTTCACCGGCGCGATGCACGAACAGCTGCTCGCCGCGTTGAATGCCGCGGCCGCCGACCCCGCCGTGCGTGCCGTGGTCGTCACCGGCGCCGGCCGGGGTTTTTGCGCCGGGCAGGACCTGAACGACCCCGACATGAGCTCGCCGGAAGGCGCCGCGCCGGATGTCGGCGCGGTCATCGAGCGTCGCTACGTGCCGCTGGCCTTGCGCATCCGCTCGATGCCGGTGCCGGTGATTGCCGCGGTCAATGGCGTGGCTGCCGGCGCGGGTGCGAATTTCGCCCTCGGTTGCGACCTGGTGGTGGCCTCGCGCAGCGCCGGCTTCATCCAGGCCTTCTCGAAGATCGGCCTGATCCCCGATTGCGGTGGCACCTGGCTGCTGACTAGGCTGGTCGGCCGCGCCCGCGCGCTGGGTCTGGCGATGACCGGCGACAAGCTGCCGGCCGAGGAAGCGCAGCGCATCGGCCTGATCTGGCAGTGCGTGGACGACGCCGCATTGATGGACAGCGCGCTGGCCCTGGCCAGCAGGCTGGCGGCGATGCCGAGCCGGGCCCTGGCCAACACGCGCCGCGCGCTCGACGAGGCCGCGCAACTGGACTATGCGCAGGCGCTGGCGCTGGAGGCGTGCATGCAGCGCGAGCTGGGCCGCGCCCACGACTACGCCGAAGGCGTCGCCGCGTTTCTGCAGAAGCGCGCGCCGGTCTTCACCGACCGCTGACTGGGGCCTCGATGGACAGCGAGCATGCCTCCGACCGGCTGAGGTCGCGCTCGGCCCCGCGCTACGAGACCGACGAGCCGGTGCTGTATCGGATGGCCGATGGCATCGCCACGATCACGCTCAACCGGCCGCAGTTCGGCAACGCGCAGAACTCGCAGATGACCTATGCACTGGATGCCGCCTTCCGCCGCGCAGTCGACGACGACGCGGTGCGCGTGGTGGTGTTGCGTGGCGCCGGCAAGCACTTCAATGCCGGCCACGACATCGGCACGCCGGGGCAGGACGGCGACCAGCCTTTCGAGCGCCTGCAGTTGTGGTGGGACCACAGCGACAAGCCAGGCGCCGAGAAGCTCTACGCGCGCGAGCAGGAGGTCTACATCGGCATGTGCCGGCGCTGGCACGACATCCCGAAGCCGACCCTCGCCATGGTGCAGGGCGCCTGTATTGCCGGCGGGCTGATGCTGGCCTGGGTGTGCGACCTGATCATCGCCTCGGACGACGCCTTCTTCCAGGACCCGGTGGTGCGCATGGGCGTGCCCGGCGTCGAGTACTTCGCCCATGCACAGGAGCTGAACCCGCGCATCGCCAAGGAGTTCCTGTTCCTGGGCGAGCGTATGTCGGCCGAGCGCGCGCACCAGATGGGCATGGTCAACCGCGTGGTGCCGCGTGATCGGCTCGAGGCCGAGACCTATGCCATCGCCGCGCGCATCGCCCAGCAGCCACGCATGGGCCTGGCGCTGACCAAGCAGGTGCTGAACCGCATCGAGGAGCTGCAGGGCCTGCGCGCCGGCATCGACCTGGCCTTCGGCTACCACCACCTGGCGCATGCGCACAACCAGGCCGTCGGCGACGATGCCATCGGTGGGCAGGACCTGCGCTCGATGGCCGCGGCCAACAAGGCCGGACCGGGTTGACCGGCGGGTGAGCGGGCCCGGCGCCTATCGCTTCTCGCGCTGCCCGAAGTGCGGGCAGCGCGGCCTGCCGGCCGACCAGTCGCTGCCCGCGGCCTGCCCGACCTGTGGCGTGATCCTGGCCAAGGTAGCACCGGCGCGCGTCGCCTCTGTGCCGCACCGCGGGGCACAGTTGTCCGATGCGCAAGACCGACCCGCCTGGGTCGAGTGGCTGCTGCAGGTGCCCGAGCGGGTGGACCCGCTGCGCTGGGGGCTTCGGCTCGCACTGGTGCTTGGGCTGGCACTGTGGGGCTGGTTTCTGGTGAGGCTGGACTACCGCGAGGGGGGCATGGGCACGTCCTTCCTGCACGGGCCGCTGCTCGTCTTCCACGAGGCCGGGCATGTGCTCTTCAGCCCCTTCGGCGAATGGATCGCGGTGCTCGGTGGCACCCTCACGCAGTTGCTGCTGCCGGCGCTGATCGCCGCCGCCTTCCTGTGGAAGCAGCGTGATCCCTTTGGCGCTGCGGTCGGGCTTTGGCTGCTGGGGGCGTCGCTGCTGGACGTGGCGCCGTACATGTACGACGCGCTCGAGCCGCAGCTGACGCTGCTGGGCGGCGGCATCGGCGAGGAGGGCGGGCACGACTGGATCTACCTGTTCGAATCACTGGGCCTGCGCGGGCAGGCCCAGTGGATCGGCGCGCTGACCCACAAGCTGGGCGCGCTGGTGATCTTGCTGGCGCTGAGCTGGGCCGGCACCCTGCTGTGGCGGCAGCGGCGGTGCTTCAGTGGCCAGGCGTTGAGGGGCGAATGATGCACTGCCTGGGTCGCCTGCTGCCGGTGGCGCTGCTGGCCTGGAGCGCGGCCTGCGTCGCCGCCGAAGAGTTGCGTTGGTTCGAAGGCGGCCGGCCCGCTGCGCAGGCGCATCAGGCCGTGAGGCTGCTGCAGCAGACCGCCACCGAGGGCCTGGAGCCGCGCGACTACGCTGCCGCCGAACTGGAGCAAGCATTGGAGGCGGCGCGCAGCGGGCCACCGCTGGACGCCGCCCGAGTGGCGCAGGTCGAACGCGGCCTGACGCTGGCGGTGCAGCGCTACCTGGGCGATCTGCACCGCGGCCGCGTCGATCCGCAGCAGATCGGCCACGGATTCGACGCGCCGCGTGCCGACGGCTTCGACACGGCAGCGGTGCTGCGCGACGCACTGGCAGCGCAGCGTCTGGCGCAGGCGGCGGCCGATGCGGCGCCGCGGCTGCCGCAGTACGCGCAGCTGCGCCGCGCGCTGGCCGACTACCGAGCGCTGGCCGGCGCTGCCGCGTGGCGCCGGCCGCTGCCACCGCTGCCGCCGGGGGCGGCACGCGCCCCTGCGCGGCTCGAACCGCGGCAGGACTATGCCGGTCTGGCGCTGCTTGCCGAGCGCCTGACCTTGCTCGACGACCTGCCGGCGGGCACGCCGCTGCCGCCGCGCTACGAGGGCGC
>Ga0105103_10000516_pt1 | contig 21864 bp, 18 predicted proteins | sample PPLLaktember2015_2_FD_79107 | JGI IMG/M metagenome (GOLD analysis project Ga0105103, IMG submission 79107) | Freshwater sediment microbial communities from Prairie Pothole Lake near Jamestown, North Dakota, USA - PPLs Lake P7 Core (6) Depth... | ecosystem: Environmental > Aquatic > Freshwater >...
CGCCTCGCCGGCCCAATGGCAGGCGCTTAAAACCTGGCTCGCCACCCAGCCTGACTGGACCATCACCAGCGACAACGGCGACTTCCTGCAGGCCGTGGCAAAGACACCGATGATGCGGTTCCGCGACGATGTGCTATTGCGCTTCGACGCCGACGCCGGCGTGATACAGGTGCGTTCATCTTCACGCCTGGGTATCAGCGATATGGGTGCCAACCGGGCGCGAGTGGAGCGCCTGCGCCAGCAGGTGGCCGGCAAAGCACCGGATAGTTGAGTGCCTCCTGCCGGGTACGCGGCCCATCAAGAAATGTCATCAGCCGCATCGAAAACCGACACAAACCGTCTTTATTCTCCAGGTATGTCACGTCTGGTCTATACTGCTGCGAATATCAGGGGGTAGAAGCAAATGGATGTTGGCAACTTGTCCGAGATTTACCGCTATCCGGTGAAAAGCATGGCCGGTGAGCGGCTTACCGCGAGTGAGATCGGGCAGGCTGGACTGCCGGGTGATCGCGCCTGGGCCGTGCGCGACGAGGTGCGCGGCGGGATTCGCGGGGGCAAGAAGATTCCCGCGCTGATGCAGTTGTCCGCGCGCTACCTGGCGCAGCCGGTGGCCGGGCGCTCAACGGCCGCAGAGATCACGCTGCCCGGTGGTGTTCGTGTGAGTACCGTTGATGACAACATCAACTCACTGCTCAGCGAAGCGCTTGACCACAAGGTAAGCCTGTGGCCGCTGGTTGCCCCTGACCTGCTTGACCACTACCGCCGGGGGGCGCCCGACAGCGAGGATTTCGAGCAGGAGCTAAGGGAGATGTTCGCCCGCACACCCGATGAGCCACTACCTGACCTGTCGGTATTACCGCCGGAACTGATGGAATTTGAATCGCCCCCCGGTACCTACTTCGACGCCTTTCCTATCCTGTTGATGAGCCGGCAGTCACTGGCCAGCATGCAGTCACGGCAGGGCAGCTCACGTTTTGATGTTCGTCGTTTCAGGCCCAATCTGCTGGTAGACGTAGGCGAGGGCGGGGGTGATTTTCCCGAGCAGACCTGGGCCGGGAAGCGACTGCAGATCGGTAGCGTGATCCTGCGGGCCGAGATCGCCTGCCCCCGCTGCGCAATGACCACCCACGGCTTTGAAGATTTGCCAAAGGATCCTACCATCATGCGCGCCCTGGTGCGCGAAAACGGCGGCAACCTGGGCCTGTACGCCAGCATAGAGCAGCCCGGTACGGTGCAGTCGGGCGACAGGGTGACCGTGCTGGGATAACAGGACGATTACAGGACGGTGACAGGATCGAAGCACGCTCCTTCGAAGACGGCACTGCTATCATGGACTGGCATGGGTAGAACATCAGAAAGCTCGGCTGATTCAATGCTGCACGTAGCCCGCATGGCGGGCACGGTGACGGGTTCCAAATGTAGCCACAAATAGGCTAGAGTGAACCGCCCTGATCACAGATGCCACTCTCGTCATGCCTATTACACGTCGAAGTTTGCTGGGACTACTGTCCAGCAGCACCTTCTTTTTCACCCTCTCCTCCTCACGTTTTGTTTCAGCGCAGCTGCCGGAGGAGTCAGCCCCGCTGGACTTTCCGCAGGGCGTAGCCTCGGGAGATCCACAGCCCGACGGCGTTATGCTGTGGACCCGCGCTGTCCCGCGCAATGCCACTGACACACCCGTCAACTTGTTGCTTCAACTCAGCAGGGATCGCGATTTCTCGACAGTACTACTGCAGGAGCAGATCAGCACCCATGCGGGCAGCGACTACACCGTACGCAGCTATGTGGATGGACTGCCCGCCGACACGCAGTATTACTACCGCTTCATCGCTGGCAGTTTGGATGGCGAATTGTCGGTGTCGCGCACTGGACGCACCCACACTGCACCGGTGCAAGGCCAGCCGCGGCGGGTGAACCTGGCCTTCGCCAGTTGCCAGAACTACGAGCAGGCCTCCTACGGCAGTTGGGCGCGCATGTTGGCAGATGACAAAGCGGCAGCCGAAGAAGACCGCATTCACTTCGTGCTGCACCTGGGCGACTTTATCTATGAGCAAATCTGGTACGAACTCCCCGATAGCGGCCCTAACCCACGCAACATACCGCCGTTTCCGGATGGCGTAGAAAATGAGACGAACCGATATGCGGTATCACTGGCTGATTACCGCCATCTCTACAAGGTTTATCTGAGCGATCCCTATCTGCAGGAAGCCCGGGCCAACTGGCCATTCATCTGCACCTGGGACGATCATGAATTTGCCAACGACAATTACCAGAGCTATGTCACCTACGAGGGCAGGGATGTGCTGGACGCGCAGCGCAAACTCAACGCCAACCAGGCGTGGTTCGAATTCATACCGGCGGTACTTGACCAACTGGATGACCAACCGGCCCACGACTTCCGTCTCCAGTCCCTGGGCGGGGATGACGCCGCGCAGAACAGGGCGGCCGTCGACAGCCTGCGTATCTACCGCAAGCTGAAATGGGGCGAGTACCTGGACATTGTCATCACGGACAGTCGCAGCTATCGCAGCGCGTCCTGTTTGACGAGCGAGATTACTGCGAGCCTCGGCTTGCCTTTGAATCCGGTGGAACTGGTGGCGATAGCCGATGGCGGTGGTGCCTACGCGAACGGCCAGCCGCCCAGTACGCTGCCCTATGGCGATGGTACCGTCCCCAATCCGGCAATCAATCGCCCGCCGGGCAGTATGCTCGGGCTGGACCAGAGGGAGTGGTTCCTGAAGACCATGCAGGGGTCCACCACGCCATGGAAGATCTGGGCCAATGCAATGCCCTTAATGCCGATGCGCCTGGACATGTCGGCCCTGCCATTCACTGATTACGAAGACAGTATCTTCAGTATCGACGGATGGGCCGGATATCCCAGTGAAGTCAGCATACTGATGCGGGGGCTGGAAGAAAACGGGATTACCGGCGTGGTTTCGCTCTCCGGCGACCACCATATGCACGGTGCAGGCATTGTCCAGCACTCCACTACCGATAGCGAGGCGCAAGCTGTCGCGGTTGACTTTACCGTGGCAGGCATCAGCTCCGCGCCTATGTTTGAAGATTTAGCCGCCGTCGCGCGGCGGGATCACCCCGATTTTGCCTCCCTGGTATACCGCGATACGACCAGCGGCGTGGAACCAGTATGGAATATTTCGATGATACACGGGGTGCTGGCCGCGTATGCTTATTCCAGAACCGGTCTGCCTGTACTGAAGAACTGGCTGGGCCCAAATGCTGCCAATCCCGGCCTGCGGTATGTGGACACTACTGCCAACGGTTATGGCCTGGCCACGGTCGACAAAGGCGAAATGCGCGTGCAGTTGGTCACCATGGAGGATGTACGCGGCGACTTCGTGGAGGCGCCCGCGATCCGGCACGTGGCGCACTTTTCTGTCCCGCTCTGGCGCGCCGGGGACGCTCCGCAACTTGCGGGGCCGGAGTTTACGGGCGGCGCACCCTTTCCTTTCGATTCGGCAGGAACGTGAGCGTCACTGAGGCATTTTGGGCACTTTGCGCAGGTAGTACTCGAACGGCTCCCCGGACACAAAGCGGTTATTGATCCACAGAATCAGCATACCCTCGACATAGCGCGCCCGCTCAATGGGGCCCAGGTCAATGGGCTCGAGACCCATCCCCGTCACGAGTTTCGCCACCACATTCTTCGCTTCGTCACTGTTACCGACCAGGGGGATAGACACAGGGCCACCGGAAGCTGTCGGATCAATCATTGTTTGCCAGTTCAGTGTATTGAAAGCTTTAACAACGTGAGCATCCGGCTGCAGCGCCTGGATCAGCTCGGCATTTGAGCTGTCGGTCGAAAGCTCGAACACACCATCCTTGTCCCGGCGCAGCGGATTGGTTGGATCAATGATAATTTTACCGGCCAGGCTGCCAAGCCCGCTGACGATGTTTTCAACCATCAGTCCGGGCACTGCCAGTACTACGATATTCGCTTCAACTACGGCATCAGCGGGCGACGCCACACTGGCGTCATGGCCCGTAAGCTCGACGAGCTTTGCAACATCAGGCCGCCCGGGCTCCCTGGAACCATAAATAACTCGGTGCCCCTGGGCCGCAAATTCAGGACCAAGGGCTTGAGCCACTTGCCCTGTACCAATCACAGCTATCGTTTCAGCAACTGCAGACGGCACACATACAATGGCCGATGCAATGAAGCCAATAACCAGGGTTAGTGTTTTTCGTAATATCATTTACGGCGCCTCCAGGCTAAAAATTGAATTCTTGCTGTAGAGCTGACGGGCAGAGCAACCCACGATCCCAATAGTTTAGCCTTCAACCTCGCGGTATAACGCCTGCAGTAGATATCCCTGGTTATCGGTAGCGACGCCTCCCTGAAGCTCCCATCCTTCATTGAGGGAGCGCTCAACCGCCTTGATGAATGCCCCTCGAATATCCGTTTTCAGATTTCTCGCGGTGTGAAAACGGTCATTTCCACTCATGGCTCGCTCACTCAGTACATCATACTCAATAGCCATATCTCTCCCCAATTGGCCTGCAGACCGCTCTTTTGAAAGTACTCGTGAGCAACATGCAAGGCCCAGTTCCCGTATTGGTTTCTCAAGCCTCAAGCCCAGCTGCAAGAATTCCGGCGTCTATTTACCGTCCAGGTTGCCGGGCTTAATGTTCCCCGGTGGTGATTTAGCACTACTCGCCTCTTGGGGTTTCTTCCTGAGGCTCGCCAGCGTCAGTGCCACCAGTCCCATAATCAGTTCGTCCACCACTGGCACGAAATCCGGGACCAGCAGGTTGAAGCCAAACAATAATGCCGTGATTAGAAAAAGATAGGGAAAGCGCAGGCCGGATGCCCAACGCAATACAATGCCGGCCATACCGCCTCGCGCCAGCTTACCAATAGCCATGATCGCTCTACCTCGCCTCATTGAAGTTTATGCTCAGTGTACTCCAGTGGTCTCGATCTCGCCTCTCCCGAATCCTACCCCGCTTGCATACAGGCCCACACTTCCGCCGTCGTCCAAATCGTAGATAAGAGCACAACAACCGTCGACTTCTACCCGGGCCTCAAAATACACAAGCAGAAAATCAGCTGGACGCGTACGGTTTTCACTTCCTATACTGCCCACCCCACCAAACGAGGTTCTTCAAGATGACCTATTGTGTCGGACTTTGCCTGGATCAAGGACTGGTCATGGCATCGGATTCCCGCACCAATGCGGGTGTCGACTACATCTCCTCGTTCAGTAAGCTACATGTATTACAACCTGCGCCGGACAGGCTATTCATACTGCTGGCTGCCGGAAGCCTGGCCACCACCCAGGATGTGCTGCACCGCATTCGACGGGACCTCGAACGCCCCCCGCAACCGGACGGTCACGCTGGATCTCCGCCGGTCACGCTGGCGAGCGTCAATTATCTGTTCGAGGCCGCTGCCTATATCGGTCAGCTTAGCCTCGCCAGCCAGAATGACTATGGCCCGGCACTGCGGCAGAGCGGCGTCAGTCCTGAGGCGACCTTTATTCTGGGCGGACAGATCGGCGGCAGGCCCCACGGCCTGTTCCTGGTCTACCCGCAAGGTAATTTCATCGAGGCGACGGCCGAGACCCCCTACCTGCAGATTGGTGAGAGCAAATTCGGCAAGCCCACCCTGGACCGTTTCGTTGCTCCGGCCCTGTCACTCGATGACGGCGCCCGGCTCTGCCTTATCTCGCTGGATGCCACTGCCCGCTCCAATCTGACGGTGGCGCCTCCATTCGAGTTGGCCATCTATCCACGGGATGCATTGTCATTGTCCCAGAAGCTCAGCCTGGAAGCCGATGGGCCTGAGCTTGAAGCGCTTTCCCAGGCCTGGGGCGATGGCTTGCAACAAGCCTTTCGGGCGCTGCCACGGTTTGCCTGGGAGCTTCCCCCGGCAGGCCCGGCGTAGAGTCCAGCGCACTGTGGAGGATAAGGCGGTGTTGACGGTGGGGCCCCGCGTGGCCAATGGTAGGCTTGCCGATACCGGGTTTGTCAGCGCCCTCGTCACCGAGGCGCACCACCGCTACCGAGCCATTGCAGAGGGAAAAAATGCCGACTACATCCCGGCGCTCGCATCTGTTCCGGAGGATCTGTTCGGCATCAGCGTCATTGATACCTCGGGTGCCGGTTTCTGCGCCGGCGACTCGGACGTAAGCTTCACACTACAAAGCGTCTCCAAGCCTTTCGTCTTTGCGCTGATCTGCCAGGTAATTGGCGAGGACGAGGCGCGCCAGCGATTGGGAGTGAACAGCACCGGGCAGCCCTTCAACTCCGTCATCGCAGTTGAACGGACCAGCGAAGGCCTTTCCAATCCAATGGTGAATGCAGGTGCCATCTCTGCAACAAGCCTTGCGCCTGGCGCAACAGCAGATGACAAGTGGCAATTTATCCGCGAGCAACTCTCGCGCTTTGCCGGGCGCGAATTGCACCTGAACGAGGATGTTTATCGTTCGGAGACTGCGGCCAACGCCCATAATGAGGGGCTCGCGGGTCTGCTGCGAGCCTACGATCGCATCTACTGTGATCCGCTGGAAGCGACCGATATCTATACCCGGCAATGTTCCCTGGCGGTGACGACCCGGGATCTCGCCGTTATGGCTGCAACTCTCGCGAACGGTGGCGTGAATCCGCTCACGCATGATAGGGTCATAGATGCCATTCATTGCCAGCATGTGCTGGCGGTGATGGTGACCGCGGGGCTCTACGAGAACTCCGGGGACTGGCTGTACGAAACCGGCTTGCCGGGTAAAAGCGGCGTCAGCGGGGCGATGATCGCCGTGGTGCCTGGCAAATGCGGTCTTGCCAGCTTTGCGCCCCCTTTGGATGAATCCGGTAACAGCGTCAAGGGCCAGTTGGCCCTGCGATTTCTGTCCGAACGTCTAGGGCTTAACCTGTTCGCATCCATGCCGGCGGCTGCCGGGTAGCAGTCCCGAAGGTGCCGGTCGAAACGGTGTCTGCCGCAACCTGTAGCAGAGAAGACTTATGGAATTTCAAAGCGGGATAGTCCACGTCCAGTCCTTCCTCGCCGTCACCATCGGCATCATCGTCCTGTTCGTCGGCAAACGACTCAACGACCGGTTCAGCTTGCTACGCGAATTCAGTATTCCGGAACCGGTCACAGGGGGTCTTCTTGCCTCCATCCTGCTGGGCTTGCTCTACTTCGTTTCCGACCTGGAGATCCAGTTCGATTTACAGGCTCGGGACGTTCTGCTGGTTTATTTTTTCACTACCATCGGTATTAATTCAAGCGCACGCGATCTCCTGTCCGGGGGTAAACCGCTGCTTATCCTGCTGGCGATCACCCTGTGCTTCATGCTCGCCCAGAATCTGACGGGTATTGGAGTGGCTGCGCTTTTCGACCTGCCGACCGCGGTCGGAGTGCTCGGCGGTACCGTGTCCCTGATCGGCGGCCACGGCACCACCATTGCCTGGGCTCCCCACTTCATCGAACAGCAGGACATTGCCAACGCCAAGGAGATCGGCATCGCCTGTGCCACTCTGGGCCTCATCCTCGCCAGTCTGATGGGTGGGCCAACAGCGAAGCTGCTGATTGGCCGCTACCGCCTGACCCCATCGCCAGGGGCGATGCAGGAAGTGCGCGATATCGGCTTCACCGACGCCCAGAAGAAGGCGGGGATCGGCCATCTGGACTTTCTGGACGCCGTGCTGGCAATACACGTGTGCGTGATAGTCGGTTATCTGCTCAACGGACTCATTTCAGACCTGGGACTGCGCCTGCCGCTGTTCGTCACCTGCCTGTTTGCCGGCATCCTGATCACCAACCTGATCCCCAAGGGACTTCCCACCCTCTCCGGAACCCGATGGCCGGCGCGAACCCCGTCAATGGCCCTGATCGCGGACATCGCACTCGGCACCTTCCTGGCCATGTCACTGATGAGCATGCAGCTATGGACCCTCATCGATCTGGCCGGACCTATCCTGGCCATCCTGGCGGCCCAGTTCGCGCTCGCCGTGTTCGTGTCGGTATTCGTCCTGTTTCCGCTGATGGGCCGAAGCTATGATGCCGCGGTGATTTCGGCCGGCTTCGGCGGATTCACACTGGGCGCGACCCCGACGGCGATGGCCAACATGGCGGCGGTCACCCAGCGCTTCGGCGCCTCCCACCAGGCATTCATTATCGTGCCACTGGTGTCCGCATTCTTCATCGACCTGGCCAATGCCATGTTGATTCCTTTCTTTCTCGGAAGATTCTAAAGGCGCTCTTTAGCCGCTTACGGGATCAAAGCCCTTTGCCACCAGAACCAGGAGACCCGCTTATGCAGTATTCGCCAGACCAATGGCAGGCAATGGGACAGTGGCGCACCCTGCGCGGTCGCCGGATCTTCACCCTGGATAATGGGCGCGCTAGCGCGCCCATTGTGCTGCTGATCCACGGTTACCCCACCTCGAGCTGGGATTGGGAGGCCCTGTGGGCAGACATGAGTGCCGACTTTCGGCTGGTAGCCCTCGACCTGCTGGGCATGGGATTCTCCGAAAAGCCGTATCCCCACCCCTACCTGATCACCGAACAGGCCGACATCGTCGAGGCCCTGGTGGCAGAGCTGGACTTGCAGCACTTCCACGTGCTGGCTCACGACTACGGTGACACGGTGGCGCAGGAGCTGTTGGCGCGACAGAATGCACTGGCCTCACCGCAGTGGCTCTCCTGCTGCCTGCTCAACGGTGGCCTGTTTCCGGAAACCCACCATGCGCGCCTGATCCAGAAAATGATGCTGACCCCGCTGGGGCCCCTGCTCACCAGCTTTATGAAGGAGAAACAGCTGCAGCGCACCATGGGCAAGGTATTCGGGCCTGATACCCAGCCGTCGGCCGAATTGATTCAGCATTTCTGGCAACTGATCAGCTACAACAACGGACGCCGCGCCCTCAACAGGCTGATCAGCTACATTCCCCAGCGCATATCGCATCGGGAACGCTGGGTGGGTGCACTGCAGGGCAGCGTGGTGCCGCTGGGACTGATCAATGGCGCGATGGACCCGGTGTCGGGCGCTCACATGGTGGCACGCTTTGTGGAGGTGGTCGGCGAACCCGCTTATCGGCAATCGCTCTCCACCATCGGCCACTATCCACAGGTAGAAGCGCCTTTGAGTGTGATCGCAGGGTATCGTGCGTTTCTGCAACAGATTGCAGACAAGGCTGCCGACTCTTAGATAGAAGTCGCCTTTCTCAACACCATGAGTCTCAACTCAGTCATCCCCGACACCCAGTGTCGACTTCACGCGCGACTTGATGACATTCCAGCGGATAGCGGACATCGAACGCTCGAGCTGCTCAGGCGTCTGGAACGGGATCTCGACAGTGGCGTCCTCGGGCTCCTCGCCGCCGGGCAGGATAAGTCCTTCCTTCGCCAGGCTGAACAGAAACAGATAGACCTCGCGCATCACGGGCTCCAGCAGCCACAAGTTATTCGTCGCAATATCACTCTCCTCGCGCGGGTCCTGTTCCACGTTGAAGGCGCGCGGCGCCCACAAGCGCGCCCAGTGCCGGTCCCTGGGCGCCGGATCGTCACCAGTGAAGAATACCTTGAAGCGCCGCCACTTGACCGCCAGCAGCGTAGGTCCCGAGAATAGCAGCACGCTCTCGCGCGCCGACCGGGTCGACTGGCCGAGGAGCAGCGCGCTCTGGTCGCGACCATCGATTTCCCGGTCCCCGGGCACTTCTGCGCCGGCCAGCTTCGCCACTGTCGGGAACAGGTCCACCATCGACACGATCTCGTTGCTGCTGGCTCCAGCGGGTACCTGCCCGGGCCAACGAACCAGCAGCGGCGTGCGGATAGATCCCTCGTAGGCGCTTCCCAGATAACCGCGATAGGGCCCCGAGTTGGAGACCACCGGAAACTCGGCCGCGTCGGGACCGTTGTCGCTGGCATAGATGACAAGGGTCTTGCGCGTCAGGCCAGCGGACTCGATCGCATCCAGCACCTGTCCTACCCGGTGGTCGTGCTCGACCATCATATCGGCGAACGGCCCATTGCCTGACTTGCCGGCGAAATCAGTGTGCGGCAGGTACGGGTGATGCATCAGCGACCACGAGACGAACAGGAAGAACGGGCGCTCCCCGTCCTTGTATGCTTCGATATAGGTGCGTGCCTGTTCCGCGATGCGCTGGTCGATCAGTGGCCGGTTGTCGATGGTGTAGGGCTCGGTCTCGCGCGCGCCCTCCCCGCGTATGCCTTCCATCAGCATCGGCACCTTGCTTGCTGTGGGGTCGAAACCGACGCGGCTCGGGTACGTGGCAACATTGGTCGAGAACGGGAATCCCCACCAAGTGTCGAAGCCCTGGTCGATCGGATAGCGGCCGGGCGAGTCGCCGAGATGCCATTTGCCGAGCATGGCAGTGTCATAGCCGCTCGCAGACAGCGCTTCCGCGATCGTCACCTCCCATGGGGCCAGGCCACCCGGCAGGCCGGCTACGGCCGCCCGCCAGGTGCCGGAACGCACCGGCATGCGCCCGGTCATCAGCGCCGAGCGCGAGGGCGTGCATTCGACTTCCACGTTGAAGTTGGTGAAGCGCATGCCCTCGGCAGCGAGCTGGTCGAGACGCGGCGTCGGTGCACCTCGCAGCACTCCGCCACCGTAGACACCGATCTCTCCGAAGCCGAGGTTGTCGGACAGCATCAGCACGATGTTGGGGCGCTCATCTGCGCGCCCCGCTTCAGGCGCCGCGATTGCGCCCTGATGCGGCATCGCAATCGCCATTGCAAGTACGACCTGGGCGAGCGCCGACCTCAGCCCTGCTGTGCGATGCCGGGGTCTTGCATCGTGTTCGATGCGGAGCATGCGGCGCTCCCTGGATCAGAAGCGATAGCGTGCCTGTATGGCATACACGCGCGGCCGTTCGGGCACCGCGAAGTAGCTGTTGCTGTTGCTGAGGGCCACGTCGTTCTGCCAGACATTGATACGCTCATCGGTAAAGTTCTTGGCCAGGAACGCCACCGACCACACGGCATCTGTGCTCTGCAAGGCGATGCGTGCGTTCCACATCGTGTAGTCCTCGTGGTGCGTGGCCGGGTCAAGGTCCAGTGCCGAGTCGAACTCGTCGGAGTAGTTCATGTCGAGCCCGTTCACCAGTTCCAGGCGGTCGCTCAACGGGAAGATGTACTCAATATTCCAGTTGGCGCTCCACTCCGGCGCGAATAGCAGCGTCTCGCCGCTGAGGTCCTGGCCTCCGACTGCGAGCGGCGCAGTGATCTGCGCGCCATTGGCGTCGAGGCAGCCGGGGTTCTCGGCGGGCCGCGTGGTCTGCGGGATCGTGCAGGTCGCACCGGTGAAATCGTCATAGGTCGCATCGAGGTAGGCAATCGCGGCGCCCATGGTGAGGTTCTCGGTGATCAGCCAGCGGCCGTCGGCCTCGAAACCCTGGCTGGTGGCCTGGCCGGCATTGGTGACGCGAAACACGTCGCCCACCAGCGAGCTTACCTGCAAGTCGTCGTACTCCATGCGGAAGGCCGCCAGGTTCAGCTCTGCGGCGCCGTCGAACAGCCTCATCTTCGATCCGATCTCGTAGGCGACTACTTCCTCGGGCTCGTACTCGAGGACGGAGGGATCGGCGCCAGGCACGGTGTCGCCCACCCCATCGCCGTTGGCATCGACGGGCACGCCGGTGAGCGGGTTCACCAGGCTGATGGTGTAGCCCGCACCGGAGTATGCCTCATCATAGCCGCCGGCCTTAAAGCCAGTGCTGGCGGCGACGTAGAGCATCGCCTCCTCGGTCGCATCCCACTGGAAATTCAGCGAGTAGGTCGGCTTGTCCTCGTCACGCTTTAGCCCGGTAAAGTTGTGACTGCGCAGAGTCTCGAAAGACTGCAGGTTGGCGGGATTCGAGAAGACAAGGGTGTTCGCCGCCGGCAGCGTGGTTCCGGCACGCACACGCAAGCCCGGCGCCTGGGTGATCTTGTCGAGTTCCTTGTCTTCCTGTCCGTAGCGGATACCGGCGGTGCTGCGGAAGGTGTCGGTGATATTCCAGGTGCCTTGGGCGAACAGCGCCCCGCCCTCGGTTTCTTGGTCGAACACACCGGGCGGGCCAGCGGAAGGGGCGTATAATGCTCCACGCACGGCGAGTGGGCCGATCTGCGCGAAATCGAGGGAGCGGGTGACGCGGCTGATGTCGAGCTCGGTCTGTTCATAGTAGGCGCCGACGATCCAGTCGATAGTCTCGCCACCAGGCGAAACCAGGCGCAATTCCTGGCTCCACTGTTTGAAGTCCTCGTCGAGCGTGCGGTCGAGTGCGACCACGGGCGAGGTGTCATCATTGGTTATGCGGAAGTTATCATAGGCCGAATAGGCCGAGATCGAGGTGAAAGTCGCGAAATCGACGTCCCAGTTGACAGTGAGTACGGCCACGTCGGTGCGATTGTCGTTCACCGTAGACTTCTCATTCGCAGCCCTTTCGCCATCGTCGTCTACTACCGGGAACACTTCCTGCCCCAGGAAATTGATCGGGCCGTCGGTCTGGTAGATAGTGAACGGGATTTCGGACACATTGAAGTCACCATACTCGTACTTGGCCAGCACCTCGACACTGTCGCTGGCATCCCACAGCAGCGAGGCGCGCGCGTAGGTGTTGTCCTTGTCGGGGCCCTCCTTGTCCAGAGTCTCGTTCTCCCACCAGCCGTCCATACCCTCGTAGCGCACCGCGAGGCGCCCGCTCAGGGTCTCGCCGAGCGGGCCGGTGACGACACCGGTGTAGATCTGCTCGTTGTCCTCCGGCGCAACATAGGCATCCACCGACGCCTCAAACTCGTCGCTCGGGCGGGCCGTGGTGATGTTGATCGCCCCGCCAATGGTGCTCTTGCCGAAGAGGATGCCCTGCGGGCCCTTCAAAATCTCAACGCGCTGCAGGTCCATGGTCATCGGCACGTTGGCGAGCGCGCCCCGGCCGGAGTAGACGCCGTCGATGAACATGCCCACCGATTGCTCGAAGCCGGCATTGGTGCCTGAGCCGATACCGCGGACGAACAGATTGGGGGTGGCCTGTCCACTGTTGATCTTGACGTTCGGCGTGTAGAGGGTCAGCTCCTGCAGCCCGGTGATACCGATGTCTGCGATCCTCTCCCCGGAAACTGCGGTGATCGAGATCGGGACGTCCTGCAGGCCCTGCTCGCGCTTCTGCGCGGTAACCACGACTTCTTCCAGTGCGAGCTGTGCGAACACCGGCGAGGCGGCGATTGACAGTACAATTACGGCTCCGCGCGCGAATGGCTTACTCATATTATTTTCCTTATTATCTGTGAGTGTTCTATCTTGTGTCGGCGCTCGAACCGAACACGTCCACAGCGGGGAGGTTAGACGACATTTTTCTGAAAATCCATCCCTTTCTTGCTGCCCGACAGTGGCGCGTTTGAGGCTGGGAGCATGCCTTCAACCCCATGATTAAATTAGTTTTTTCGTATTGATTAATGGCTTCTTGCCGCTGATCCGCCTGTGAACATGCAGATACGCTCGTGAATGGCAGGTCCGGCCTGAAACCGTTTGCAGGTTTGGCCTGGAGTAGGCAGCCCAGGTCTTGTTAAATGATTTATGGTTCAATTCGGTCAACTTTGTGGCGTCGCGCTATCTTCGAGACATCTGCTAGACTTAAAACTACATTGTTGGCTTCATTATTTTGGCGCGTTGGAGACTGATGATCATGTACACGTATCCGGGTTATAAAAAATTTGAACGGGTGAGTTCTTCAACTGCCCGCGTTGTCGCACTCAGCGCTGTCATGATGCTATGCGCCAGCGGCTGTACCATGACGGAGACAGGGCAACGCACGGGCACCGGCGCCGCTATCGGTGCACTGGGGGGTGCGGTACTCGGCACCAGCAGGGAGAGCGCGGCAATTGGTGCAGCCGTGGGAGCAGCCGGCGGTTACCTGTTTGATCAACACCGCAAGCGTGAAGATACACAAGCGGAGAACGAGCGGCTGCGACAGGAAAACGAGCGTCTGAGGCAGGAAACACAGGGTCAGTAGTGATACGAAACGACTTGCGAATAGTCGCATCCGTGGGTGCGTGCTTCAGTCAGCGTCGACTAACAGGCAAAGGAGCAACAACAATGAGACAGTGGAGATCGACAGGCGTTTTGAGCGTGGCGCTCCTGGGCGCGCTCTGTATGGCCCCGGGCAAGCATGTTGCCGCCAGCGACGGTTTTACTCTGGAAGACATGAAGCTCATGACTGCGGGCGAGTTGCTGGATATCTGCACTATCGAGCCTGGAGATGAGCACTACGATGTCGCCCGCGCCTTCTGCTATGGCTTTTTTGAGGGCGGCATTCGCTATAACCAGGCACTCGCCGGGGCGGATAACCACAAGCAACTGGTCTGCGCACCAGAGGGCACCACGCGGCTGCAGGGCGTCGAGGTGTTTGCCAGCTATTTGCAGGCAAACCCGCAGTATGCGACGGAAGGCCCGATCGACGCGATATTCCGGGCGCTGATGGCCAAATGGCCCTGCGCCAAATAATAGACAAATCGGTTGGGGATACTGACAGGCTAATTCATTCGTGCCTGGAATGTGGATATCGGGCGCAGAAGCCCCTGCGAATGAAGCTCAAAACCGGCCAGTGCCTGCCAGGTTGCCAGCACCCCGGCAGCAATCAGAGGATCTGTAAATCCAAACCCGAGGCCATTAGCAACAGAATCGTCGCGCCAACGATAATTCTGTACCAGCCGAACAAGCGAAACCCATGCTTGTTCAAAAAACCAATAAATCCCTTGATAACCAACGCTGCCACAATAAAGGCGACGATATTTCCCAGAATCAACAAATTGATTTCATCTGCGTTAATCTCGCTGTGTTTCGCGGAATAGTCCACGGTCTTCTTTAAGGTAGCTCCGAGCATGGTCGGCACCGCGAGAAAGAAGGAGAACTCAGCGGCGACTTGCCGACTCATCTTCTGGCTCAGACCACCGACGATTGTAGCCCCTGAACGAGAAACACCCGGAATCATTGCCAGACATTGGAAACAACCTATCTTAAAGGCATCCCTATAGTTGATATCATCGACGGAATGTATCCTGGGATCCTTAAACCAGCTATCGACGAACAGAAGAATCACCCCGCCGACCAGCAGGGAAATAGCTACTGCCAGTGGGCTTTCCAGCAATTCGTCAATTCTGTCTGAGAAGAGCATCCCCAGTACGGCTGCAGGAATAAAGGCTACGATCAGCTTTATGTAAAAATCGATGCTCTGGAAAAACCGCTTAAAATACAGAGCAAATACAGCCAGAATAGCTCCCAGCTGGATCACTATGATGAACAACTTGGTGAAATCATCGCGTTCAATTCCCATCAATGATGAGACCAGCACCATGTGACCCGTCGATGACACGGGCAGAAACTCTGTCAAACCTTCGACGATAGCGAGGATAATTGCTTCAAACCAACTCACAGTCAGGGATTCTCCTGGTTAATTCCAGCGTTCGTGCACAATAGAGCCCCAGAGTACATAGGGAGTCCCAACCAATGTCTTGCGCATGCAAAGATCCAATTATGCCAGCAATGGGCCGATCTGTCCGATTACAGCGGGTGGCCCGTTTCCGCCGATCCTGCTATACCCTGGTCGCCCGGCCCGCCCGTGCGTTCTCGACCAGGGAATATACCGCCGGCACCACGACCAGGGTGAGCAGCGTAGAGCTGACCATGCCGCCAATAACCGCAACCGCCAGCGGGCCGTTGGTGTCGGAGCCGGCCCCCACGCCCAGAGCGGCGGGTAGCATTGCGAGCACGATGGTCGCCGAGGTCATCAGCACCGGCCGCATGCGGATCGGGCAGGCCTGGCGCAGTGCAGCATCCACGCCCATGCCCTTCTCCCGCAGCTGGTTGGCGAGGTCGATCAGCAGTATCGAGTTCTTGGCCACCAGTCCCACCAGCAGAGTCAGGCCAATCATCGAGAAGCTGTTCAGGGTGTGGCCGAACGCCCACAGCGAGAACACCCCGCCGATGATTGCCAGTGGCTGCGCGATCATAACCATCGCCGGCTGCACGAAGGAATTGAACTGGCTGGCCAGTACCATGTAGACCAGCAGCAACGCGGTGACGAATGTCATCGCCATGTAACCCGATGTTTTCTTGAGCTCCTCGGCGCGCCCTGCCAGCTCCACGTGAAAGCCGGGCGGTAGCATGTCCTTCGCGATCGCCATCACGCGTGCGCCTGCCTCACCCTCGGAGATCGTCGGCGCAGTGCGGAAATTTGCGGCGTACTGTAGGTCGTAGCGGGCTATCACCGCGGGCCCCAGCACCGACTCGAGCCGTGTGACCGCGTCGAGTCGCATCAGCTCCCCGCCCGGCGTGCGCAGGTAGAGCCTCGCGATGTCCTCCGCACGCGCCAGCGTGCCCTCTACAGCCTTCAGCCTAATTTTGTAGCGCTCTCCATCGCCCGGCTCGTCGTTGTAGTAGGCGATATCCCGACCTCCCGCCAGCACGCCCAGCGCCATCGCCACGTCCTCGGCGCTGAGCCCCACGCGCGCCAGTTGATCGCGATCCACGTGAAGGCGCTGCTGCGGCAGATCCAGCTGCACATCGAGATCTATCTTGCCCAGTTCCGGATCCAGGGCGAAGCGCTCCTTGAGCCTTGTCGCCTCACGGCCCACACCTTCCAGATCCGGCCCAAGCAACACGAAATGCAGCGGCTCGCCGCGCAGGCCGCCGATCGGCGATGCCGGCGAGGGGAAGGCCTCGACACCGGGTATCCCCGCGAATTCCTCAGCCAGGCGCCTGATCACCTCGGGTTGCGAAGCACTGCGCTCGCGCCAGGGCCTGAGGTGTACGATCAGCGTGGCCTGGCTGACCTGACCCGCGTCGTTCTGTCCGATGGTCGCAAACTGTCCGTCGACCTCGGGCTGGCGCGAGAGCACGCCCTCGACTTTCTCCAGCCGTTCGATAGTGTGCTCTATCGACGACCCCAGCGGCACTTTCACCGTGACCAGGAAATAGCCGTCGTCCTGCTCGGGAAAGAAGCCCTTGCCGATGCGCCCGAACAGCCAGCCGCTGCACAGAACCGCAACGATCGTCAGCAGTACAACGCCCCAGCGTCGCAGCAGGACCAAGTCCAGCGCCCGTCGATAGACTTCGTCCATCGCATCGAAGGCTTGGCCCAGTCGCTGTGAGACCTTGCCCGGGCTGCCACCGATCCGCAGGTGGCGTGCGCACAACATGGGCGTGAGTGTCAGGGACACCAGCAACGACACCAGCACACCCGCCGTCACCACCACCGCGAAGGACTGGAACATACGCGCCGCCATGCCCTGCATGAACACCACCGGGACGAAGATGCACACCAGCGTGAGGCTGGCAGCCAGCACCGCGGTAACGACTTCCTGGGTGCCCTGTAGCGTCGCCAAAACCGGATCAGCCGCCGATTCCTCGCGGTGTCGGAAAACGCTCTCCAGCACCACGATCGCATCGTCTACCACCACCCCGATCAGCAGCAGCAGACCGAGCAACGTCATAACGTTGAAAGTGAAACCGAAGAAGTAGATCACCGCGACCGCGCCGAGAAGTGACACAGGTATCGCCGCAGCGACGATCAGCGTGGAGCGAAGGTTGCGCAGGAACACCAGCACCACCAACGCGGTCAGCCCCGTGCCGAGTACGAGGTGTTCGTTCAGTGCGTACACGATCTGCTGGATCAGCTCGCCCTCGTTGTGCGCGATCTCCACTTTCATGCCCGGCGGTAACCGAGGGATTATTTCCTCGGCGAGGCGACGCTCCACTTCCTTCACCACCGCCACGGTATTTGCGCCCTGCACCTTCACCACACCGATGCCGACTGTGGGCTTGCCGTTGAAACGTGCCATAAGGCGGAAGTCCGCGAGGCCGTCCTCAATATCGGCCACGTCGCTGAGGCGCACCGGCGCGCCCTCGCGATCGCGCACGATCATCGCGGCCAGCGATTCGAGGTCGTGAAACTCGAGGTCGGCGTCGAGCAAGTCCTCGCGCGGGCCATCGACCAGGAAGCCGCCGGGCAGCCTTACGTGTTCGCGGCGGAATGCGAGCTGGAGATCCTGCACCGTCACCCCGAAAGCTGCCAGACGGTCGGGATCCACGTTCACACGGATGGTGCGCCTGCGTTCGCCGCCGATGCGCACCTCACCTACGCCGGAGATCGTCTCGAGGCGCTTCTTGATCACATTGGTGGCGTAGGTGTTAAGTTGCTGCGCAGTACGGTCGCCCGAGAGCGTGAGCCAGATCGCGGGCTGGTTGCCGATCTCCACTTTGGCCACCACCGGCGGCTCCGCCTCCTCGGGTAGCAGCGGTAGAATCTGTGCGACCTTGGCCTGCGCCTCGTCGAAGGCGACGTCCAGATCTTTCTCCAGCGCGAACTTTATGCGCACGACCGAAATGTCAGGCGCGGAGACGGACTCTACATGATCGATGCCCGATATTGAATTGACCACCTTCTCGATCGGGTTGCTGAGGCTGGCATCGATAATGCCCGGCTCGGCGCCGGGCATCCGGGTGACGACGGTGATCATCGGGAACTCGGCATTCGGGTACCGGTCGACCCCAATGCGCTGGAAGCTGATCACGCCGAACAGAACGAACACCAGCGAAAGCATGTAGGCAAGCACATGGCGGCGTATCGCCAGTTCCGGCAGGTTCACTGAGCGTCCCCAGCCAGGCGCACCGCGGTATTGTCGGTCAGGTAGGCAGCGCCATCGACCGCGACGCGCTCACCGGCCGCGACTCCGGTGAGGATCTCGACCTCCTTCTCGAGCCGTTCGCCCAACTGCACCACGCGCTGTACGGCTCGCGCGCCTTCGATCACGTACACGACTTCGCCCGCGGGGCGGCGCACAATCGCCTGCAGCGGGACCACCACGGCGTTGGCGCGGGTTGTGACCACGATCTCCCCGTGCACGGTGGCGCCGGGGCGCCAGGCGCCGGGGTTCGCGATATCGACGATTACCCACACCGCCCTGCTTGCCTCGCCCACTGCTGGGCGCAGCTCGCTGATCGTACCGCTGGCGTCGCGACCAGGATCGACCGGGGAACTAAGCCGCACCGCCTGCCCGGCGGCGAGCTGCACGGCCTGCTGTTCGGGGAAAGGCAGCAACGCACGCAACTCGCCGCTGGTAGCGAGTTCCACCACTGGCGAGCCGCGGTGCAGGTAGTCGCCTTCCGAAGCCAGTCGCCGTTCCACGCGACCAGCCAGCGGCGCGCGAATCACAGTGCGTGCAAGCTGGTCTTCCACGATCGACAGCCGTGCCTGGACCGTTCGACTCTGCGCCGCCAGTACCGCGCGCTCGGCCTCGGCGTCGTCCAGCGCCTCGCGTGCAACATAGCCCTTGCCTTGCAGATCGGCGGCCCGTTTCACTCGCCGCTCGGCATTCGCCAGCAGCGCAGCAACACGGCTTGCCTCCGCCTGTGCGGCGCTGCGCTCCAGCTGCAGAGAAGCTGCGTCGAGCTGTGCAATCACGTCGCCGGCATTCACCTGGTCGCCTTCGTCGACCGCAAGACGCAGGATCCGCCCCTCGACCTCGGCGGCGACCTCGGGCGCCACGCGGCTCTGCACCCGGCCCAGCGAGCGTAGCGTGACAGGCACATCGCGCGTAGTGGCGAGTGCCGTGCTGACCAGCGTACCGCTTGTCTCCTGCACAACCTGCTCCTCGCGGGAGCACGCGGCCAGCAGCACCACCAAGCAAGCGGTCGCTATCAATCTTGCGCCCATGTCAGCGCTCCCGGCCGCGATCGCCCGCGCGCTCGAGTAGCGTCGCGACGTGATCAGCTAGGTGCGACGGCTTCTGTTGCTTGCTGCCCTCGCCCGGCAGATGGCGCCGCAACGGCGCCGCCTGTATGCCGAAGAGCACCATGCCGAACAGCGAGTTGACAAGCAGGTAGGGGTCGAGATCGCTGGCGGTCTCGCGCGCGAGCTGGACGATCAGCCCGTGCGGCTCGCTGAAAATCTGCGCCGCGAGTACCGCAAGCCGCGCATCGTCGCCGTCGAGCAATTCGCGCAGCACGAGCTTGCGAAAGGTCTCATCGCCCGCCGCCAGCCCGGCGAAGGTCTCCACCAGGTGGCGCAGGCGCGCGCGCGGCGGGATGTCACGGGCCAGCGCGGACACGATCCCCTGCTTGTGGGCGGCGAAAGCGCGCTCTACCGCGGCCACGTAGAGCGACTGCTTGTCCGGGAAGTGATGGTAGAGCGTGGGGGCGCTGATGCCGACGCGCTGCGCCAGGTCACGCACCGACACCCCGTCGAAGCCCCGTGCCGCGAATAACACCACTGCCTCCGCCAGCACGCGATCGCGGGTAGCGACATCGGGTGGCCCGGCAGATGCCAGGGCGGCAGCGTCCGGCGCGACACGGCTGGCGGGACGAGCAGGGGAAACCTTGGCGCGGGCAGCGCGAGTTGATGGGCGTGGCACAGCTCTCTCTACCTAACGTTCGTTAGAGCGAGACTAACGCAAAGCCCGCTGGCCGGTCAATTGTTGATCATGACTCGAGACCTACCCGGGTTTGGGGCTATTTTGGCGGCTGATCAGCGCTCAGCGTTCCGATCCGCGCTTGCCTGCGGCGTCTCGAGCACCAGGGTCGCCTGGCGGACGCCCCGGCCATAGACGCCACTGACCTCGAAGCGCACCCCGTTCCACTCAACGGCATCGCCGAACACCGCCGGTCGGCCCAGTTCGCTCAGGATAAGCCCGGAGACGGTATCGATCTCGGGGTGTTCGAGTTCGCGCCCGATAAGATCGCCGAGGGTGTCAAGGCGCACCGTCCCCTGGACCTGGTAGCTGGCGCTGCCGACCGCCAGGATATCGGGGACATCATCAACACCCTCCTCGATATCCCCAACCGCCTCAGCGCAGATGTCCTCGATGGTGAGTACGCCCGCAGTACCGCCGTGCTCGTCCATCACAACGACCATCTGGTTGTGCACGCGATTCATTGCGGTCAGGACATCGTCCAGGGTTGCCGTTTCGGGCAGATAAGCAGTTTCGCGGACCGCGGCCGGATCAAGTCGCGCGCCCGCGCGTATCAGCCTCATCAAATCCTTGACGTGGATGGTGCCGATGATCTGGTCGAGGCTGCCCTCGTAGACAGGGTAACGGGTGTGGCGGTGTCGCTGCAGGATATCGCGGAGCATGGCATCGGTCGCACCGACCGGAATCCCGCTGGTGCGAACCCGGGGCACCATCGCCTCCACGGCGGCGATCTCGTTGAAATCGGCGAGCTCGAGGAAGATGCGACCGCTTTCCTCGCTCAATAGACCGCTCTCCTGGCTTTCGCGGGCGAGCGACTCCAGCTCGTCCTGCGCCAGATAATGGCCCGCACTGCGCCCCCGTTTGAAGCCGACGAGGCCCAGCAGCAGATTGCCGGTCAGGTTGAGCACTCGCACCAGTGGATAGAGAATCATGCCGATCAGCAGCATGGGCGGGGTTACCCAGATCGCGACCTTGATCGACCGGGTAAGCGCAAGCGACTTGGGGATCATTTCACCCAGGACGATATGCAGGTAAGTGATCGCCAGGATGGCAAGTACCGACGCCAGCCCGTGCGCCGTCACGAGGGCGCCCAGGCCAGCGAATCCCGCGAGCAGAAGCCATTCACTGAACATCACAGCCAGGGTGTGCTCACCGTACATACCAAGCCCCAGGCTTGCGAAGGTGATGCCAAGCTGCGCCGTGGCGACATAGCGATCGAGCCGCGCCGGATCATCGAGGATATAGACAATTCGCCTGGCAACGACGTCACCGGCCTCGGCACGTGCGGTCATTGCGGCACGTGAAGCGCCGATGATAGCGAACTCGGCGGCGACAAAGAGCCCGTTCAGTGCGACTAGGACCAACACCACGACCAGGACTATCAAGAGCTCATCCATCATCGCTCTCCGATGCATTGCCGACGATACGAACAATAA
>Ga0105103_10000517_pt1 | contig 21844 bp, 22 predicted proteins | sample PPLLaktember2015_2_FD_79107 | JGI IMG/M metagenome (GOLD analysis project Ga0105103, IMG submission 79107) | Freshwater sediment microbial communities from Prairie Pothole Lake near Jamestown, North Dakota, USA - PPLs Lake P7 Core (6) Depth... | ecosystem: Environmental > Aquatic > Freshwater >...
GGGCGCCTGGCCAAAAAACTCTTTAAAGAGAAAAAAACCTTTAAAAAGTTGTACACTTTGCTCCGGAATCCATTGTACACTTTGCTCCGGAATCAGTTGTACAGTATAGTCCGAAATACTCAATAATTGCCCTATTACTATTAAATCTGAATATAAATTCAAAAATTTCACAGAATTGATTGAATATTGGCGAGAAACAATTGATGTAGATATTTTAAATGATCTTTTTCGATTCTTTGAAAACCTTCTCAAATTTATTATTGATACCAAAGACATAGATAAATCTTTATACAAAAATATTATTGCATCAATTCTATCTGAGAATGAAATCATTGTCTATTACTATTTAGGTTTTTTACCTGAAAAAAAAATGCTTAAAGCAAAGTTTGAGAGGTTGTTCTTTTTTATGGATATCGATGATAGACTTCTTTTAAATAAAGAGCACTTTCATTTATACAATCATTTAAAAGATCGCAAATGAATAAATTCTATTCCTTCTTAATATGTGTGTAACAATAGAAGATTTTATAAATCAATTAAATTCAAATAACGATTGCATAATTGGAATTCCTTTAGTACATGAACCTGACTTTAAAAATTGGTTTAAAGAAAAATGTGAAATTTTTGAAACAAATGAAATTACAGAACCTGAATTTAATTCTTCAAATTTTCGAAAAATACTTGGTCAATGTTATTGGAATGCACAGATTAACTTTTTTTTGGATCAATCTTATAAGTATTATGAGGGATTAGTTTATAAAAAAACAGAATATCATTTTAATAATCATGCCTTTAATGTTCAAAATATATCCAGGACAAATCATGTAAAAGATTTTACTTATAATAATTTTCAAGAGGTTGAAGACAATGAACTTAACCAAATAATATATTGTGGAGTGCGCATTAGTAAAGATGTTTTGGATTATTTAGTTGATTCTACGTTTGAAGGAGATCATAATAATATTAATAATCTTATTCCATTAATAGTTGCTCAATTTTATTACGATACAAATAACAATGATTTTTTTGAGTTACAAATTTTTATATAATTTTTCCTTAACTTAGTTACACTTTGTTTTTGCAAAAAAATTAGTGTAACTTAATCGTAACCAACATAATAAATGAATTTTATGAATTAATTAGGTTAAAATATGGAAATATATCCGTTTTATTTTCAAAAATAAATTTGTAAACATCCCATTTACTGTCATCTTTATAAAATTCAGCGGCTTCGTTTATATCATTAAATCCTATAAAAGGATTTTTTTTCCCTTTTAAAGAGTTATTTATACCTTCTAACTTTTTATTATTAACCAATAACTGTCTTGTAATATAAAATGTGTCTAAATTATATTTAACCAAAGAATTTAATTGTTCAGTACCTGATCTTTCCATTTCTTTGAATAGACTATCAACTCTGTAAGAAAAAAACATTACTCCTGCTAGTCCGAGAACAGTCATAAATTTATACAGTGCATCTGTTGGCAGGTTTGGTAGGTTCATAGCTTTATATTTTTGCCAGATTATTAAAGGTACAAAATTTACTTAACACAAAACCATTTTCCCCTTATGCAGTTCCATCTAAAAAATGAAAATAAAGGGCAATATTTTCCTGGCAAATTTTCTTTAACTTATATCACATTATTTTAAACGAAATAATTTACTGATGTGTAAATTAATTACTAATTTTGTGTACACATAAATAAAGCAAATTATGCATAAAAGGACCAATATTGAATTAGATGTAGATCTCGTTAAAAAAGCAATGGAATTGACCCATTTGCATACAATTAAGGATGTTGTGCATCATTCTCTTACTGAAGTTATAAGAATGAACAAAAGAAAAAATATTTTGAAATTTAAAGGTAAAGTAAACTGGAATGGGAATTTAGATGAGATGAGATCAATATGAAGGGACCCATTATAGTTGATACAAGTGTATGGATTGATTTTTTTAATGGTATTGAAAATACTCAGGTTCATACCCTTAGTGATTATCTGGAAAATGATGATCCTATTTATATCTGTCCAACCATTTTACAGGAAATATTGCAAGGAATAAGCAGCAATAAACAATATGTTGAGATAAAAGAGTATCTCCTATGTTTGAATATCCTAAATGATGATGGATTGGAAACTGCACTTGGAGCAGTTAAAATCTATCGCACATTAAGAAAAAAAGGAATTAGTATTAGAAAAAGTAATGATTGCATCATTGCCCAATACGCTTTCAAATATTCGTTAAGTATTTTGCATAAGGACAGAGATTTTGATTTGATCAAAAATTACTAAGTACCCATCAAACGAAGAGTTGTCAGCTTATTATAGTACCAATTGTATCTATTTCTTGCCTATTTGCTCATTAAGTTGTTCCATTTGCTTTTCAAGTTGTTTCATCTGTTGTTTTAGTTGCTTTTCTTTAAACTTCATTTGTTCCTTCAGCTGCTCAAGTTCTTCTTCTGAAAGATCGTTTTCTTCATAAACTGAATCGAAATCAATCTCCCCAATAGCACTTAGAGCTTCTTCAACACCGCTTAACGAAGCTGAAATAATTTCCTCAATTGGAAGGTTTTTCAGCACAGCCGAAGCAATTTCCAACCCTGCCTTTGCTGCTTCCATTCCCATTTCAATGGATTCCCTTTCAATATCGTTTTCAGCATTTCCCATTTCATGCTTCATTTCTTCTGCAATTTCGGCTTTCGCTGCTTCTATATCGCGAATTGCTTCTTCAAAATCGCTATGGATATCTTCCTGATCAATTTCAGCTTTTGCTTCTTTCATCGCTGCTGAAGCGACTTTCATGGCATCTCTTACAATCTTATCAATATTTATTTCTGCCAATGCAGCATTTATATCTTCAAGCATTTCTGCTGAAATTTGCTTATCCTTTTCCGAAAGGGCCACTTCCAACATTTCTTCCAGCTCTTCGGAAGATTCCAATTCTTTATTTTTAGCCAGATTTTTCTGAGTTGTTTCTAACATACTATCAACATCTGAAGAAGTATAATTTTTTTCTGGGTTAGATTCTATCGAATCCGATTGAACAATAACTTCATAACCCATACCTGCTTTTGTCTGGGCCAATGCATTTTCACCAAAAGTGAACGAGGCCAATGTCAGTCCGATAATGATAATGCCAGCAGCAATTAAGCCTTCAATAAGATTTGTTTTCATGGTTACTTTTTTTTGTAATCGTTTAATTCGTTGTAAAATATTTCCACCTGATGAAGAAAATGCCATCGCCAGACGCTCTTGTTCCATCTGATAAACCTGCACCCCAGCGAGTGCTTTCGCATATGCAACTTTATCGCCAGTTATTTCAATAGCTATATTATCACAGCTATTTTCGCGTTCATTCCTTATTTGGGATGAGATAATCCATACAGAAGGATTATAAAAGAAAAATATCTCAAGCACCGACTGCAATATGTTAAAAAAATAATCGTTCCGAATAACGTGCGCAAGCTCATGTGCAATAATAGCTTCAATTTCTTTAGTTGTAAAACCCGTGAATACCGAAACCGGGAACAATATAAACGGTTTGATGGAACCTATCGTCAAAGGTGTTTTGATATAGGGCGAAAAGTATGCTTGAACTTTTCGCTTAATATTAAGTTTAGCTGCCAATTCGTTTAACTTATCCATCCACTCCTTATTTATATCAATGAGATTGCTTGAACGAACGCGTCGAATGTAAAGTCCACCCCCTATCAACTTGAAACTAAAAATCAACATACCTATCAACCACAATGAGCAAATAAAATTAAAATTACGCTGAAGAAAACCACGAATCTTAATTATTTGGAGGTTTAGCGAATTCGTTTTTAAGGATTCTACTTCAGTTTTAGAAGAAATATTCTCAGTAAGTACAGTTCGAATATAACCTGGCGAGGAAATAATATTTTCGCGCAACACAGCCTTTTCTTTAGCATAATTGTATGAATGCCTAAATGTTGCAGCCGACCAGGCTAATAATCCAATAAGTGCCACAAAAGAGATAAAGTATTTTACCTGGGCACTATTCTTGTGCATCAGTATAAGAAGGAGAGTTAACACTATAGCTACCACAGCTCCCTGCCACAGTGAATGTACCAGTGTCCACCCTATGGCCTCAATCAGTTCAGATGATAATAAGTATTGAATTATTTTCATAACGTGCATTATTGGTTCTTTTCAAGCTGTTCAATGATCTTCTTAATTTCATCGAGTTCGTTTTGACTGGTTTTTTTATTTCCCAGCAATTGCATTACCAAGCTCGACGCCGATCCCGAAAAGGTCGCTTCAAGAAAGCGGTCGAGTAAACGGCCACGAGTTTCTTCCTTTCTAATTACGGAATAATAAAGGTGGTTCTTTCCATTTGGTTCTCGCCGAAGCAGACCTTTACCGGTCATATTTTGCATTATTTTCAAGGTTGTGGTATAACCCACATCCTTTATATAAGCCAGTTTTTCATGAATATCCTTAACTGTTAACGGTTCATTTTCCCACAATATATTAAGAATTTCGAGTTCGGCGGCTGTTGGGGTAATTTTTAGATTATCCATTTTTTCATATACGATTTATGTCGTACAAATATATACGACATAAATCGTAATTGCAAATTTTAGTACGATTATATTCGTAGGTAAATAAAAAAAAGTAACAAACGCGCAAGAATGAAGGAAAGTTGTGGTTAGTTATATTTCGCTACCAACGGCATTCTTCTGCCAAATCCAAAGGCTTTGCTGCTAACCCTTAATATAGGGGGTGTCTGAAAACGTTTATATTCATTCATATTTACCAAATGAAATACCCTGCGGACTGTCTTTTCATCGAAACCTTCAGCAATTATCTCGTTTTCCGACTTCCTAAGTTCAATATAATTGAATAATATTTTATCGAGTATTGCATAATCAGGCAACGAATCACTATCCTTCTGATCAGGTCGTAACTCGGCCGATGGTGGCTTTGTTATTGTGTTCTTAGGAATAATCTCTGTATCGCGGTTAATATAAGATGCCAAACGATATACATCGGTTTTATATACATCTCCGAGTACTGAAATGCTCCCGGCCATGTCGCCGTATAGTGTGCCATAACCCACAGCAGCCTCGCTTTTATTTGAAGTATTCATCAGCAGGTTTCCGAACTTATTTGAGATCGCCATTAGTAATGTTCCACGTATACGGGCCTGAATGTTTTCTTCAGTAACATCGGAAGGCAAGCTGCCAAAAGCCGGTTGTAATCCTGTCAGGTATTGAGTGAAGATTTCTTTTATAGGAATTATATCATACTTCACCCCCAAAGTATTGGCAAGTGCTGATGCATCAGTAATGGAATGTGCGGATGAGAATTGCGAAGGCAATAATAAAACTCTTACATTTTCAGGGCCAAGAGCCCTACAAGTTAAAACAAGGACCACAGCTGAATCTATTCCCCCTGAAAGTCCAAGCACTGCCTGTTTAAACCCCATTTTTGAAAAGTAATCGCTTATTCCTAAAACCAGTGCATCATGTATTTGTTCTATTTCTTCAGGTACTGGTGGAATTTGAATTTTATTTTCTTTCTTTAGCCCATCAGTTTCAATATAACTAACAAATTCCTTAAACGAAGGCATTCTCAAAACTGTCTTCCCATTATTATCGACAACTCGCGAAGCCCCATCGAATATTAACTCGGTATGTGCCCCAACCTGGTTAACATACAAAACCGGCAAGTTAAATTTAATTGCATTATAAGATAGTATTTCAGATTTTACCTTATCGTGATTATAGGCAAATGGTGAAGCAGCAATATTAATAATAAAATCAGGGTCTTGATTTGCCAGTTCCTTAACAGGATTTACAATATAAAGCTTATTTTTCCCAAAATTTGTAAGTAAAGGTTGTTTATACCAAAGGTCTTCACAAATAGTAAGAGCTATACGGTTGCTTTTGAAATTAATTACTTCAAAGTTTTCATTTGGTTGAAAATACCTGTATTCATCAAATATATCGTAAGTGGGCAATAAGGTTTTGTTTACTATTCTTTCAATTGATCCATTATTTAAAAACAATGCCGAGTTAAACAGGTTTTTACCTTTTAAACCTTCGTTAACTATGGGGGCTCCAAGAATAACTGCAATCCCTTTGACATGAGATAAAATTTCACAAATTGACTGGTTTGAACGGTCGATAAAATCTTTTTGCTCCAGTAAATCGAGGGGTGGGTAACCGCAAACTGCAAGTTCACTAAAAACAACCAAATCTGCACCTTCTGACCGGGCATTTTTAATCGTAGAAATAATTTTTTCTGTATTGGCAGCAAATGCTCCAATTGTATAGTTTAACTGAGCTAAGGCAATTTTCATAACTTCTTAAAAAATAACTCCCATACTTAATGAAACTGCCCTCAAATATGTCTTTGGGGTATGCTTTGTTAAGTCTAAGAACCCATTATTATAAAACACCCCCAAGGTTATTGATGTATCTTCGCTTAAAGCATATTCAACGCCAGCGCCGAAATGATATGATAAATTATAAATTTTAATTTCTTTAGTAATCAATTCTTTATTTAAATCATTATTTTCTGAAGTTCCCCTTGCTTTTAAACGTATTTGGTTTGTAAACCCAATCTGGGCAAAGTATGAAAAATAACCAATTTCGTTGGTTTTTAACTTAAGGCCAACAGGAATAGTAATTGTGTTAATCCTATAATCAACAACAGAGCCTGCTGCCAATTTATAATTTTCGTCTTCATCGGTACTAATTTCTGTTGGCTCTGTAAACTTTAAGCTTCCAGCCTGCGAGCTTAAAAAAAGCCCAAAATTAAAAGCATAGTTTTTATTAAAATATTTATCCATAACAAGGCCACCGCTAAGACCCATTGCAGCAGCCTGGTTATCAACATTTTTTGATTCGGGTTTAATCCAGCTTATTTGCGGATTAACACAAACCCCAAGTTTCAGATCTTGCGCACATACTAATTGTGAAACCAAAAGAATAAGAAATATTTGAATAGTTGTCTTCATAGGTTTAGGTAATTAGTCAACAAAATTAAAATTTTTGAAAAGCAATGTATTTAAATTTATTCTTCAGATATCTTAAACACAAATAATAAAACCCACATCTCCAGCCTATATTATGGCATGTACAACTTTTTTCATTTCAAAAAACGGTTCATTAAAATAATCCATAATATCAACTACCTTAACATTATATGGCACTGTCAATTCATCGTCCATATCCCCTCCTTTAAGGCAAATAATCCCATTAGGTTGGTCATTTCTATTATCGCGCGATATCGTTTTTTTTACCCACAATATCATTTCGGGAAGTGATGCGACTGCCCGACTTGTAACAAAATCAAATTTCTCTTTTATTTCTTCACATCTAACTTGAACTGCTTTACAGTTTTTTAGTTTTAATTCATCCGATACAGCCTGTACTACTTTTATTTTTTTTGCAATTGAATCAACAAGTAAAAAATTGCATTCCGGAAACATAATAGCAAGAGGTATACCCGGAAAGCCCCCCCCTGTTCCAATATCTAAAAGTTTTGTGCCTTTTATAAAATGAATGTATTTTGCTATTGCTAATGAATGCAGAACATGGTGCAGATAAAGCTGGTCAATATCTTTTCGTGAAATGACATTTATTTTTGAGTTCCAATCGGTATACAATTCACCCAACCGTGACATTTGCTGAATTTGCGTTTGGGTTAAGTTATTGAAATACTTAAGAATGAGTTCCATTAAATACTTTTACCCGAAGTTTTCAAAATATTGAAAAGAAGCTCCCTAGCACGGAATAACTGCGCTTTTACGGTTCCAATAGGTAATTCAAGCTCTTCAGCAATTTCTTCATACGATAATTCATTGAAATACCGTAACTCAATCAGTTTGCGGTAACGAGGTTTGAGTTTCGATACTATCTCCCGCAACATTTTTTGTTTTTGCGCTTTAATCATCTCTTCTTCCGGATCGAGAATTGAAGCCTGAATATCTGTAGAGGCTTTATCGGGATCATCATCATTTTGATCCAAAGAAATGGTCAGCGTTTTCTTCTTCCTGATAAAATCAATACAATTATTTGTTGCTATTTTAAAGAGCCATGTACTGAAAGCATAATTTGGGGTGTACTGTTGTATGTTTTTAAATGCTTTTCCAAAAGCCTCAATGGTAAGATCTTCAGCATCGCTGGAATTATTCACCATTTTTATGAGCATAAAATAAATAGCATCCCTGTATCGGCCCATCAATTCAGCAAAAGCCTTTTGATCGCCTTTCGTTGCCTGTTGGACCAACACAAAATCTCTCTGTGCTTTCTCCGATAAATTGGTGTTTATTTCCATTTTATTTTTTTGCTTCGAAAACTGGTAGTTAGGTATAGAATAAAATTAATAAGCAATGAAAAGAAATCAAAGATAATAATCCATGGCAAAAGATTTTTTATTAAAAGACGATTCATAGTTTTTTTAAAAATTATCATAATAATGACAAACCTCAGAACACCAACACCAATTATATAATACATATACGTCCCTGTAAATAACAAAGAAATAAAAGTAACATAGAACAAGACCCTGGTAAAAGGCTCGGCACCTAAGAGAAAAATATGTTTGCCCTTATATCTGTTGGCAGTTAATAAATGACGCCGCTTTTGATTTACCCACTTTCTCAAGGTAAATTTAGGTTCGGACAAGGTATGGCTCGCAGGATCAAATTCAATTGCTGTATTTGTTTTATTTGCAGTTTCGTTTACAAATAAATCGTCGTCACCTGAAATAAGATTGTAATGCGATGCAAATCCCTTATTACGGAAAAATAATGACTTTCTATAGGCAAGATTCCTACCTACACCCATATATGGAAAACCACACAAGGCAAAACTGAAATATTGCATAGCAATAAAAAGGGTATCGAAACGGATATACCTGTTTAGTATTCCTTTATACGGCCGATAGCCACCATAACCAAGAACTATTTCTGTTTTTTCAGAGAAATTTTCCTGCAACCGGTTTAACCACTGATCCGATTCAGCACAACAATCGGCATCGGTAAACACAAGCCATTCATGTGTTGCTGCTTTAATACCTACTGTAAGAGCAAGCTTCTTGCCGTGAGTAAATTTTGGGTCCTGTGTAATATTAGTTACACGAAGCTTTTTATACTTTTTGGCCAAGACATTTAGTACTATCTGGGTATCGTCAGTGGAGCAATCGTTAACCACAACTACCTCAAATTCTTTATGGGCCTGATCAAGTATTGAAGGCAGATTTTTTTGCAGGTTATCAGCTTCATTACGGGCACAAATTATTACCGATACCGGATGCCCATAATTACCTGAAGACCTCTTATAAGTAGTAAATCGTCGATAAATACCCAGATAATAAATTACCTGGATTATTAAAGAAAAAACAAATAAACCCAAAAGGCTTAATTCGATATAGTTTGTATAGTCGAAAGAAAAGAACACAATATTTTTATTCTTAGTTTGTATTTTGCCAAAGGTATTTTCATAACATCTTATTTGCAAATAGAAGAGCCTGATATTTATACACAATCTCTATCTTTGCAGCGAAAATATACAAAATGTTTTTTACAATACATCATAACGATAAGAATACCAGGGCAAGAACCGGTATAATAAAAACCGATCACGGTGAAATAGAAACACCTATTTTTATGCCAGTTGGTACAGCTGGTAGTGTAAAAGGGGTACATCAACGTGAATTAACCAATGATATTAAGGCCCAGATCATTTTAGGAAATACTTACCATTTATATTTGAGGCCTGGAACCGATTTAATCTCAAAAGCTGGTGGTTTACATAAGTTTATTAACTGGGATAGGCCTATGCTTACCGATAGCGGAGGATTTCAGGTTTTTTCACTTGCTGAAAACCGTAAATTAAAAGAAGAAGGGGCACATTTTAAATCACATATCGACGGGTCTTCACACCTTTTTACCCCTGAAAACATTGTTGACATTCAACGATTAATAGGCGCAGACTTCATTATGGCTTTTGATGAGTGTACCCCATTCCCATGCGAATATAAATATGCCTCTAAATCGATGGAACTTACACATCGATGGCTTGAACGAGGGATCAAACATTTTAATTCAACATCGCCTTTATATAATTACCAACAATTTTTCTTTCCGATTGTACAAGGAAGTGTTTACAAAGATCTCCGACAAAAATCGGCCGAATTTATTGCATCATGCAATATGCCCGGAAATGCAATTGGTGGTTTATCGGTAGGAGAACCTATTGAAGACATGTACGAAATGCTTGACATTGTTACCGGCATTTTACCTGCCGATAAACCCCGCTATTTAATGGGTGTAGGCACACCTGTCAACCTTTTGGAATCAATAGCAATGGGTGTCGATATGTTTGATTGCGTCATGCCTACGCGAAATGGCCGAAATGGCATGCTGTTTACAAGCGAAGGGATTATCAATATTAAAAATCGTAAATGGGCCGATGATCTTTCACCTATCGATACTAATGGCACATGTTTTGCTGATCATCAATACTCAAAAGCTTATCTCAGGCACCTTATTGTATCGAAAGAAATATTAGGCGCACAAATAGCAACATTACATAATCTTGGCTTTTATTTAGAATTAATGAAAGATGCAAGAAAAAAAATTAAAGAAGGTATATTTGGAGAATGGAAACAGGAAATGGTAAATAAGCTATCGCAGAGATTATGAATAAACTTGGCTTAAAAAAAATCGATATTTATATAATTAAAAAATTCCTGGGAACTTATTTTTTCGCCATTTTCCTGATTATATGTATTGCTGTTGTTTTCGACTTTTCTGAAAAAATTGATGATTTTCTTGAAAACAAAGCCCCTTTCAGCAAAATCATGATTGATTATTACCTGAACTTTATTCCTTATTTTGCTGTGCTTTTTGCGCCCATGTTTACATTCATCGCGGTTATATATTTCACATCGCGCATGGCCTATAATACGGAAATCATTGCTATTCTTAGCAGTGGGGTTAGCTTTAACCGTATATTACGTCCTTATTTCATAGCCGCTTCTGTAATTATGATATTCAACTTTTTACTGGGAAATTTTGTTATCCCTAAAGCAAATGCAACCCGGTTTCTTTTTGAAGAACAATATTATCGCGATGGCCCAAGCGATTTTAAAGAACGTAACGCGCACAGGCAAATTGAACCTGGAGTTTACATTTTTCTTGAAAGCTTTAATACTTCAAACAATTACGGCCGCCGTTTTTCAATGGAAAAATTCTCGAAAGGTCAATTGGTCTCAAAACTTCTTTCGCAAGACATTCGCTGGGATTCAACCATTAATAAATGGAAAATAAAAGATTACTTCATCCGCGATTATGTAGGTAACCAACAAATAATTAGAACCGGAAAGGAACTTGATACAACACTAAATGTAACGCCCGAAGAATTTCGCCGGCGCGATAACGCAATCGAAGCAATGAACCTCAAAGAATTAAATAATTTTATTAAAGACCAAAGAATGCAGGGAACTTCAAATGTACTTGCATTACTGGTTGAAAAAAATAGAAGGTTCTCATTTCCGTTTTCAACATTCATTCTTACTGTTATTGGGGTATCCGTATCATCAAGAAAAGTTAGGGGTGGCATTGGTATGCACATAGGTATCGGACTACTTATAAGCTTTTCATACATTTTATTTCTGCAGTTCTCAGCTCAGTTTGCAATTAGCGGAGCCTTACCTCCTTTTGTAGCAGTATGGTTACCAAATGTAGTATTCTCAGTTGTTGCTTTTATTGAATACAGAATGGCCCCAAAATAAAATATTAACATATAATATAATGAAATTCAACTACCTAAATACTTAATTGACGAAAGTATTTTTTTTAATAAAATCGATTTAGTAACGTTGTACCCCAATTTTTAGGCATCTTAATATTTACTAATAATCTTATTATCACTAAATTAATACTTTATGCCTCTTAAAAACAAAATCCAGGAACTTAAGGAAAAGCGTGAAGAAGTGAAGATGGGTGGTGGCGAAAAAGCCATCGAAAAACAACAGGCCATGGGTAAAATGACTGCCCGTGAGCGCATAATGGCCCTTCTTGACAAAGATTCATTCACTGAATACGATTTATTTGTAGAACATGAGGCTCGCGGTTTTGACATGGAAAATAAAGTTCTCCATGGCGACGGGGTTATCATCGGCACCGGTACAATGCACAATGAACCTGTTTGTATATTTGCGCAGGACTTTACAGTAGCAGGTGGATCATTAGGAATGATGCATTCACGCAAAATAGTTAAAATTATGGACCATTCTCTAAAAATGAGAATGCCTTTAATAGGTATTAATGACTCAGGTGGGGCAAGGATACAGGAAGGTGTTAATTCACTTGCCGGATATGGCGAAATATTTTTTCGCAATACACTTGCTTCAGGTGTTATACCTCAGATATCGGTAATTTTAGGCCCGTGTGCCGGCGGAGCAGTTTATTCCCCTGCCCTTACCGACTTTGTTTTTGTTGTCGACAATATTTCAAAAATGTTTATCACCGGTCCTGAAGTAATAAAAACAGTATTAGGTGAAGAAATATCGATGGAAGACCTTGGAGGTGCCAGGGTGCATAGCGAAATTACAGGTAATGCACATTTCTTTGCTGAAAGCGAAGCTGAATGCTTTGAACAAATTAAGAAATTAATGTCGTTCATCCCACAGAGCAATACCATTAAAGCAAAAGTTATTGAAGTGAAGGCACCCAAAGGAAAATACAACATTGAAAAAATTGTCCCGGGCGATCCTAAAATGCCTTACGATATCCGCGATGTTGTTAAAGCGATAACCGACGATTCTGATTTTCTTGAGATACAGGAAATGTGGGCCATGAATATGGTTATCGGTTTTGGGCGCATCAACGGACAAACATGCGGCTTTGTTTGTAATCAGCCATTATTTCTCGCCGGCGTACTCGATGTTGACTCATCGGATAAAGCAGCACGATTCATTCGATACTGCGACGCATTCAACATCCCAATTGTCACCTTGGTTGACCTTCCAGGATATTTACCAGGTGTTGACCAGGAACATGCAGGAGTTATCCGTCACGGCGCTAAAATTCTTTATGCATACAGCGAAGCCACTGTAACCAAGCTCACTGTTATAATCCGCAAAGCATACGGAGGAGGATATATTGCAATGGGATCACGCCATTTGCGTTCCGACTTTGTTTTTGCCTGGCCAGGAGCTGAAATCGCAGTTATGGGACCTGAAGGTGCTGCAAATATTATATTCCGTAAAGAAATCACTACCGCTGAAAATCCGGATGAGATGAGAAAAATTAAAGTACAGGAATATAAAGATAAATTTGCCAACCCATATGTAGCTGCTGCAAAAGGTTATGTCGATTCTGTAATTGAACCCGGGGAAACCCGTAAGGTCCTAATTCATGGTATCGAAGTTGCCAAAAACAAAGCTATCGGCCCTCCAAAGAAAAAACACGGTATTCCTCCATTTTAATCGATCGTAACATTATGAAAGATTCAAAATCAACAAAAAAATCAGCCGGTGATAAAGCTGAACAGTTAAGCAATTCTAAGTTCACAACCCTTAATATTATGGGTGATGAATACATAACTTTGCTTACAAAGAAGTTTGAAACTCGTACCAAATGGGAAAAGCCAAACGAAAAAAATATTGCTTCTTTTATTCCCGGAACTGTAACTGAAATTTTTGTAAAAGAAGGCCAGACAGTTAAAAAAGGAGAAAAAATAATGATGCTCGAAGCAATGAAAATGTTAAATTCCATTGAATTGCCTTTCGACGGAAAGATAAAGAAGATACATGTTAAAGTTGGCGATAGAATCCCTAAAGGAACCCTCTTGATTGAGCTTGCTTGATCCAAAACACTTTTATACAAGGCCTCCGGAAACGGGGGCCTTTATTTTTCTGTCAATTCACCAAACCAATAAAAATAACCGCTATATTCAGTTAATAATGGTTGTATATCTATATCCGGATTAAATATCCCATAAACAGTTGATCCACTTCCCGACATTGCAGCATATACAGCTCCGAAAGAAATCAACTTTTCTTTGATTTCAGATATCCTGGGGTGCTTCAAAAAAACCGATTTTTCGAAATCGTTTTTAATATATTGTTGCCATTCGATTATGTCCAATTTAACACTTTGTTTTAGTATAGTTTCTGGTATTTGAGGGGTTACTCCAGAATATGCATCACGTGTAGCAACGTGTATAGCCGGATTTATTAATAATATCCGGTAATTATAAAATTTAATACTAATTGGTTCAAGTATCTCCCCTCGCCCTTCGGCATATGCAGGACTATTACGAATAAAAAAAGCACAATCGCTTCCAAGAGTAGATGCAAACTTTTCTAATTCATCATTACTTGCCCCACATTGAAAAAACTCATTCAACCCTTTTAACATAAAGGCGGCATCGGCTGAGCCACCTCCTAAACCAGCCCCGGTCGGGATTAATTTGTGCAAATGTATATCTACAGCAGGGATATTGTACTTCTCGTGCATTAATTTCCAGGCTTTCACTACCAGGTTATCATCAGGCGAACCATCCAAAATAGTTCCTGTAACAGCGAGCCTTGTATAACCTTCAGGTAATTCAACAAATTCCAATACATCACATAAGGAAATAGGGATAAATATAGTTTCAATATTATGAAACCCGTCAGACCTTTTGGCTGTAACAATTAATCCCAGGTTAATTTTAGCGTTTGGAAATAATATCATTTAAAATTTTATTTCATACAAAAGTAAAAACACACAGATTATTGATTTAAAATGATTTCACAACTTATTAACAATATTTTATCCTAAGCAGTGATAAACTGTTTATAATAATACCCGATATCCTAAAGCCATTAAGGATAACCATTGTATTTTTGCATACATCATTTTCAATTAATGCTTGTATAGAGAATAACCAAATGGCACAAAAACGAAGCAATTCCAAGAGTTCGATAGCAATCCCCCAGGAATATGGAAAAATCCCTCCCCAGGCACTCGATCTCGAAGAAGCTGTTCTAGGGGCAGTAATGCTTGAAAAAGATGCCATTATAGAGGTTATTGACATTCTTAAACCTGAAAGCTTTTATAAAGAAGAACACCAGAAAATATTTCAGGCCGTAATGAGCCTATTTGCTGGCGATAAGGCAATTGACATGCTTACTGTTTCCGAACAGCTTCGCAAAGAGGAACATCTTGAAGAAGTGGGAGGCCCTGCATACATTACGCAGCTTACTATGCGGGTGGCTTCAGCTGCACATATTGAATATCATGCCCGCATTGTTCAGCAAAAATATATTCAACGCGAATTAATTCGTGTAGCAACAGAGATACAAAACCGTGCTTTCGATGAAAGCGTTGATGTTAACGATCTTTTGGATTACAGCGAAGGTGAACTTTTTAATGTTGCCCAGGGTAATATAAAGAAAGAAGCTGCAGCCATGAATGTGCTTGTTAAAGAAGCCATAGCACAAATACAGGAAGCATCGAAACGAGAAAACAACTTAAGCGGAGTGCCTGCTGGTTATACAAAACTTGACAGGATCACAAGCGGTTGGCAAAAATCGGATCTTATCATTATTGCTGCACGTCCTTCAATGGGTAAAACTGCCTTTGTCCTTTCAATGGCAAGAAATATGGCTGTCGACCATGTTAAAAGCGTTGCGCTATTTAGCCTTGAAATGGCATCGGTGCAACTTGTCAACCGACTTATTACAGCTGAAGCTGAAATCCCTTCGGAAAAAATTAGGAATGGAAATCTTTCAGAAAACGAATGGGAAAGGCTCGATTATCGTATCAAACGACTGGAAGATGCAAAAATATTTATCGATGATACCCCTGCAATATCGGTTTTTGAACTTAGGGCAAAATGTCGCCGCCTGAAACGCCAGCACGATATAGATATTATTATTATCGACTATCTTCAATTGATGACCGGTACGCCAGAAACAAAAGGAAACCGCGAACAGGAAGTAAGCACTATATCGCGCTCTTTAAAAGGTATTGCCAAAGAACTTAACGTTCCGGTAATTGCCCTTTCGCAGCTAAATCGTTCAGTTGAAGTAAGAACAGGTAGCAAACGGCCGCAGTTATCAGACCTCCGTGAATCGGGAGCTATTGAGCAAGATGCTGACATGGTATTATTTATTCACAGGCCCGAAAAATATGGTATTATGCAAGATGAAGAAGGCAATTCACTTAAAGGAATCGCTGAAATTATAGTTGCTAAACACCGTAATGGTGCATTGGGCGATGTTCATCTTAAATTTGTTGGTGAATATACCAAATTTGTTGAACTTGACGATGATTACTTTGGCCCTATCGATCTGGATATTGATGGAAATAAGGCAACTGCTGTAACATTTGGTTCAAAAATGAACTCTGATGGCAGTTTTAGCAATAATCAAAAAGATAACGATCTTTTGCGTAATAGTAGTTTTTCAGAGGAAGTACCTTTTTAGAAACCCTGTTTGCATTTCGCCCTTCGCCTTTCGCCTTTCGCTAAACTATGGTATTAGTTGATATTTTATTTTATGTTTATTTTAATCTCTTGGTAACATAGTCTTTTAATCTTGAGTTCACTCCAAAAAGTCCTGATTTTTATTTTCACGCAAAGTCGCGAAGTCGCAAAGCAATGAAATGCAATCAATTACTTCTTTGCGTCTTGGTGGCTTGGCGTGAGGTTTTAGTTTTTTGAGTGGACTCAATCTTTCAATCTGAAAATCACTAAATCTTTAAATTTATTAAAGTATATCCTTCAACTCTATTAGTCTTTCAATTTCATAGGTAGGTTTAATTTCCTGCCCTATTTGCTGCGGATTAAAGAATACCTGGTCGATTCCATAATTTATAGCCCCCATTACATCGTTTTTATAATCATCGCCAATCATTATGCAATCAGCTTTACGGGCATTAACCGATGTAACAGCGCGCTCATATATTCGCTTATCAGGCTTAGCATAACCCAAAATATCGGAAGTAAACACTTTTGAAATATATTTTGAAATGCCCGAATTAATTATTTTGGTAAACTGTACGTCGTAAAATCCGTTTGAAATAATATACAATTTATATCTGGTTGCCAGATATGGAAGTATTTCCCTTGCACCTTCGATAAGAACTGTTTTTGTAGGTGATGTATTAAGATAAAACCTTGAAACGCTGGCTATTAATTCTTTGTCTTTAATACCATACCGATGAAACAACATTATAAACCTTTCCATCCTAAGCGACTGTTTTTTTATCTTTCCCTCACGAAAATTATCCCAAAGCTGATCGTTATAAAGATGAAAATAGTTAATGAATTCTTCTTTATCGGTAATAATACCTGCCAATTTAAATACTTTAATAATCTGCACAAGCGTCTCACCGGAATTTGCATCAAAATCCCATAAAGTTCGGTCGAGATCAAAAAAAATATGCTTGTAAGTTTTCAAGACAGCCACAATTAAAGTACAAAGCTATGAATTATTAAGGCAACCAGAATTATAAAAAAACAAATGCACCCTCTCAAAAAGATCGGATGCATAGATAAAATGTAATAATGATGAATATCTTTTTCAGTCGCTTATTCCCTGTCTTTTATATCAAGATAATTCTGACATTGAGAAACATTTTTATATGCCGGACGAATAATACGTTTTGCATTGAAAGTGAGCTCTTCAAGCCTGTGTGCCGACCATCCTGCGATTCTCGACATAGCAAATAATGGAGTATAAACTGACTCTTTAATTCCGATACAATTATATACAAACCCTGAATAAAAATCGACATTGGCACAAACACGTTTAGCTACCTTATCTCCTTTATATTCATAGAATATTTTTGGGGCCAACTTTTCAATTATATTATATAATTCGAACTCTTCAAGCCTGTTCTTTTCCTTTGCCAGCTCACGTGCTTGTTTCTTCAACAATATAGCCCGCGGATCTGAAATAGTATAAACAGCATGCCCAATACCATAAATCTTTCCTGAACGGTCATAAGCCTTCTTATTTAGCATCTTAAGAAGATAATCTGTCACTTCCTTCTCGCTATCCCATTTTTTAACATTCTGTTTGATATTGTCCATCATGCCAAGTACTTCGTGATTTGCGCCCCCATGTAAAGGGCCTTTCAATGATGCAATGGCAGAAGCTACGGCTGAATATGTATCGGTACCGGTTGAACTGGTAACACGGATAGTAAATGTTGAGTTGTTACCCCCACCATGTTCTGCATGAAGTATTAATGCCAGATCGAGAATATCAGCCTCAAGCCTGGTATATTTATCTTTTCCTTTCAACATCAATAAAAAATTCTCAGCAGTGTTCAAATTTGGTTCGGGATGGCGTATAGACAATGTTTTACGCTGATATGCATGCCTCATGATATGATAGGAATACGCAATTATAGTAGGAAACTTAGCAATAAGATTTAATGACTGTGCAACAAGGTTATTCAGTGATGTATCTTCAGCATCTTCATCGATGGCATATAAACTGAGTACTGACCTTGCCAGACCATTCATAATATCATGCCCTTTCAGGTTCAGAATTACATTATTTGTAAAACTATGCGATAATTCGCGCATGGAACCCATATAATCCAAAAACTCATCGAGTTCCTGTTTGTTTGGTAATTTACCTGACAATAACAAATATATCACTTCATCAAAACCATGTCGCTTCTGCGATACGGCGCCTTTCACCAAATCTTCGACATCAATACCACGATATATAAGACGTCCATCGACTGGTACCAGCTTATCGTCTTCCTTAACATAACCAACAACATCACCAATATTGGTAAGCCCTACGAGTACTCCGGTATGGTCAGCATTACGCAACCCTCGCTTAACATTGAATTTCTCAAATAACCCTGGCTCAATATATGCAGCCTTTTTTACATGTTCGGATAAAGTAGAAATCAATTTATTTTCACTATCTGTAGATGCGCCTTTCTTCATCAGTCTATAATTTTATAATATTAAAACAACTCATTACAAGTTGACCCTAATAATTAATTACCCTATATTAACGATTGCTTATATCCTTGCAGGCTAGATATAGGTTGTTGACCAACTCAGGTATTTTTGCTTCAGGTACGGCTGAAAAAGCCAGACGAATAACACTTCCGAATACAATCACTCCTGTACTGTATTTTTCAAGCAAATGCAATCGTACCGATTCAGCATTGAGGCCTTCAGAAAGCTGAACACACATAAAATAACCCGAATTGAACGGCAAAGGTTCAAAGTACTCTGTAAATTTACTATCAGCAAGAGATTTTTTCAGTACTTCATACCTCGATTTGAGTATCTGATATTTTTCTTTTTTTGCATTTTCGTAATTAGGGCTTTGGTATACCTTAAATAATAATGATTGCGAAAGCTGACTAATATTTGAAATATTGCCCCTTACTGCACCGGCGGTTTTATTTTCAAGTGCTTCGTATAACTCAGATGTTCCGTTTTTAATACCGTATGTTATAAAACCAACCCTAAAACCCCAAACATAGTCTTCCTTAGTTGGCCCATCGAGTTTTACAGCCAAAATATTTTCATTCAAACCAGCAAGTTTAACAAATATTGATTCAGGATATACCTTTTGCTCATATACCAATCCAAAATATGCATCGTCTATAATCACAACCATTTTTTTACCAGCCTTTGCCAGCTTTTCAATCTCAGCAACTATAAGTTCAACCTCACTGGTAAGCGGAGTATAGCCCGATGGGTTGTTTGGAAAATTAAGTACCAATACAATCTTATCTTGTTTTACTGAATTCAATTTTGCCTTAAAAGCTTCCAAATTAAACCCAGTTTTATTAAATAACTTGAATAATTCGACAGAAGCTCCATAACCATTTTCAAAAATAAGATTATAGTTTTCCCAGTATAGATCAGATAAAACAACCGTATCACCCGGTTGTGTAAACAAATAACCTGCCATGCTCAAACCATGCGTCAGACCGTTGGTAGCAATAGGTTTACTAATAACCTGATTATTTAGCGAAGGATTTTTCTTATAAATCATTTCCTTCCATTTATCCCTGATATCGGGTTTTCCAAAACTGGGGGCATACGTAAAAATATTACCAACAGGCATATTAATTAAAGGATCGAAATCTGGAAGGTGCATCGATGTTCCATCGTCTTCAACAGCCTCGCCAATCGTAGCATTGATATTTTTTCCTTTTGCCTGGGCCGACTGGGCCAATATTCCCAGTTTAGGAAAAAAGATTTCTTTTCCTTTTGAAGAAAGCATTTGTAAAATGCCCTGATTGTTTTTTTCAATAATGTTGTTCAAGGTTAGTGCCTGTGCATCCATGCTGACTTATTGATTTAATGACTAATTATTTTAGCTATTTGTTTATTTTTAGATATGTGGCGGAGAAATTACCCATAATGCATGAGTTTCGGATTTCTCAATATTTTTTAAAAAATGACCAACATTGGAATTAAAATAAAAACTATCGCCTTTTTCAAGGTTATAGTCGATATTATTAAGAGTAGCCAATAATTTACCCTTTATAATGTAAACAAATCCTTGTCCGGAATGTTCCGTCATAATTTCAGAAGAGTCAGAACCGGGTATAAATTTAATTAAATACGGTTCCATTTGTTTGCCATTATCATGGTGCGATAATAGATACAGCTTGGCATTTGTTGTATTTGCTTTTACAAATTTTATATCATCAGTTTTAATCAGGGGATTTTTTGTAAGATCTTCATATTCACCTATTAAATCACCAACACTGGTGTGCAATGAATTTGCTATTGTTTTTAAGGTAACAACTGACGGGAACGCTTTAGCATTTTCAATCTGCGATAAAGCACTAACACTCACCCCAACTTTTTTCGATAACTCACTCAGGGCCATACCAAGCATTTCGCGTTTACGCTTAATTCGTTCACCAATCCTGTTCAAACCAAATAGCTTTAATCTTTTTAACTTAACAAATATACAATTTATTTTTAACAGAGTTAAGGAATACTTAATCAATTTTATAATTAGTTAATGAGATAATTTGAGAATTTGAGAATGCAAAAAAACACCGGAAACAAACAGCCCAACCTTAGCGTGAAGGCGAAAGACGAAAAGCGAATAGCGTTTTAGAATCAGTCAACAACGATTTTTGGATAATTTAAAGTATTAAACTACTTTTGTCGTTATATGAGAATGGCACAATGCTATTCCGTGTCCTAGAAAACCACGTAAAAACTAGTTTATATGAAGACAAAAATTTCATTTTTCACCCTGCTTTTTTTTTCAACTTTTATTTCAGCACAGAACGTTCAACTACACTATGATTTTGGAAAGACCGAAAATGGTACAGAACGTAATTATTTTGTATCGACCTTTGAGTTATTCCGGCCTGATAGTTTGGGCCAGACATTCCTGTTCACCGACTTTGAATTCGGTTCAAAAGATCCTTCAAACGGAGTTTCTTCAGGTTATTTTGAAATTTCAAGAGAATTTTATATGCCTTGGTTTCGTAAAAATCAGCTTTTAAAAGATCTTGCTTTTCATATTGAATACAATGGAGGTTCAGCAATAGCAACTGTCGATTCGGTAACTTATGGTTTTAACCTTTCAAAAGCATGGCTGGCAGGTTTTGGTTATCCTATCAGGCTGGGAAATGTTTCATTAAGCTCAATTGTTCTGTATAAATATTCACCCGGAACAGAAGCCAGTGATGTTCAGGTGACTTTCGTATGGTTTTATATGTGCCTGAAAAACAAAATCACCCTTACTGGTTTTGCCGATTTCTGGACAGCCGATAATGTGAATGGAGATAAAGAAACGGTAGTATATGCCGAGCCACAAATCTGGTTTAATGTTTATCGAAAGTTCTCTATTGGAA
>Ga0105103_10000519_pt1 | contig 21819 bp, 17 predicted proteins | sample PPLLaktember2015_2_FD_79107 | JGI IMG/M metagenome (GOLD analysis project Ga0105103, IMG submission 79107) | Freshwater sediment microbial communities from Prairie Pothole Lake near Jamestown, North Dakota, USA - PPLs Lake P7 Core (6) Depth... | ecosystem: Environmental > Aquatic > Freshwater >...
ACCGGGATGCCGGCGTCGCGCAGCGCGAAGAAGAAGCGGGTCAGCACGGGCGGGCCGCCATGGCGGCGGGCGCGTCCTGCCGGGAGGATTCGGCGCGGGCGTCGCGCCGCAGGGATGCGGCGCGCGAGCCCACACGGACGTGTTCACGGCGTCCCGCGACGGATCCTGCCGGCAGGACGCGCCCGCGGACGGCGTCCGGCGCGGTCACGACCGCGACTGCCGCCGCTGCAGGAACACGAGCTGCTCGAACAGGTGAACGTCCTGCTCGTTCTTGAGCAGTGCGCCGTGGAGCGGCGGCAGGCTCTTGCGCGGGTCGTCGCTGCGCAGCGCCTCGGGTGGCACGTCCTCGGCGAGCAGCAGCTTGAGCCAGTCGAGCAGCTCCGAGGTCGAGGGCTTCTTCTTGAGTCCCGGCACCTCGCGCAGCTTGTAGAACGCGTTCAGCGCCTCCGACAGCAGTTCGCGCTTGAGGTCCGGGAAGTGCACCGCGACGATGCGCATCATCGTCTCGGCGTCCGGGAAGCGGATGAAGTGGAAGAAGCAGCGGCGCAGGAAGGCGTCCGGAAGCTCCTTCTCGTTGTTGCTGGTGATCACCACCACCGGCCGCTGTCGCGCCTTGATGAACTCGCGCGTCTCGTGGACGTAGAACTCCATGCGGTCGAGCTCGAGCAGCAGGTCGTTCGGGAACTCGATGTCCGCCTTGTCGATCTCGTCGATCAGCAGCACCGACTGCCGGTCGCTCTCGAAGGCCTCCCACAGCCGGCCCTTGACGATGTAGTTGCGGATGTCGTGCACCTTCGCCTCGCCGAGCTGCGAGTCGCGCAGGCGCGAGACGGCGTCGTACTCGTAGAGTCCGTGTTGCGCCTTGGTCGTGGACTTGATGTGCCAGCGGTAGAGCGGCATGCCGAGCGCGGCCGCCACCTCCTCCGCAAGCTGGGTCTTGCCCGTGCCGGGCTCGCCCTTGACGAGCAGCGGGCGGGCCAGCGTGACGGCCGCGTTGACGGCCATCATCAGGTCCTCGGTGGCGACGTAGCGTTCGGTGCCTTCGAATCTGCGGTTCACGGGCCGTCCTCGAAGCGGCGCCGGGGCCGCGAACGCCCGCATTGTAGCGAAAGCGGGCGCCGCCACCCGCGCGGGGTGACGGCGCCCTGAACGACCGGTGGAGGGATGCCGGTCAGTACTTGTAGCGCAGGCCGAGGAAGTACTGGCGGCCGGTCTGGTGGTAGTAGGAAATCAGGTCCAGCCGGGAGTCCACCCACTGGTCCTGCCACTCGTTGGTCAGGTTGAGCGCCTCGAACGTGAACTGCAGCGAATCGCTGTAGCTCCAGGTGGTCGAGAAATCCAGGTTGAACGTCGAGGCCGTGCCCTCGACGTCCGAGCCGTTCCGTCCGGGCACCGTGGTGAGGAACTCGTCGCGATACGCGCCCGAGATGCGCGCGCTCAGCTGCTGGTCCTCGTAATAGAGCGTGGCGTTGAAGGCGTTCTGCGACAGACCGGTGAGATCCGTGCGGATGGCGACCGAGCCGTCCGCATTGAGGTAGTCCACCTCGGAGTCCACGTAGGTGTAGTTGAACATGACGCCGAAGTTCTTCATCCAGCCCGACATGAAGAAGAACGGCTGCTGGTAGGAGGCTTCGAAGCCCTTGAGATCACCGCCGGGCGTGTTGATCGGCACCGAGAACACCCAGTCGGCCGACGGCGAGCAGCCCGCGACCGTCCCGCAGGCCGCGACCGCAAGCTCGTCGGGCAGGCCGTAAGGATTGCCGGTGAACGGCCGGGTGTCGCGCGCGGTGCTGACGAAGGTGTCGATGTCCTTGTAGAAGAGCGCCAGCGCGAGCAGAGCCTCCTCGGCGAAGTACCACTCGAACGACAGGTCGTAGGCGTCAGCCTCGAACGGATCGAGCCCCGGGTTGCCGGTGGTGACCGTGCGGTTGTTGCCCGAGACGCTGATCGTCGTCGACGGTGCCAGGCTGCCGAGGCCCGGCCGCGTCATGACGCGCGCGGCGGAGAAACGCACCAGCAGGTCGTCGGAGACCTCGCCCACGAGGTTCAGCGAAGGCAGGAAGTTGTCGTAGTCGTTCTCGCCCGTCAGGCGGACGGGAGCGCCGGCGACGAAGGAGTACCCCCTCGACTCGAGGTCAGTCTGGACCCAGCGTGCGCCGATGTTGCCGCGGACCGGCATTCCCCAGACTTCGGCGCGGAAGTCGAGCTGCCCGTAGATTCCGAGGTCGTCCTCCGTCACCGTCTGGTTATTGCCGAGCGAAGGCTCGATGCCCATCGGGAACACGGTCCGGTCGTAGAGGCTGAACAGGTTGCCGGCCTGCCGGACGTTCGGGACCATCCAGCGCAGCGTCGTGCCGGAGGGCGCACCGAGCCCGCTGAGCCGGATCACCTTGCCGTAGTCGGCGACGGGCGTGGCTGCGACGGACGCGGGGATCACCGCCTCCAGGTTGGCAGTCGTGCCGTTCGAGCGGCGCTCCTCGGTGGTCTCGAATTCGTACTTCCTGAACTGGACGCCGCCCTTGAGTGTCAGCGCGTCGCTGAAATCGTAGGCGAGGTCGGCCGACAAGGTGTCGTAGGTGTTCTTCGCGGTCTGTGGCCGCAGGCGGATCTGCGACAGCCGCCAGGTGGCCGGACTCGTCACGTCCGTCGCGCCGTAGGTGATCAGCGGCAGGCGGTCCTTGCTTCCACGATAGTCGTACACATAACCGTCGATGTTGAGCGCGTCGAACAGCAGCGTGGTCTGCCGGGGGTTGTCGTGGTCCGACTCGGCGGTCCCGGCCAGCGCATGCAGGCGCAGCCCGTTGCCGAAGTCGTGCGAGCCGTCGAGCGTGAACTGGGTGAACTCGGTGGTGAGCTCGTCGAAGCGTTGCTCGGCGCGGATGTCGACGTCGTCGAACAGGCCGTACACCAGCGCCGTCCGCCCCTGGCGGCCCGTGCGGATCTCCGCATCACGGATGTCGACGTCGCCGATGTTCTGCGCGCCCGCCGCGCTGAACACCGGCGCCTGCAGGAACATCTCGGTGCGCTCGCCGTCGAGCTTCGAGTACAGGGCATCGAGGCTGATGACGGTGGAATCGGTCGGGGCGAACTGCAGCGAACCCGTCAGGCCGAGTCGCTCGAGCTCGTGGTCGTACTTGTCGTAGCGCGGGATGCGTGGGTGCATCGCGGCGTTGATCTGGGCCAGCGTGTAGGGCGCGGTGTAGCTCGGCGCCAGCGTCGTGAACCCTCCGGTCTGCCACCGCACCGTGCTCGAGCCGTTGTCGCTGACCGTGCGCTTGGAGTACGCGACCGACGCCAGCGCTCCGAAGCGGCCGTCGGCGAAAACGTTGCTGGCAAGGAAAGTGGCGCGGGGATCGAACTCCTCGCTCTGGTCGTTGTAACCACCCTGCAGCGAGGTCACGAGGGTCAGGCCGTTGTAGTCGAACGGTCGCGCCGCGCGCAGGTCCACCGTGGCGCCGAGGGAGCCCTCCTCGATCTCGGCCGCGGACGTCTTGCGGACCGTGAGCTCGTTGAACAGCTCCGAGGCGAACACGTTGAAGTCGAAGGCGCGGCTGCGGTTTGTGCCACCGGTAGCATCCGTGCCGCCAGCCGTGCTGAGCGCCTCCATGCCGTTGATGCGCACGCGGGTGAACTGCGGCCCGAGGCCGCGCACCGTGATCTGGCGACCTTCGCCGGCGTCGCGGGCGATCGACACGCCCGGGATGCGTTGCAGCGATTCGGCGAGGTTGAGGTCGGGAAAGTCGGCGATGTCCTCGGCGAGGATCGTGTCGACGGCTCCGATGGACTCCCGCTTGACGTTGAGCGATTCGCCGAGACTGGCGCGGAAGCCGACGACGACGATCTCCTCCAGTTCCTGGTCCGCGGCCGCGGACTCCTGGGCCTGCGCGGACGAGGCCGCGCCGGCGAGTGCGAGTGCAATGGCGTGTGCAAGCAGCGTACGCGCCGGATACCGGCCGGTCAGTTGTCTGTTCATGTGAGCCCCCGAACTGTTCTGTGCCTAGCCCCGATCCTCGGCGCCGAATGACACCGGTGACATTCAAAGTATTCAGTGAACGTCGCCAGGAATCAAGCGTGCGGCCGCGCATCCTCTGCTGCGGCGCAGCAGTCCGCAGCCGCTGGCGCGCTACCCGATGTCCAGCACGAGTCGAACGACAGTGAAAGAGTCCGTACGAAGCTCCAGCGGGACGCGACCGGGGAAGGCGCAGTTCTGCATGCTCGCCTCCTGCCGCAGCACCCAGAGCGTCCATGCTCGGCCGTCGATCGAGCAAGTGGCCTCGACCCTGGCCGGCCACGGTGGCGCGATTGAAGGCCACAGGAATTCGACGACCTCGCCCGCTTCGAGTGCAGCCGACGTGGCACGCAGATCGCGGCCGTCGCCACGCATCGAGATGCGCTCGCTGTGGCCGAAGCGGATCGAAGCTCCGCCGTAGCCCTTCTCATCGTCGGTGCCGGCAATCGCGACACCGGCATGCAGGCCGCGCAGCCGCACCTCGAACTCGATGCGCCGACGCCCCTGGAGGACCGGGAACGCCTGGATGGTGCTGTATTCCTCGACCACTGCCTCGGCCCGACCGTCGATCGGCACCTTCCACAGGACGTGCACGTCGATGCGCGCGGATCCGTCCGGATGCTCGGCCACCGCCGGGGCACCCACCTCGAGAACGAGGTCCCGGCCGACCCAGCCGTCGCCGGCCTGCACGCCGTCGACGAGGATCCGCCGCCACGCCCAGAACACGCCGCGGTGATGCACGTGATCCGCGGGCGCATCCTCGGTGAGGATCGCACCGCCGACGGAGTGGAGCGGGTGCACGTAATGCACGCGCCAGGGCTCGCGTTCCGGCTCGGGGCGAGACCGATAGAAGAGGACCGGACGGCCGCCTTCCTCCAGCCGGACTCCATCGGGCGTCAACTCCGCAACGACCCGCGGGCCCGGCGGAACCAACGTCGGCGACGCACAGGCTGACAACGCCAGGACCGCCGTGGTGATCGGAAGAAGCGGCCTGACCCCGCGCCGGGCACGGCTGCGGCGCGCTGGCGAACGGGTTGGTGACACCGGTGCCATATTGGGGCAGGCTATCATGCCAGACGGCCCGGGGCATCCGAGGGCCGCGACACGACCGGGGAGTCTTCCGAGGAGGTCCGAGGTGGCAGCGACAGACCGCATGGCGGTACTCACCGCGCTGATGCAGCAGTCGATCATTCCCGTCTTCTACGACCCGGACCCCGAGGTCTGCCGCAGCGTCATCCAGGCCTGTGCAGACGGGGGCGCGAAATGCATCGAGTTCACCAATCGCGGCGACTTCGCAGCGCACGTGTTCCTCGATCTCGCCCGGCACTTCGCCGCGGCCGATCCGTCCGTGATCCTGGGCGTGGGCTCGATCGTCGACGCGCCGACCGCGGCCCTGTACATCGCCGGCGGAGCGAGATTCGTGGTCGGGCCCCTGCTCAACGCCGAGGTTGCGCGGCTGTGCAACCGGCGCGGCATTCCCTACAGCCCGGGCTGCGGCTCCGCGACCGAGATCGGCGACGCACAGGAACTCGGCTGCGAGATCGTCAAGGTCTTTCCCGGCGCCTCGGTCGGAGGCCCCGACTTCGTTCGCAGCGTCATGGCGCCCATGCCCTGGACTCGCATCATGCCGACCGGCGGCGTCGAGCCTGCGGAGGAGTCCCTGCGCAAGTGGTTCGCCGCCGGCATCGTCGCCTGCGGCATCGGCAGCAACCTGATCACGCGCGACCTTCTCAAGGCCCGGGACTACGAGGGTATCCAGTGCAAGGTGCGGGACACGATCGAGCTCACGGCTCGCATCAAGCGCGAACTCGGCCGCTAGCGCGGCGCCGCCGGCCCGACCGACAAGAGGTATCGAGAAGAAATGGCTGAACTCTTCGTCAAGCCGGCCCATGCGGCCCGCTGGGACTGCGTCTCCTTCGGCGAGGTCATGCTGCGCTTCGATCCCGGCTTCGGCCGGGTGCGCAACGCGCGCAGCTTCAACGTGTGGGAAGGCGGCGGCGAGTACAACGTCGCGCGCGCGATGCGCAAGTGCTGGGGCAAGCGCGCCGCCGTGGTAACCGCGCTGCCGCAGAACGACCTCGGCTGGCTGGTCGAGGACCTGATCATGCAGGGCGGCGTCGACATGTCGCACGTGATCTGGCGTGAATTCGACGGCCTGGGCCGCAACACGCGCGTTGGTCTCAACTTCACCGAGAAGGGCTTCGGCATCCGCCCGGCGCTCGGCTGTTCCGACCGCGGCCACTCGGCGGCCTCGCAGATCCGACCGGGTGAGGTGAACTGGGAACGTATCTTCGGCGACGAGGGCGTGCGCTGGTTCCACACCGGCGGCATCTTCGCCGCGCTCGCGAGTAACACCGCCGAGGCGGTGATCGAGTCCGTCGAGGCCGCGAGCAAGCACGGCACCGTGGTCGCTTACGACCTCAACTACCGCGCTTCCCTGTGGAAGAGCCAGGGAGGCAAGGACGCGGCGCAGCGCGTCAACCGCGCGATCGCGCGCCACGTCGACGTGATGATCGGCAACGAGGAAGACTTCACCGCCTGCCTCGGCTTCGAGGTCGAGGGCGCGGACGAGCACCTGACTCGCATCGAGACCGACGGCTTCAAGAAGATGATCGAGAGCGCGGTGCGCGCGTTCCCGAACTTCAAGGTCGCGGCCACGACACTGCGCAATGCGCGTACCGCAAGCTTCAACGACTGGTCGGCGATCCTGTGGCACGACGGCGCCATCTACGAGTCGGTCAAGCGCGAGAACCTCGAGATCTACGATCGTGTCGGCGGCGGCGACGGCTTCGCCTCCGGGCTTGCCTACGCCTTCCTCGAAGGCAAGGGGCCCCAGGCAGCGGTCGAATACGGCGCGGCGCACGGCGCGCTGGCGATGACGACGCCCGGCGACACTTCGATGGTGCGGGTGGCAGAGGTCGAGGCGGCCATGGCCGGCAAGGGCGCCCGCGTCATCCGCTGAGCGCAGCGCCGCTGGCACTCAAGCCAAAGAGGACGCACGAGAACGCGGCACTGACGGTGTCGAGGACGATCCGCGAGGCGAGGAACGCCGCCTGTTCGCCGACATGCCGTTTATCCACGACGCCTGATCAGCGCCGCGTCATGTCATCGAGGTTCCACTGCCGTGGATCGAACGGCTGGCGCGTCTCGGTGTAGGCCGGATACCCGCCGACCTCGGCCTCGCTGTCGATCACCTCGCCGCGTCCCTCGATGACGTTGGCGACGATGCGCGCGTCGATGGCGTCGCGGTCCCACGGCCGGGCGCCGGCGATGCGGATCACGTGGTCCTGCACCTCTGCGGCCGGCCGCGGACGCAGGTCCTCCGGCAGCGTCGGGCGTGCGATCGGGATGAGGTCCGCGGTGGCGGTCGTGTACCTTCCGGTCATCGGCAGCGGGCGGCCGATCGAGTCCACCGCGATGTTGTCCTCGGCGAACCACTCAACGGAACCCGACCCCCCGAGCATCATGAAAGGGAGGTCGGCCGGCGTGGTCGGCCCCCCGCGCAGGACGTTGCCGATGGCCACCATTCGGCCGAGCTGATGCTCGTGGTCGCCCCACTCCTCTGCGATCAGGTTGTAGTGCAGGGCGCGCGGGCCGGGGTCGTAGATGAGGTTGTTGACGATGGCGCCTCGCACTCCGCCCTTGAACAGCGGGTTGCGCTCGTAGTTGTGCGCGTAGATATTCCCGACGATGAGGATGTCGGTGACGTTGTCGTGGATCAGCGAACCCTTCGAGTGCTCGCCCTTGGCGTGCGTCGAGCGCGCGAGACCCTCTGCGATCAGGTTGTTGCTGAACGTGATCCGATGCGAGGTGCCACGGCGCCACTCGTCGGGGGTCGTCCCGGTGAAGCGCGGCCCGGAGGCCGAGAGGTTCTCGTCCGTGGCCCAGGTGAGCGAGCAGTGGTCGACGATCACGTCGTGGCCGGCGATCACGGAGATGGCGTCGAAGTCGCGCCCGCTGCCCTTGCCGTAGCCAGCCTCACCGGGCCGCACTCGGACGTGCTGCACGATCACGTCGTGGGTGGCGATGTCGAAGCCGCCGCGAATGAAGGTGATGCCGGGGCTTGGAGCGGTCTGTCCGGCGATGGTCAGCTTCGGCTCGGTGATCTTCATCGTCCTGCCGCCGAGATCGATCACGCCGCCGACTTCGAAGACGATGATGCGCGGACCGGGCGTGTTGACCGCGGCGGCGAACGATCCGGGCCCATCGGAGGCAAGGGTGGTCACCCGTAGCAACTGGCCGCCACGCCCCCCCGGGGTGCGCGCCGCCCAGCCCTGTGCGCCCGGGAACGCAAGCGGGGCCTCGGCCGCGGCAGGTGCGACCGCACAGACGAGTAACGCGACCGCGGACACGCACAGGCGAGCCGCATGTCTCGCGCCCCCTGGGCGGGCCATCGGTCCCGCGTCCGGCCAACGTCGGCCGGCATGCGTCGGATGCTTCATGTCGACTCCCCCTTGCCTGGATCGGGACCCTACCCGAGCGACCGGCGGATTGTAAATGACACCGGTTTCCTATATACGGGAATCAAAGACTACACCCTCGATTCCAACGAGGCTAACGCGTGAGCCAGAGTACCAACAGCGACGTGGAAGCCATCCACTCGATTGCGAGGCGCTTCGTCGCCGCTCGGCTCCAGGGCGCCGCTCTGGCGGACTATCCCGGCGTGATCCCGGCGGACCTTGAACGGGCGTACCGGTGCCAGGACGCCGCCATCGATCTGTGGCCCGACGAGGTTGCAGGCTGGAAGGTCGGCTGGATCCCCGAGCGCATGCAGGAACTGTACGGTGAAGAACGGCTGGTGGGCCCGATCTTCCGCCGCGCGATTCGTCACGTCCGGCTCGACGAGGACGTCGACATCCCGGTGTTCGCGGGCGGCTTCGCTGCCGTCGAGGCTGAGTTTGCTTTCCGACTCGCCGCTGACGCGGCGCCGGGCAAGCTCAGCTGGTCAGATGAAGAGGCTGCCGGACTCGTCGCCGCCCTGCACATCGGCATCGAGCCCGCGAGCAGCCCGCTCGCGACCATCAACGAGCTCGGACCGGCCGTGGTCATCTCGGACTTCGGCAACAACGCCGGCCTGCTGGTCGGGCCGGAGGTGCCGGACTGGCGACGACGCATCGACGCGGGACTCACCTGCGAGACATTCATCGACGGGCACAGCGTCGGCCGGGGCGGCACTGCACGCCTGCCACGCGGTCCGCTCGGGGCGCTCGCCTTTGCACTCGCGCGCTGCGCCCGTCTAGGCCGGCCGCTGCGCGCCGGGCAGTTCGTGAGCACCGGGGCCGCGAGCGGCATCCACGACATCGTGCCGGGCCAGGCCGCCGCGCTGGTGTTCGACGGCTTTGGCACACTGCGTTGCCGAGCCGTGCCCGCGGCCCCGCAGACCGCGGGCACACTCGAGGCGAGCCGATGCTGACACGTCGCGACGCCTTGCTGCTGTGCGCGGGCGGGGCGCTCGCAGCCACACGCCCGCTCGCGGCCATGCCTGACCGCGTGCTCAATGCCGCCGACGTCCACGTCTCGGGCTACCCGACCGTCGAGGCGGTGCGCTGGATCGGCGAGCGGCTCGCCGCGGCGACGGGCGGCGAGCTCGGCGTCCGCGTCTACCATTCCGGCCAGCTCGGACGCGAGCACGACACCGTCGAGATGGCGCGGTTCGGCGCCATCGACCTCACGCGGGTCAATTTCGCCGCGCTTACCAACGCCTTCCCGCTCACAGGCGTCGCCGCCCTGCCCTACGTATTCGACTCGGTCGAGCACATGCGCCGTGCCATGGACGGCGAGCCAGGACGGCGCATCCTCGAGGACTTCGCCCGGCGCGACCTCGTCGGGCTGGCCATCTACGACTCGGGCGTGCGCTGCGTGTACAACGTGCGGCGCCCGATCCACCGGCCGGCAGACCTCGCGGGACTCAAGATCCGCGTCCCCCCGTCCGACATCTTCATCGAGATCGGGCGTGCGCTCGGCGCGAACCCAACGCCGCTGCCCTTCGGAGAGGTGTACTCGTCGTTGCAGACGCATCTCATCGACGGGGCCGAGAACAACATCCGCAGCTTCCACTCGAGTCGGCAGTTCGAGGTGGCGCGGTACTGGTCCGAGACCCTGCACTCCTACTCGCCCGAGGCCCTGCTGCTGTCGCGACGGACCTTCGACCGCCTCGGTGCCAGGGAGCGCGACCTGCTGCTCGACCTCGCGCGCGAGTCGGTGCCGGTCATGCGCGCCCTGTGGGACGAGGCGGAGGCGACCTCGCGCAGGTTCGTGACCGATGCCGGCGTGCAGTTGAACGACGTCGACCTCGTCGAGTTCCAGCAGGCGACCGCGCCGATGGTGCAATCGCGACTCGGGACGCCGCCACTGCGGCGGCTCTACGACGACATCCGGGGGATGGCGTGAACGCCGCCAACGACCGATCCGCGGCGCCCGACCGGCTTGCCGGCGTCGCCAGTGCCGCGCTTGCCATCGCGGCAGTCTCGCTGGTGCTGCTCGCGCTGGTCGAGCTGTGGCAGGTGATCGCGCGCTACGTCTTCAACGCCTCGCCAAGCTGGACCGAGCCCGTGGCCATCCTGTGCATGAACACGACCATGATGCTCGGCGCCGCGGCCGGCGTGCATGCGCAGCGGCACTTCGGTTTCTTTGTCGCGGTCCACGCCGCACCGCCCTGGCTGCGCCGGCTGCTGCTCGCGCTGTCGCGCGGCGTGCAGGTCGCCATCGGACTCATGCTGGCCGGCTGGGGACTGTACCTGTGCGTGCAGACCTGGGACGTGCGCCTCGCCGGCATCGCCCTGCCGCAGGGCGCGAGTTACCTGCCGCTGTGCGCCGGCGGCGCCCTGATCGCGCTGTTCGCCGCGGAACTGCTGTTTCGCGCGCCAGACCTGCAACGGGAGGGCAGCTGACCATGGCGGTGACCCTGCTCTTCGTGACCCTGTTCGCGCTGCTGCTGCTCGGCGTGCCGGTGGCCTTCTCGCTCGTCACCGCCTCGCTCGTGACCGTGCTCTACCTCGGGCTGCCGAGCGTCGTGGTGGTGCTGCAGACCGCGGCGGGCGCGAGTTCGACCTCGTTGATCGCCATCCCGCTGTTCGTGTTCGCGGGCGAACTGATGATGCGTGGCGGCATCTCCGACCGGTTGATCTCTTTCGCCGCTGCCCTCGTCGGCAAGGCCCGCGGCGGCCTCGCGCAGATCAACGTGCTCGCCTCGCTGTTCTTCGGCGGCGTGTCCGGCTCAGCCATCGCGGACGTGTCGGCGATCGGCGGCACGATGATCCCGCAGATGATCCAGCGGGGGTATCACCGCGACTTCGCGGTGAACGCCTCGATCTCGGCGGCGCTCGTGGCGCTGCTGGTGCCGCCCTCGCACAACCTGATCCTGTTCTCGGCGTCGGCGGGCGGCTCGATCTCGATTGCGGACCTGTTCGCGGCGGGCATCGTTCCGGCACTGCTGCTCACGGCCGCAGTGATGATCACCTCGCGGATCATCGCGGGGCGACGCGGTTATGCGGCGGAGGGCTTCCCGGGTTTCGGCGCGCTGCTCGTCCGGCTGGTGGCCGCACTGCCCGGCCTGCTGCTGGTGGCGCTGATCTTCTTCGGCATCCGCGCCGGGATCTTCACTGCGATCGAGAGTGCCGCCATCGCGGTGGGCTACGCCACGCTGGTCACGGGCCTCGTGTATCGGCGGCTCGACCGCAAGGTGTTCCGCGAGGCCGTGACTGGGGCCGCGCGCACCGCGGGACTCATCCTGTTCGTGATCGGCTCGGCCGCCTCGTTCGGCTGGCTGCTGGCCTTCCTTGAGGTGCCTGCAGCCGCAGTCGATCTGCTTACCTCGGTGACCGACAACAGGATCGGTGTGCTGCTGCTGCTGGTCGTGCTGCTGCTGCTGCTCGGCACGTTCATGGACCTCGCGCCACTGATCATCATCTGCACGCCGATCTTCCTGCCAGTCGCCAAGGCGTTCGGCGTGGACCCCGTGCACTTCGGCATCCTGCTGGTCCTCACCGCCGGGATCGGGCTCATCACGCCGCCGGTTGGCTCAGTGCTGTTTGTCGGTGCTGCGATCGGACGGATCGAGGTCATGCAGGCCGTTCGGACCATATGGCCGTTCTACACCGCAGCCTTCCTCGTGGTGCTGCTGGTAGTGTTCGTGCCGGGCCTCTCGCTGTGGCTGCCGTCGCTGCTCAAGTGAGGTTCACGCCACCGTCCGCAAGGCGGCGATAGGTTCGCTGCAGCGACTCGCGGAAGGCCGGATCCGCGGCGAGGTCGCGGTGAAAGACCTCCTCCAGGCCGAGGAACGCCGCAACGTCGGCCGCCGCGTCACCGTTCGTACCGTCGCGCGCCAGCGCCGCAAGTCGCGCGGCGAGCGGGTCGACGATCGCCGCGCCCGCCGCCGACTGCCGCCGCACGAAGTGCATCCACGCGGCAATCGGCAGGCACAGGCGATCGAGGGGTCGCCCGAGACGACGTGCGTCCCGCACCGTACCGAGGATGCGCACCGGTAGCTTCTTGCTGCCGTCCCATGCGATCTGCGCAAGTTCGTGGCGGATCGCCCCGTTCGCGAAGCGCCGCAGTACGCCTGCCACGTAGGCCGGCACATCGAGGCCGGCAACCGGCGACAGCGTGGCAGCGACGTCCTCGAGCATGAACCGACGCACCTCGGCGGCGAGCGTGGCGTCGTTCATCGCCTCGGCCACGGTTTGGTGGCCGCGCAGCAGGCCGACGTACGCCAGCGTCGAGTGCGCCCCGTTGAGCAGCCGCAGCTTGGCCCGCTCGTGCCCGGCAACGTCGCGCGTCACCACCACACCGGCTGCCGACCAGTCCGGGCTCTCGAGCGCGCGGTGCTCCTCGACCACCCATTGCAGGAAGGCCTCGCGTTGCACCGGCCACGCATCGTGCACGCCAAGCGTGGTGGCGACGGCCGATCGAAGCGCGGAGGTCGTGGCCGGCGTGATGCTGTCCACCATGGTGCACGGAAACGGCACCTCGGCCTCGATCCATGCTGCGAGACCCCGATCTGCACGCGCTGCGAGCGCGCGGACCGCCGCGCCGAGCAGCCGGCCGTTCCCGGCCAGGTTGTCGCAGCTCATCACCGGCAGCGCCGGCAGTCCCTGCTCGCGGCGACGCCGCAGTCCCTCGACGACGAGGCCGATGGCGCTGCGCGGCTCGCGCGGGCGCTCGAGGTCATGGAGGATGTCCGGTTGCGCGAAGTCGAGGTGGTCGTCGACTCCGAGGCAATAGCCCTTCTCGGTCACCGTCAGAGTCAGCAACCGGGCCTTGTGACTCGCGATGCACCCGAGGGCCCGCTCAGGCGACTCGGCGGCGACCACGCATTCACGAAGGCTGCCGATGACCTCGAGGGACGAGGGCTCGTCGACGATCGCCAGCGTGTACAGGTTGTCCTGGGGCGCGAGCGCCTCGCGCAGGGCCGCGCTGCGCAAAGACACGCCGACGATGCCCCAGCGCGGGTCCGTGGCCAGCCATTGCTCCGCATACCACGCCTGGTGCACGCGGTGAAAAGCGCCCGGCCCGAGGTGCACGATACCGGGTTCGATGCGCTCGAGGTCGTAGCGCGGGCGACGTACCGCCGGTGGAAGCCTGGACAGCGTCGCCCGGCACAACCTGGAGGTCACAACGTCACGCCCTGCTTCCAGATGGCGATCTCGCGCTCGTCGTTGATCTCGTTGCGTGCGCGGCGGCCGGATGCGGTCGCGAGCACGAGATCGAACAGGGCCGTCGCCAGTTGCTCCGGATCGGCGCCCTCCACCACGGGTCCCGCATCGAAGTCGATCCACGCCGGTTTGCGCCTGGCGAGGTCCGAATTCGATGCGATCTTGAGCGTGGGCACCGGGAATCCGAGGGGCGTGCCGCGACCGGTGGTGAACAGCAGCACCGTCGCGCCGGCTGCCACCAGCGCCGTCGACGAGACCGCGTCGTTGCCAGGCGCTTCGAGCACTGCGAGACCGGCCTCGCCGCGGACGCCTTCAGCGTAGCGCAACACCTGCGTCACCGGCGCCCGCCCGCCTTTCTGTACGGCACCGAGCGACTTCTCCTCCAGCGTCGTGATGCCACCCTCGATGTTGCCGGGCGATGGGTTCTCGTGCACCGGTTCGCCGTGGTCGATGAAGTACTGGCGGAAGTCGGCGAGGATGCGGGCGAGACGGTCGTGCACGTCCCGCGTGACGGCGCGCTCGAGCAGCACGCGCTCCGCACCGAACGCCTCCGGGATCTCGGTGAGGATCGCCGTGCCGCCGGCGGACACGCACCGGTCCGTCACACGACCGACCAGCGGGTTGGCGGTGATGCCGCTGAAGCCATCGGACCCGCCACACTTGAGCCCGAGCCTGAGGTCCGCAGCCGCACACGGCTCGCGACGATCTCCCCGGGCGACGGACACGAGTTCGGCGACCGCCTCGAGACCGGCGTCGAGCTCGTCGGCAACCGCCTGCGCCGACAGCATACGCAGGCGCGTCGGATCGTACCCGCCGAGTTCCGCGAGCAGCGGCTCGAGCTGGTTCGATTCGCAGCCGAGGCCGAGCAGCAGCACCCCGCCTGCATTCGGGTGCCGGCCGAGCGCGGCGATCAGTCGCCGCGTGCGGGACAGGTCGTCGCCGAGCTGCGAACATCCAAGTGGATGCGTCAACGCGTGGACTCCGTCCACGTCCCCGGCATGGCGTTCGGCCGCGATGCGGGCAATTCGTTCGGCGGTGCGAGCCACGCAACCAACGGTGCAGAGGATCCAGATTTCGTTGCGGGTTGCCACCCGGCCGTCGCGCCGGCGGTAGCCGAGGAAGCCGGCTGGATTCGCGGTCACAACCGACTGGGTTCGCGGCACGCAGCGGTGCTCGAACAGCGCGGTTCCGGTGAGCTGCGTGCGCAGATTGTGCGTGTGCACCCAGCAACCGGCCTCGATGCGTGCGTACGCGCGTCCGATCGGCGCACCGTACTTGCGTACCTCGGTTCCTTCGGCAATAGTCCGCAGCGCGAACTTGTGTCCTGCCGGAATGTCCTCCATGACATCGACCAGGCGACCGTCGATCGCCACCCGGGAGCCGCGCGCCAGGGTATCGAGCGCGACCGCGACGTCGTCGCCTTCGTGCAGGCAAAGCGCCGGCGGAAGCGATCGGTGCGGCTGGCCGGGCATGGGACAGTCCTCCGCTCGGTGAACGAGGTCGCCAGGGTTGCGGGTAGTATATCCAGGAAACCGGTGTCAATAGTTCTGCAGGTCCAGGGACACGGCATGAGCACGAAGAAGCGAGCGCTGGCGAAGACACCGGGCAGGGCCAGCCGGCCGCCGACTCGACCCACCTCTCGCGACGGTCGCGGCGTGACCATCAACGACATCGCACGCATCGCCGGCGTTTCCAAGAAGACGGTTTCACGCGTGCTGAACCGGTCCCCGCTGGTGCACGAGGACACGCGCGCCCGCATCCAGGCGGTGATGGACCGCTATCGTTACGTGCCGGACCCGCAGGCGCGCGGCCTCGCGTTCCGCCGTTCCTTCCTGGTCGGGCTCGTCTACGACAATCCCAACGCCCAGTACATCGTCAACATGATGGAAGGCGCGCTCGACGGCCTGCGAGGCTCGGAGTGCGAACTGGTGGTGCATCCCTGCGATCGTCACAGCAGCGACTTCGTCCCCGGCGTGCGTCGCTTCGTCGATCGCCAGAAGCTGCGCGGCGTGATCCTGCTGCCGCCGATCTCCGAGAACGAGGCGCTGGTGGAAGCACTGCGGGAGGCGGGGACGGCCTACGTGCGGGTGTCCTACGCAATGCTCGACGCGCCGACGCGCATGATGGTGTCGAACGACCGGCAGGCTGTCGCGCAGGTGGCAAGCTACCTGCAGTCGCTCGGCCACCTGCGCATCGGCTACATCACCGGACCACGCGGCTTCATGTCGGCGCGGGAGCGCCGTGAGGGCTTCATCGAGGCGCTGGAGCAGCGCGGCCTCAGCCTTCCCGAGGAGATGATCGTCGAGGGCGGTTACACCTACGAGTCGGGCTTCTCAGGAGCTGACATCCTGCTCGGGCGGACGCCGCGACCGACAGCGATCTTCGCGAGCAACGACGAGATGGCGGCCGGCGTGTACCGGGCGGCCCACAGCCGCGGCCTCGCCGTGCCGCGCGACCTGTCGGTCGTCGGCTTCGACGACGGCCCGATCGCCGCACGCCTGATGCCCCCGCTGACCACCGTGCGGTTGCCCATCCGCGACATCGGGCGGCTCGCGGCAAGAAAACTGGTCGTCCCGGGCAGCGCCGACGCCGCAGCCACGGACTCGCTCGTCGTGCCGCACCTCGTCATCCGCGATTCCTGCCAGCCGCCGGGCACCTGATCCACGAAACGGCCTCGCCGCCCGGCGCAGGACCGAAGGCTGATGACACCGGTTACCATAGAGGGCCTGGACTGTTTATCATGGGCTGCAGCCGCCCGGCATCCCAGCCGCCGCGGCGCACCTGCAGCGAGGAAGACCTGGGCATGTCGCAACGGCTGACCCTGCACGAGGACCGGCTGTTTCCCGCCGAACCGGGGATGCGCGCCATCGCGCGCCGCCTGTACGCGGCGACACGCGGGCTGCCGATCATCAGTCCGCACGGCCACACCGATCCGTCCTGGTTCGCGGCCGACGAGCCGTTCACCGACGCGGCCGGGCTGCTGCTGGCGCCGGACCACTATCTCTACCGCATGCTCTTCAGCCAGGGCATCGCGCTCGAGTCGCTCGGGATCGCCGCCAGCGACGGAACCGGCGAGATGGCGAGCCCGCGCGAGGCGTGGCGCACGTTCGCCTCGCACTACCACCTGTTCCGCGGCACGCCGTCGGCGGCCTGGCTCGAGCAGGTGTTCGTCGAGGTCTTCGGGTTGTCTGTACGGCTGTCCGGCGCGACCGCGGATCACTATTTCGACCACATCGGCGATTGCCTCGCCCGGGCCGAGTTCCGTCCGCGCGCGCTGTTCGAGCGCTTCCGCATCGAGGTGCTCACCACCACCGAGTCGCCGCTCGACCGCCTCGAGCACCACCGGGCGATCGCCGAGTCGGGCTGGCGCGGACGCGTCCTGACGGCCTATCGGCCCGACCCGGTCGTCGACCCGGATTACCCGGGCTTCCGGGATGCGGTCCAGGAACTCGGCTCGCTCACCGGCGAGGACACCGGGTCCTGGGACGGTTACCTCGCGGCGCACCGCAAGCGTCGCGAGTTCTTCCGTCGCCACGGCGCGACCTCGACCGACCACGGTCACCCGACGGCGCGGACCGCCGACCTGTCGCGCCGCGAGGCCGAGGCGCTGTTCCAGAGCGTACTCGACCCCTACGTGTCGCCGTCGGACGCAGAGACCTTCCGGGCGCAGATGCTCACCGAGATGGCCCGGATGAGCCTCGACGACGGGCTCGTGATGCAGGTCCACCCCGGCTCCTTCCGCAACCACAATCTTGCGCTGCACCGGCGCTTCGGCCGGGACCGCGGCGCCGACATCCCGACCGCGACGGATTACGTACACGCCCTCAAGCCGCTGCTGGACCGCCACGGCAACGAGCCGTCGCTCTCGATCATCGTCTTCACGCTCGACGAGAGCACCTACAGCCGCGAACTCGCGCCGCTCGCCGGACACTATCCGGCCCTGAAGCTCGGCCCGGCGTGGTGGTTCCACGACAGCCCGAACGGGCTGCTGCGCTTCCGCGAGCAGACCTCGGAGACCGCCGGCTTCTACAACACGGTCGGCTTCAACGACGACACCCGCGCCTTCCTGTCCATCCCGGCGCGCCACGACGTCGCGCGGCGCGTGGACGCGGCATACCTCGCGCGCCTCGTGGCCGAGCACCGGCTCGCCGAGGACGATGCACAGGAACTCGCCGTCGACCTCGCTTACCGGCTGCCGAAGCGCGCCTACCGCCTCGACTGAGCACCCGCAGAGGAGAATCAAGATGAATATCGACAAGCGCCACGCCACCCACCCCGACCAGGTGGTCGGCATGTCGACCGGGGAGATGCGGGGCTATTACCTCGTGGACCGGTTCTTCGAGCCGGACGAGATCAGCCTCACGCTGAGTCACATCGAGCGCATGATCGTCGGCGGAGCGTGCCCGGTGCGCGGCGAACTCGCCCTCGAGACCTGCCCCGAACTCGCCACGGGACCGCTGTTCGCGATGCGCGAGCTCGGCGTGATCAACATCGGCGGCGCGGGCCGCGTCACCGTCGACGGCGCGGCCCACGAGCTCGGCCCGCGCGACGGCCTGTACGCGGGCATGGGCACGGCGCGCGTCACCTTCACCTCGATCGACGCGTCGAACCCTGCGAAGTTCTACCTCGTGAGCACGCCGGCGCACGCCCGCTACGAGACCACGAAGGTGGCCGTCGAGCAGGCGAGACCGATGCCGATGGGCTCGCCGGCGACCTCCAACGAGCGCGTGATCTACAAGTACGTCGACCCGGACGTCTGTCGCTCGGCGCAGCTGCTGCTCGGCCTGACCTCGCTCAAGGAAGGCAGCGTGTGGAACACCATGCCCTGCCACCGGCACGAACGCCGCTCCGAGACGTACTTCTACTTCGACATGAAGCCCGATGCGCGCGTGTTCCACTTCATGGGTGAGCCGCAGGAGACCCGCCACGTCGTCGTGGCCAACGAGCAGGCCGTGATCTCGCCGCCGTGGTCCATCCACACCGGGTGCGGGACCTCGAGTTACTCCTTCATCTGGGCCATGGGTGGCGAGAACGTGGACTACCGCGACATGGCCGGCGTGCCGATGGACGCGCTGCGATGAACGCGGGCCTGCAGGCGTTCTCGCTCGAGGGACGCGTGGCGCTGGTGACCGGCGCATCCACGGGCCTCGGCGCCGGCATGGCCGTGGGCCTCGCGGCGGCCGGTGCCGACATCGTCGCGATCGGTCCGGGCGACCCGGACGAGACGGCGGAAGCCGTCCGCAGTCACGGCCGCCGCCTGCACACGATCGCGGCGACCCTCGGCAAGGGGGCGGACTACGGCGCGATCGTCGCGGGGGCCGTGAAGGCACTCGGCCGCGCCGACATCCTCGTCAACAACGCCGGTATCATCCGCCGGGCCGACGCCACCGAGTTCTCCGAGCAGGACTGGGATGACGTCATCGACGTGAACCTCAAGGCCTGTTTCTTCATGTCCCAGGCCTTCGCGCGCCACGTGCTCGCCGCCGGCCACCGCGGCAAGGTCATCAACGTCGCCTCGATGCTGTCGTTCCAGGGCGGGATCCGCGTCGCCTCCTACACCGCGAGCAAGAGCGGCGTCGCCGGCCTCACCCGCCTGCTGGCGAACGAGTGGGCGGCGAAGGGCATCAACGTGAACGCGATCGCGCCCGGCTATTTCGCCACCGCCAACACGGCCCAGCTGCGCGCCGACGAGGGCCGCAACCGCGAGATCCTCGCGCGGATTCCTGCCGGGCGCTGGGGCGAACCGTCCGATCTCGCGGGCGCGGCCGTCTTCCTCGCGTCGCCGGCGGCCGACTACATGCATGGGGCCATCGTGCCGGTGGATGGCGGCTGGCTCACCCGCTAGGCAGGTGCGCGCTCGAGGTCAACCCTCGACGCGCAGCAGCTTCATCGTGTTCGTGCCGCCCGACACGCCCGACAGCTCGCCGAGCGCGAGGATCAGTTCGTCGCCCGGCTTCACGTGCCCGCGGTCGAGCAGTTCCCTGGAAATCGCCCGATACAGCTGCTCGGGCTCGGTGTGCGTGATGTCGAACGGGATCGGGTGCACGCCCCTGTAGAGCGCAACGCGCCGCTGCGTGCGCTCGTGACGCGTGAAGGCGAAGATGGGGATGTCGGCGCGGATGCGGGACATCCACAGCGGCGTCGAGCCGGACTCGGTCAGCGCGACGATCGCCTCGACGTCCATGTGGTTCGCGGTGTACATCACGGCGTGAGCGATCGCCTGCGCGAACTCCTTGACGGTCCCGTCGAACCGGTCGCGGCCACGCTCGCGCGTGAACAGGTAGGTCTCGGCACCCGCGATCACCTCGGCCATGGCCTCGACCGCGCGCGCCGGGTACTTTCCGACCGCCGACTCGCCCGAGAGCATGACCGCGTCGCTGCCGTCGAGGACGGCATTCGCCACGTCCGACACCTCGGCGCGCGTCGGAACAGGGCTGTGGATCATCGACTCCATCATCTGCGTCGCGGTGATCGAGACGCGATCGAGCCTGCGGGCCACGTTCAGGATGCGCTTCTGCAGCCCCGTGAGCTGCGCATAGCCGACCTCGACGCCCAGGTCGCCGCGCGCGACCATGACGGCGTCGCTCGCCCTCACGATCTCCTCGAGCCGCGGGATCGCCTCGCTCCGCTCGATCTTGGCGACGATGCGCGCGTCGCTGCCCGCGGCCCTGAGCAAGGCCCGGGCTTCCTCTACGTCCTCCGCCTGGCGCACGAACGAGACCGCGAGGTAGTCCACGTCGAGCGAGGCCGCGAGCCTCACGTCCTCGCGATCCTTGTCCGTCAGGGCCTTGGCCGACAGTCCGCCGCCGCGGCGATTGATGCCCTTGTGGTCGGACACCTCGCCGCCCGTCGTCACCACGCACTCGACGCGCGAGCCGGCCACCGACTCGACCCTGAGCTCGACCTGGCCGTCGCCGAGGATCAGCTCGTCGCCGGGCCGCACGTCCTTCGCGAGGTCCGGGTAGGTCATGCCGACCGCGCGGTCGGTACCTTCGTGGGGATCGAGCGCCGGGTCGAGCGCGAACTGCTCGCCCTCCACGAGCAGCGCCCGGCCGCCCGCGAAGCGCTCGATGCGGATCTTCGGCCCCTGCAGGTCCCCAAGCACTGCGACGTGCTTGCCGACCACCTGCGCCGCCCGGCGCAAGGCCTCGACGCGCCGGCGATGATCCGCCGGCTCGCCATGCGAGAAATTGACCCGCACGACGTCGGCGCCGCGGCGGATGACGTCCTCCAGCACCTCCGGTGCGTCGGTGGCGGGGCCGAGGGTCGCGACGATCTTGGTCCTGCGCAGCACGGGGTTCAGCCAGCCGCCCGCGCTTCGAGCATCTCGACCGCCGGGAGTTTCTTGCCCTCGAGGAACTCGAGGAACGCGCCGCCCGCCGTCGAGATGTAGGAGATGTCCTGCCCCACGCCGTACTTCTCGATTGCGGCAATGGTGTCGCCGCCGCCCGCCATCGAGAACGCCGGGCTGTGCGCAACCGCCTGCGCGATCGTGCGCGTGCCCTCGCCGAACTGGTCGAACTCGAACACGCCCACCGGCCCGTTCCACACGATGCTGCCGGCGCCCTTGAGCGCGGCCGCGAACCGCTCGGCGGAGTCGGGACCGATGTCGAGAATCATCTCGTCGGGCGTCACCTCCGCGACCGGCTTGACGTCCGCCTCGGCCTTGTCCGAGAACTCCTTCGCGACCACGACGTCGGTCGGCAGCGGGATCTCGGCGCCGCCCGCATGGGAGCGCTCGAGCAGCCCCTTGGCGATGTCGATCATCTCCGCCTCGTGCAGCGACTTGCCGATGGGGTAGCCGGCCGCCGCGAGGAAGGTGTTGGCGATGCCGCCGCCGACGATCAGCTTGTCAACCTTGCCGAGCAGGTTCTCGAGCACCGTGAGCTTGGTCGAGACCTTCGAGCCGCCGACGATCGCGATCAGAGGCCGCTTCGGGTTGAGGAGCGCCTGTTCCAGCGCCTCGAGTTCGTTCACGAGCAGGATGCCGGCGCAGGCCACGGGCGCAAACCGGCCCACACCGTGCGTGCTGGCCTCGGCGCGGTGTGCAGTGGCGAAGGCGTCCATCACGTAGACGTCGCAGAGCGCCGCCATCTGCTGCGCCAGCTCGTCCTTGTTCTTCTTCTCGCCCTTGTTGAAGCGCACGTTCTCGAGCAG
>Ga0105103_10000522_pt1 | contig 21752 bp, 28 predicted proteins | sample PPLLaktember2015_2_FD_79107 | JGI IMG/M metagenome (GOLD analysis project Ga0105103, IMG submission 79107) | Freshwater sediment microbial communities from Prairie Pothole Lake near Jamestown, North Dakota, USA - PPLs Lake P7 Core (6) Depth... | ecosystem: Environmental > Aquatic > Freshwater >...
CGGGTGCTCCTCGACTTCGCGCGGGGTCGGGGGCGCGTCGGACAGGATGGAGCGGGCGCATTCCGGGGAGGGCCCCTCGGCGGGGCGGCGGCATGGGGGGCAGGGGGAGTGGGGGTGCGGCATCGGGGGGGCCTCCGGTCTATGCACAACAGGCATAGCACGGCTCCCGATTGGGCGTCAACCACCCGAGGCATATTTTTTCAGAGGCGTCCAGACGGCCGGTAGCTGGCCGCTATTCTTCAGCCCTCGTCTGGTGGGACCAGGGACTCAATCAGATCGGACAGGGCGCGCCGCTGCTTCTCGGTCATGCGCGGGAGCGCCATGCGGACCCGGGCGTCGAGTGGGTCCAGGGGGCTGGCGAAGACGATCTCGACCCGGCAGCCGCAGCATCGCGCCCACTTCTCGACGAGTTCCGGATAGGGCCGTTTCAACCCGCGCTCTATCTTCGACACGAAGGTCTGGTGAACCCCCACGCAGGCGGCGACCTCGATCTGGGAGAGCCCGGCCGCCTGCCGGATCCTTCGGAGTTCATGGGCGAAGGTCAACGGGTCCATCCTCCGCATGTAGTACGAGACGAGTGCGTCCGTCATATGCCCTCCGTGGTTGACATCCTCCGTGCGGGATGGTAACCACTATAGGCATACAGGAGATTCGGCCATGCCCTACGCACTCGGACCCGCGATGAAGGCGCTTCGGGAGCGCAAGAATCTGAGCCAGATGGATCTCGTCCGGCTCCTGGACGGAGTTCGCGGCTTCCACCAGGGGAACCTTTCGCGCCTCGAGTCTGGGATCTGGATGCCTGACGCCGGTCAGATGGAGATGCTCCTCCACGCCCTCGGTGCGACGGAGGTCGAGGCGTTCCAGATCCGTGTCCTCGCGAGGCAGGAGGCCGCGGCGCGGCCGGCGAAGACCACCCGAGAGGTCGCCGTCTCCACCCCCACGGATGAAGTCTCGACCCCGTCCGACACTGTCACCGACGCGGCCTAACGATGCCCAGCGCCGGGATCGTGCTCCCGCAGGAAGTCGAGCATCGCCTGCCGCAGGTCTTCCGGGGTGTCCGGCTCGTTCGCCAGCCTGACGATGGACGAGGTGATCCCGACCCGCTCGGCGTAGTCCGCCTCCGGCCACCGGCTCCTGGCGTAGTCCAGGGCGCGAATCTTGGCCGCGTTCAGCTCGTTCTCGACCTCGAGTCGTACCGCCTCGAACCGGTCCCGGGAGGCCTCGTAGGCCTCCGTAGTGGACTCCGGCCGCGCCTGCGCCTCGCGGAGTCGCGCCTCCGCCTGGTCCGCCTCTCTCCCGTCCATCCAGAACCACGCGCCGACGACCACGAGGATCACGGCGGCGGCGGTCAAGACCCAGCGCATCGGCACCTCCTTCCTGCCCGGACAGTACCACAGACGCCGGCCGACCGGATGGCGCGCGGGGGATCTTCGTGGTCATGCCCACAGGATTACAGGCTGTCAATGTCACTTTCAACGGGGGCCTCGTGACGATGCGTCCGGTCTGCTGCGACCTCGGCGCCATCGCCGGCGTGCTGCTCGACGAGGTCGCGCGTCGGTGCCCGGCCTACCGCGACAACGCCTTCGCCCGGTGGCTGGGGGTGGACCGGTCGCTCGTCGGGCACTGGCGGTCGGGGGCCCGTCCGATGCCGGTCGAGGTCCTCCCGCACCTGGCACGCTACTGCGGAGACCCGGAGGCGGTCTACGGGGATCTCCTCGCCCGGGCAGGGTGCGCGGTCGCCCGGGAGGATCCGGACCCGGACGACCCGGAGGCCGCGATCTCCCGGGTGCGCCTCGAGGTCGGCCGCCTGCTCGTCTCCTGGGAGGAGGGCGTGCTCGACGGCCGGCTCGACCCGGACGAGGCGACGGCGCTCGTGGACCAGCTCGACACGCTCCGGGTCGAGGTCTCCCGGTTGCGCGCCGGGCTGCTCACCCGAAGGGCCCGGAAGGCACGGAAGGCACGAAAGGCCGGACCGGGAAGGAGGAACGCGCGATGATCATCCTCGGAATCGACCCGGGGCCCCGGACGTGCGGGGTGGTCTACTACGACTCGGACCGCCGGGAGATCCCACCTCGGCTCGCGGACGGGTGCGCCTCGGAATCCAAGCTGGACGACATCCTGTTCAAGATCGGTTTCCTGGGCATCGGCGTGGACCTGGTCGCCGTCGAGCGCCTCCAGTCCTGCGGGCAGTCGGGCGCGGACCTGTTCCAGACGTGCGAGGTGGTGGGGCGCATCCAACAGCGGACGCTCGACGCGGGCCTACCGGTCATCCTCCTCTACAGGCGCGAGGTGCTCCGTGCCCTCGACGTGACCGGGATCGGGAACCGAGACGCGATGGTCCACCAGCGTCTCCTCGAGATGCATGGGGGGAGCCGGCCTGCCGCGGTCGGGACGAAGAAGGCCCCCGGACCCCTCTACGGCATCACCGGGCACGCCTGGCAGGCCCTCGCGGTCGCGGTGGCGGCCTCCTACCGGCCGGAGCCGTCCTGGGTGCCGGTCGCCCTCGCCTCCGGGCTCGGGTGCGGGGGGGAGGGGACGTGAAGCCGCAAGAACGGACGAGAGCGATCCTGGAATCGGGACTCGACCCGGAATCAAAGCTGATCGCCATCGTGATCGCGGACCACATGAGCGGGGACGAGTGCTCCGCGTGGCCGAGTATCCCCACCATCGCGCGCATGTCCGGCCTCTGTGAGCGCACCATCTACACCCGGACAACGGCGGGCGAAGCCGCAGGCTGGCTCTCCCGGGAGCGGCATGTAGGCTGGAAGTGCCAGCCGTGGCAGATCGCCTTCGACCAACTGCCCGACCCCTGCACCGGATGCACCCCTGCACGGCATGCATGTGTCGGAAAGCAACACCCCTGCACGGCATGCAGCCCACCCCTGCACCGGATGCAGGGGTACCCCTGCACGGCATGCAGCCGATCCGACCATGGATCCGACCATGGATCCGACCAGAGAACAACAGCCCGACGCTGCCGCGTCGTGCGTGCGCCCTGAACAGCCCGAACACGAGGACCACCATGCCAACCCTGCCCCTCCCGACTCCCGACCGCACCGTGACCCTGCCCCTCCCTCTGGCCCTGCGGCTCCTGGGGGCCCTGGAGAACCACGCCCCGCTCGACGCCCGCGTGCGGCTCGACGGCTCCCTGCGAGACCTCGAGCGCCGGATCCGGGGCGAGCTCGCACGGGGCAGCCCGCACCCGCTGGACCCGGAATCGCACCCGCCGGATGCGTGAAGCCGCCCCTCGACCCTCGCATCCGGATCGTGACCGACCTGTGGAGCGCCGCATTCAAGGCGAGGTACGGCCGGAAATACGCCTGGGACCTCGGCCTGCACGGGAAGCAGAGCGAGGATCGGAAGGCCGCGCTCCGGGTGATCGCCGTCGCCCGGATCCCGCTCCCGGAGCACGACGGGGTCGAGGCCCTGTCCCGTACCCGGGACGCGATGGAGGCGTACCTGGACGCCCACGAGCGCTACGTCCTGGACGGGCTCGTCCCACCCGAGGCTCAGCCGACCCTCGCCCGGTTCGGCCGTGACGTACAGCGGTGGCTCGGGAGCGGCTCGCCATCGCCGTCCACCTACTCGAACCCGCTGATCCCGGTGATACGATGACGACCCCCTTCCCCGACCGCGAGCGCACGTTCCTCGGCATCTGCCTGCTCGACCTGTCGGCCCTGGACCGGACGAAGATCCGGCCGGAGCACCTGGTCCGGGACCGGCACGCAGTCCTGCTCCGGCACATGCTCGACCTCCGGCGGGCGGGCCGGCTCGAGTCGCCGGACGAGCTCGCGTACAGCATCGTCTCCTCCCGGCAGCTCGAGGAGGACGTGGGCGGGCTCGGGTACGCGACGGGCCACGCGGACTCGGCACCGACGGTCGAGGTCCTCCCCTACGTCGAGCGGCTCATCCTGGAGGACTACCACCGGCGCCAGATCCGGGGTGCCGCCGCCCGGGCACAGGGCCGCATCCAGGAGGGGGACTCGGCGCGCTCGGTGGACGCCCAGCTCCGGGCGGACCTGGACGGCGTCCGGGACGTCGGCGAGGACCTGTGCGAGCCGGCCTCCTCGATCGGCGAGGCGGTCTGGAAGCGGCAGGACGAACGGCTCCGGAGCGGTCGGACGGCCTACATCCGGTCCGGATGGCGGTCGTGGGACGATGCGGAGGACGGCCAGGGCTGGTCGAGCGAGGGCGTCACGATGATCGTCGCCCGTTCGGGGATGGGGAAGACCTCGTTCGTCAACTCGACGGCCGTGCTCATGGCGGCCTCGGGCACCCGGGTCGTCGTCCACGGCACGGAGACCTCCCGGCAGGCTCGGGTGGACGCGATGGCCTACGGGGTCTCGGGAATCGACCCGCGTCGCTACCACTGGCTCACCCGGCTTCGGGGCGAGGGCAGGGCCAGGCCGCAGGACGAGGAGGAGCTCGAGGAGCTCGCCCGGCTCCATCACCAGGCCCTCGCCTGGCTGGGCACCCTGCCTCTCCGGGTCTCGGGGGCGGGCTTGACCGTCGAGGCGATGGCCGCAGAGGTCTCCCGGCTCCACCACGCGGACCTCTGCGACGTGCTCCTCGTGGACTACCTCCAGGACTTCGTCGTGTCGGTGGGCGTCAAGGTCGGCGAACGGGTCGTCCAGGTGGGCCATGCCTCGGCCACGCTCAAGGCCCTGTCCTCCAGGCTGGGTATCCCCATCCTCGTCGCGGCGCAGATGTCGGACGAGAAGGAGACCGCCAGGAGTGGACCTCCGCCCGACCCGTTCCCGGAGATGCACCAGATCCAGTGGAGTTCGGGTGCGCACCAGGACGCCGAGGAGATCTACGCGCTCAATCGGGGTGAGTACTGGCGGGACCGACTCGGCCAGGCGTACCGACCGGATCGGCATGGGCATCCGGGCGTGCTCGAGGTCCAGTCCCGTAAGCGCAGGTCGGGCCGCCTCGTCCGCTGGGAGCTGACCTGGGACGGGCCGACCCGATGGGTGGGACCCCGACCGCAGATCGGCAGGCCCACCGCACCGCCGCCCAGGCCGGAGACGCACGAGGGGGAGGAGGCGGGGGCGTGGTGACTCCTACCGCGGCAATATGGTTTGCCCTAAAGGGGATTTGAATGGCACGAAGAGGGCCACACCTCACGAGGCGGGAGCGGATCCCGGCCAAGGCGATGGTCGCTGCGTACATGCGGCAGGGGCCGCTCACCGAGGCCGTCGTCACCGAGATCGCGCGGACCCACCACGTCAGCCCCCGGATGGTCTTCGTCTGGCGGAAGGAGATCATCGACGCCTGGAAGGCCGAGGCCGACCTGCTCGGCGATTCGGGCCAGCGGGCGGACATCCTTGCCCGGGTCCGACAGGACGCCCTCGACGCGAAGGCAGCCGGCGAGTTCCCGTCCGTCATCGCGGCCCGGAAGCTGGAGGCCGAGATCCTCGGCATCATCCGGCAGCCGCCCGGCGCCCAGGTCCTCGTCAACGTCCAGGTGGACCCCCGGATCGCCGCCATGTCCGACGAGGAGCTCCGGCAGATCGTGGAGGTGGAGGGGTGACCTCCCAGGCCGCTGCCGAGCTCGCCCGGCGCCAGCGGGAGCGGGAGGAGGAGGCGGCCGCCCGGTGGCTGGAGTGGTTCGTCCGCTACCTCTGGCCCGTGGTCGAGCCCCGTCGGCCAATCGTCTGGGGCCGGCACATGAGCCTCATCTGCGCCCGGGTGGAGGCCTCGTATCGGGGCACGCTCGCCGCCCCGGACCTGGTCGTCAACGTGCCCCCGAGGTGCTCGAAGTCCTCCCTCGTGGCCGTCCTGGGACCGGCCTGGTGGTGGCTGCACCAGCCGGAGGCGCAGTTCCTGGCGCTCACGAAGGCCGACCGGAACGCGGCTCGGGACGCACGGCTCATGCGCCGGGTGGTGAAGTCGGTACCCTACCGCCGGCTGCTCGCCCGGATGGCCCTGAAGCGGGGCGAGGACCCGGCCTCGACCTGGACCATCCTCGACGACCAGGACCAGGTGCACGACTTCGCCAACAGCCTGGGAGGGCGGCGGGTGTCGAGCACGACCACGAGCGAGAGCATCACCGGCAGCGGGGCCGACACGCTCATCATCGACGACCCGCACGACGCCGAGGAGGTCTCCCGATCCTCCCCCGACCAGACGGCCCGCCTGATGCGGGAGGCGCGGACGAAGCTCGACGAGGTCTGGACGTCGCGCTTGAACCCCGGCGGCCGAATCCAGCTCATCATGCAGCGGCTCCACCAGGCCGACCTCGCGGGGGTGCTCCTCGAGCGCGGTGCGTCCCACCTCGTCCTGCCGTGGGCGTTCGAAGCGAACCACCCCCACCGATCGCCGGACGACTGGCGCCACGAGGAGGGGGAGCTGCTCGCGCCGGACTGGCTCGGTGCGGACATCCAACAGCGCATCGCGGACGCCCCGGCCAGCGTCCGGGCGGGCCAGTACCAGCAACGGCCGACCGCGCAGGAGGGCGGGCTCTTCAAGCGGGCGTGGTTCGGGAAGCGGTACCGGGGCAACCCGCACGACCTCCAGATGGACGAGTGGGCGATCTCGCTCGACGCCACCTTCAAGGACAAGTCCGACGCCGACTTCGTGGTCTTCGGTGTGTGGGGTAGGAAGGGTGCCGACCGCTACCGGCTCGGCCACCGTCGCGCCCGGATGAGCTACACCGCGACGAAGCAGGCCCTGCGCGACCTCGCCGCCGAGTGGCCGCAGGCCGGGGCGAAGCTCGTCGAGGACAAGGCGAACGGGAGCGCGCTCATCGACGACCTGCGCCGCGAGATTCCGGGCCTCATCCCGTTCGAGCCCGGTAGCCGGTCGAAGTACGAACGCGCCGCGGTCGGCTCCGCACCCCTCGCCGAGGCCGGCAACATCTGGCTCCCCGAGTCCGAGCCGTGGGTGGGCGACTGGATCGAGGAGCACTGTGCCTTCCCGAACGGCGCGAACGATGACCAGGTCGACGAGTGCAGCCAGATGATGCTCTACTGGCAAGCCCGCGGGTCTTGGGGCGCGACCGTCGTACCGCTGCTCCCGGGCGCCTTCGAGGACTGACGACCTGTCGGGACGTTGACCGAATGTCGCAGCCCTTGACAACCTGTCACGGGTCGGTTTAGGGTGACCGCGTAGGCCCACGAGGCTTGACCCGCGACGGCCCCGAAACCGACACCGACGCCGACCTGGTTCCAGAGACTCCTCGGAGGCCTGGGGCTTTGGAGGCCGGACCCGTCGCCCGATGCGGAGGACTACGGTGCTGACTACGGCGCGGCGGGGGACCTGCCCCCGCGCTACTCGCCGGACGATGCGGCGTCGGCGGCCGAGGTCTTCAGCTGGGTCTACGCGGCCATCCTGCGCCGGAGTGCGGCGATGGCCCGGCTGCCGATCCGGGTGTTCAGGTACACCAACGGCAAGCGCGAGGAGCTGCCCGACCACTGGCTGCTCACGCTCATGGAGCAGCCCTCGACGGTCGTGGACGGCCAGGTCTGGCGCCGGGACCTCTACTGCGACCTGCTGCTCACGGGCGACTGCTACGCGAAGGCGGTCAACCCGCCCGGGCTGTCGAAGGGCATCGGCAGCCTGCAGCGGCTGCACCCGAAGCGGGTGACGATCCAGACGGCCCGCGGGGGCATCGATGCGTACCTGTACGACCTCGGGGGCGAGCGGGCGCGGCTCGACCCGGCCGTCGTCTGCCACGTCCGGCTGCCGAGCTTCCGGAGCGACCCCGACCAGTTCTTCTACGGGGTCGGTGCGATCCAGCCTCTGAACGACGAGCTGAACGCCGAGGCCGCTGCGGTCATGCGGACGAGGGAGGCCGCCAAGCGCGGCAGGCCCGACGTCCTCATCAGCCCGAAGGAGGGCGGCCTGACGGACGAACAACGCCGTGGCATCGCCCAGGCCTACGCGCAACTCACCCAGCGGAGCGGGGGCGCGCTCGTCCTCTCCGGCCAGGTCCAGGTCGACCCGGTGGCCTGGTCGATGCGGGACCTCGAGTTCGCCTCGCTCCGGTCGTACACCCGGGAGGGCATCCTCGCGGCGCTTGCGGTCCCGCCGGTCGTGATGGGCCTGGAGACGGCCAACTTCGCAACCGCTCGGGAGCAGACGGCGACGTTCTGGTCTGCGGTCGCCGACGAGGTGACGCTGTTCGATTCGGCGCTGCTCACCCGGGTCCTACGCATCGCCGGGGAGCGAGACACCTACGCCGAGCACGACCTGTCGGGCATCAAGGCGCTGTCCGCCTGGCGCACCGAGGCCGTCCAGCGGGCGACCTCGCTCTACTTCCTCGGGGTGGACCGGGACGTCGCGCTCGCCTCCGAGGGCCTCGACGACGTGGTGGAGCTCCAGGCCGAGGCCGACGCCGCCCGCCCGAAGCGCCCCGCGCCAACGGCCCCGAAGCCGCCCGCCGAGGAGGAGCCCGCTGCCGAACCGGAACCCGACGCCGAGCCGGACGACACCGAGGAGCCAGCCGAGCCCGAGACCGAGGGCGCAACCGCCGACGGCACCGCTGCATGGTGGCTCCGACTCGCCCCGCCGGCGCAGCGGGACGCACCGGAGCCCACGAGCCCGCCGCCCTGGCCTCCCGAGGGCGAGGAGGCGCGTGGAGCCGAGTGGCGCGGGTTCGTCGAGCAGCTGCACGACCATGCCGAACGGTCGCTCGCGGCCCGGCTCCGGTCCGCGCTCTCCGACCAGGCCGACCGCGTGGCCGAGGCGCTCGTCGACGTGCTGCCTCCGGAGCGCCAGGGGCCGCAGGGCCGGACCCGAGGGTTCTCCGTGGACGCGGTGCTGTCCGCCATCTTCGACCCGGTGCTCGAGGCGACCGCGTTCGTGGACGCGACCGCGGCCGTCCGCCAGCAGATGATGGAGTCGGCGATCCGGCGTGCGCTCGTCCAGGTGGCCCTGCTCGGCGACTGGGATCCGTCGCGTGTGGACGGGCTGACCGACGAGGTCCTCGCCGAGAGGATCGTCCAGCAGGCGATGGCGGGGGACGGGTTCGCCGAGGTGACCGACACGACCCGCGCGGCCGTCCGCGAGCTGCTGCTCCAGGGGCTCGACGAGGGCCAGACCATCGGCGAGATGCAGTGGGCCATCCAGCACGCGGAGGCGTTCAGCCCGACCCGCGCCCTCCGGATCGCCCGCACCGAGACCACCCGCAGCGTGAACGCGGGAGCGCTCGCCTCCTACGACGCAGCCGCGGCCGAGCTCGGCCAGGCGGTCGACCGACAGTGGCTGTCTGCGCGGGATGCCGCGACCCGGCCCGAGCACCTGGCGCTCGACGGCCAGACGGTGGCGAAGGGTGAGGCCTTCCGGGTGCCCGCCGAGCCCGGTCTGGACCCGGCCTACGTCGGTGCGACCGCCGAGGGCCCGGGGGGGTTCGCACAGCCGGGCCTCGTCTGCAACTGCAGGTGCACCGTGATCCCGGTGCTACGCGCCGAATCCGCGAAGGAGACAGCATGAACGAGCGCACCGCCTTCCTCGTGGTCCGGGCGCTCCGGCCGGACGAGCCCGCACCCGAGGGGTACGTCCGCAGTGCCGAGGGCACGACCCTGTTCGTCGCGAGCGAGCCGGTACCCGACCGGTACGAGGACATCGTCGACGCCTCCTGGCTGCTCGACAACTACCGCCGGAACCCGGTCGTCCTATACGGCCACGATTGGAGCGCGCCTCCCATCGGCCGGGCGGTCCAGATCGAGGTGCGAGACCAGCGGCTCATCGCCGAGGTCGAGTTCGACACCGAGGACGAGGACTCCGCGCGCATCGCCGGCAAGGTCGAACGCGGGTTCCTGAACGCCGTCAGTGTCGGGTTCCGGCCCGGCCGCGTGATCGACCGCTCGCAGCTGCCCGAGGAGGACCCCCGGCACGGGGAGCACGGCGCGGTCCTGTTCGACAACGAGCTCCTCGAGCTGTCGGTCGTCGCGGTGCCGGCCCTGCCGAGTGCCGAGGCGATCCGTTCCCCCGACCTCCTCCTCGCCGCGGTGCGCGACCGGGCCCGCGAGGAGCCTGCTTTTCTCCGGTCCCTGGAGGCGGTCATCCTGGCCGCCCCTGCAACCGACACCACGACCACCGACGAATGGTGGTCCACCTGGAGAGTGTGACATGGAACTCAAGTTCGGAACCCAGGCCGAGGTGGAGGCCACCATCCGAAGCCTCGCCGCGGACCTCGAGACGAAGGACGCGAAGATCTCCGACCTGACCGAGGCCAACCGCCGGGTCAACGAGGCCCTCGAGGCGGCCAGCCAGCGGGGCGATGCCGCGCCGGTCGCGAAGTACCTCGACAAGAGCGGCAAGGTGATCCTCTGCGGGTTCGACGTGATGCCCGACGGCTCGCGCGCCCACGACCACGGCGAGGCCACCAAGGCGCAGCCGGTCGCCCACGTCCACGGCTACCTGGACGACCCGAAGCCGGCCGACGACCTCCAGAAGGAGATCCAGCGGGCGGTGGACACCCGGAACCTCGTCCGCATCATCCAGCTCGGGCTGCACGGGCGCGATCCCGGCTTCCGGCCCCAGACCCCCATCCTCGACGCCGAGATCGGCCGGCTCGCCGAGCACGCTCCGGAGCCCGTCCGGCGCGCGTTCTCCGACTCGACCAACGCGGGCGCCGAGTGGATCCCGACCGACACCCTCCCCGAGGTGGGGCGGGCGATGGAGCAGCTCTACGTCCGGCGCGTGCCGGGCCTGTTCCCCGAGACCCAGGTCGCCCGGGACATCACCCTGCCGACGTTCCTGTACGGGTTCACGCCGTACATGCACGCGGTGACCGGTGACGACCCCGCCCGGTACACCAGCTCCTCGGTCTACACCTCGTCCACCTCGACGACCCTGAAGACCATCGCGGCCCGGACCCAGGTCGGCGAGGACGCGGCCGAAGAGGCGATCGTCCCCGTCGCGCAGATGCTCCGCGAGGCGATGGCCTACGCCCTCGTGTCCGTCGAGGAGGACGCGATCCTGAACGGCGACACGACCGCGAGCCACGCGGACACCGGGATCGCCACCTGGAATCCCAACACCTTCTGGGCCGCGGCCCCGGGCGGCGGTGCGACCGACCATCGCCGGGCCTGGATCGGGCTCCGGCACCAGGCGGGCGACGTCTCCAACACGGTCGACCGCTCGACCTTCAGCGCGGCGACCCTGCTGCTCGACATCGCCCAGGTGGCGGGCGGCGAGGAGCCGAACGCGGTCAAGCTCATCACGAGCCTGAAGTGCGGCATGAAGAACTTCAGCGGGATCACCCAGGTCCTCTCCATCGCGGACTTCGGGCCCGGCTCCATGATGACCGGCGGCTACCTGTCCCGGATCGCCGGGATGGACGTCATCTACTCGCGCTTCATGTCGGACGAGCTGAACGCGAGCGGCATCTTCGACGACTCGACCAAGACCTACGGCGCGATGGCCCTCGTCAACGCCGCGGCCTGGCGGCGCTGGACCCGGTACGGGCTGCGCGTGGCGATGGAGCTCGACGCCACCAGGGGCATCTGGAACCTGTGCGCCAAGCGCCGGATGGACTTCCGGGCGAACGTCGCAACCGACAAGAGCGTTCGGTACCTCTACAAGATGGCCGTCTCGTAGGCCGTCATCCCCCTCCAACCTGGAGAATCAACACATGGCTGCCTACCCCGAGGTCATCCACCTCGAAATCCGGCTGAACGACGGCGCGACGACGGACGAGGACTACTACTTCGCCCCCGTCCTGCCGACCGGAGCCGTCTACAAGGTGCAGAGCGCGGGCATCCTGCCCATGACCTCTGTCACCGCGAACGCCACGAATAACCGCGTGCTCACCCTATCCGATGGCACGACCACGTTCGGCACCATCACGACCGACACGGATACCGCCGGGTACGTCTCGCTCACCGCGGGCACCTACGCCGCGATGACGCTCTCGGGCGCCCGCGAGATCAAGGGCGGCACCTCCGTCCTGAAGCTCGCCTCCGTCCACGGCGGGACCACGACCGGCGTCGCGGACGGCATGTTCGTCGTCGAGCTCGTGAAGATGGGGGCCTGACATGGCCGCCTATCCCGAGGTGATCCACCTCTCTGTGCGCATCAACGACGCACTCACGGTGGACGAGGACTACTACTGCGGGGCCGTCCAGCCCTCCGGTGCGGTCTACCACATCCAGAGCGCTTCGTTCCTCCCGATGACGACGGTCACGGCCGACGCCGCCGACTACCGCACGCTGACCATCAGCGACGGCACGACGACCTTCGGGACCCTGACCACCGAGTCGACCGCGGGCGCGACCTGGACCGCGGGCACGCCCTCGGCCGTGACGCTCTCCGGCAAGTGCGAGATCAAGAGCGGGACGTCGGTCATCAAGATCGCGAGCGCCCACGCCGGGTCAACCGGTGCGGTCGCAGACGGTCACCTGGCCTTCGTGCTCGTCAAGCGGGGCGCGTAGCCGTGCCCACGCTGCGACTGGTCCACCCTCATCCCGCCCGGGCCGACGGCTCCTACGAGGGGCCCACCGGCTCGTGGCGGGTGGGGGACGTGCGTGAGGTCTCCGAGGACGAGGCCCGCGTGCTCCGGGAGGACTGGCCGCCCTGCTTCGAGGTCGTCTCGGTGGTGCCCGGAGCCGCCCGAGACGCCCTCCATCGTCTGGACGCCGAGCCGGTCCGACCCCGGCCGAACGTCGTCGTGCTGCGGGACCGGAAGCCGAAGCGGAAGGGGAGGTAGACCGTGGCCGTCCTCACCGCCTCCGAGCTGAAGACCTCCTGGCTCCAGGGGCTCGCCGGCGTCGGCGAGGACACCTACCTCGGCCTCGTGATCGCCCGAGCCGAGGGGGCGGTCGCCCGCTACCTCGGGTTCCCGTCGGTCGCCGGGGCGGTGCCCTCGCTCGCGTCCGGCTCGTACACCCGGTACGGGCCCGAGGCGGACTCCGGGATCCGGGTGGAAGGCCGGAACCTGTACCTGGAGCCGCGGCCGGTCTCGGCCTGCACCCAGGTCTGGGACGACGTGAACGAGGAGTGGGACTCGACCACCCTCGTCGCCACGACCGACTACACCGTGTACCCGTGGGGGCTGCGCCTGCACCCGGACTCGGCGCACGGCTACTGGTCGACCGAGCCGCACGCCATCAAGGCGACCTTCACGGCCGGCTGGACCCTGTACCCGGTGGACCTGGTGCAGGCGGTCGGGTCTCTCTGCCGGCACTGGGTCCAGCTCCGAGACCGCCAGGGGTACTCCGCACTGCCGACCCAGGCCGGGAACGCGGGCCTGCGGGACGAGACCCTGCCCGACCTGGTCAAGGAGCTGCTCGCCGGCCTGCGCCTGCCCTCGGTGCTCCTGTGACCATGACCCTCCAGGAGTTCGGCGCCCGGCTGGACCGGCTGGGCAGCGGGGGCCTCGCCGAGGCCATCCGGCCGGTCCTCATCCGTGGGTCCATCCTCGTCCGCGAGTGGGGGACGGCTTCCCTCCAGGCTACCCATCGGACCCGGACTGGCCGACTACTCGCCTCCATCTCCGGAACGGTCGAGGTCCGGGACGGGTCGCCCGCCATCGTCGCCCGGGCCGGTGGTGCGGGCGGCCGGGGTACGGTCCGGTACGCCCGCCTCCAGGAGCAGGGCGGTGTCGTCGTCCCCGTCCACGCGAAGATGCTCCGGATCCCGCTCCCCGTGGCCCTCACGCCGGCCGGGGTCGTGCGGGATGGCCTCGGTGGGGGTCCGCTCCGGGTCATCGCCCCGGATCGGTTCTACTGTCGGCGCTCGAAGGCCGGGAACCTGCTGCTATTCGAGCGAGCCACCGGTATTCCGTGGTTCGTCCTCCGGTCATCCGTCACCATCCCCGCCCGCCCGTACCTGCGCCCGGCGGTCGAGCGGGTCGCCCGCGAGTACCTCCGGCCCGCGCTCTCGCAGGCGGTCGTCGGCGCGGTGCGGGGTGCGGCATGACCACGAACCTCAAGACCGTCCGCGAGGCCGTCCAGACCAAGCTGCTCGCCATCGGGTCGACCGGGTACTCGTTCCTCGACCTGCGGGCCGTGACCGTGCCCGACGGCGTCAAGGTCGGCCACTACTCCGAGCCGTGGGCGAGCGGGCAACAGGCCTGCCTGTGGCTCGTCAAGGCGGGCCGGAACCCCGGACCGACCCTCGTCGGCCAGAGCCAGGTGGCAACCTTCGGGCTGCTCATCTGGTTCCCGGTCGCGTCGGACGACCCGGAGATCCGCGAGGACGGCATCGAGGCGGCCTGGGTGGACCTGACCAAGCGGTTCCGGGCGCAGACGGATCGCACGCTCGGGGGCATCGCGCTCGACACGGCGCTCGCGCTCGACGACCACCTCGGCGTGGACGCCACCCACGGCACGGAGCTGTGCGTGATCGCCGTGACGGTGACCGTCACCTACCGGGAGGACCTCCCGTAATGTGGCACTCCTCCTCCTGGCGCTTCCGGGCTCCGATCTCCGTGGACTTCTCGGCGTGGGCGAGCGGCGCCTCCGACATCCGGGTCACCCTGTCCGCGGCCTGGGACCTGTTCTGGGACAACGTGGCGAGCGACGGGAAGGACGTGCGAGTCACGACCGCCGACGGCGCGACCCTCGTCGGCAAGATCTACCTCCAGACCTGGAACTACTCGACGAAGAGCTGCGTGCTCGACATCGAGCAGATCACGCCCTCCAAGGCGTGCCAGGCCCAGCTCTGGCTCTACTGGGGCAACTCGGCGGCGACCACGGTCTCGACCTCGTTCACCGCGGCGACTCCCGCCACAGGCCGGGTGGAGCTGCTCGCGCCGTCCTCGAAGTTCAGCCGGATCGGGAACGAGCGCCCGGGAAACGCCCGGACGCTCACCGCGCAGAGCATCACGGACGAGGAGAACCGGTACGTCTTCCTCGACCTCTCCGGGCTGCTCCGGCCGCTCTGCTCCATCGGGTCGGGCGCGCTCATCGGCGACGAGCTGTCCGAGGTCGTCTCGTCCGTCGTGGACGACCAGGACGCCGCCGTCGCCACAGCCGCTCCGATCACCTCGCTCCGATTCATCGGATGCGGCCGGGGCAAGGCGGCGATCGTCGCGGTCAAGGTCGACGGAACGAAGCTGACGGACGGCAATAACTACGCCGTCCAGCTCTCGTGCCTGACCTCGCCGGGCGCCGAGACCTTCATCGCCCGGTCCACCCTCTACTGCCGCAACGTGCGGCCCGCTGCGTAAGGAAAGAGGCTCCCATGACCACCTACTACGGCACCGGCACCTGGCTCGGGTTCGGCGAGGAGTCGCCCTGGGGAACCGCGGTCGCCCGCACGACCTGGGACCAGGCCGTCTCGGCCGAGCTGCGCCGGACGCCCGAGATCATCCGGGTCCCGCACCTCATCGCCGACACGACCTCCATGATGTCGAAGGCCAAGCGGCTCATCAAGGAGGACGCCGGCGGGTCGTTCGAGATCCTCATGCGCTACCGGGGCCAGGGGCTCATCCTGAAGTCCATCTTCGGCAGCGTGACGGACGCCGGCGCGGGCCCGTACACCCACACCTTCAAGCTGGGCGACCCCCGGACGCCGACCGGTCTCACCATCGAGCAGATCATCGGCGACAGCGGGAACTCCGAGGTCTTCGCCGGCTGCGTGCCGACCAAGGCCACGATGACCTTCAACCCGAACGACTACGCCCGGCTGCGCCTGGACGTGCTCGCGAAGACGGCGACGGCCCGGTCGAGCGCGGGCACACCGTCCGCCGGCGACGACGTGCCCATCCTCGGGTCGCACGTCGGGTCCTTCACCTGGAACTCGGTCGCCTACGTCCTCCGGAACATGGAGATCACCATCGACCGGAAGTGGGCCCGGCGGGATCTGCTCGGCTCACTCTACACCGCCGAGCCGAAGCCGACCGACCTCGGGGACGTCCGCGTGCGCCTCACCCTGGACGCCGAGGCTGCCTTCTACACCGCGCTCGTTGCGGGCACCGAGGCGGACGGCACCTGCACGATCACCGACGCGACCGACATCCTCGCGGTCACGCTCCACAACGCCTACGTCGCCAGCGTCTCCGAGCCCCTGTCCTCGCACGGGATCGTCTCGCAGACGGTCGAGCTCGTCGCGCAGTCGGACGGCACCGACGACGGCCTGCAGCTCGTCCTCACGAACCCGGACGCCCTCTACAGCACCCCGTAAGGAGGCCACCGTGGGCCGAATCGCCAGCGCACTCACAGAGACCGCCTACCGCGAGGTGGAGCAGGAGGGGGTCGTCTGGCGGCTCCGGCTGCTCGACCCCGCGCTCGCCGTCGAGGCCAGGGCCCTACTCGTCATGGTCCGGGAGGTCCTGCCCGACACGCCGGCCCTGCCGGAGGGCGTAGAGCCCCGTCCGGACGTCCAGCGGGCACCGGGACTCGTCGAGGAGGCGAAGGCCGCCGAGCACCTCGCCCGCATCCTCGGGGCGTGCGTGGTGGGCGCACGGCTCGCGGACGAGACGGAGTGGGAGCAGATCCGGATCGTGCGGACGCTCGAGGAGCAGGACCGGGACGCGAAGCCGCCTCGGGTCTGGTACGGCACGCTGTCCGTGGACCTCCGGGCGCTCCTGTTCGCCGAGGCCGTCGCTCACATCGTGGAGGCTCGCGGGGCGCTCCGTCCCTTTCGTCGGCCAGCCCCGGACCCTCTTCCTCCTGGACAAGCTGGCGAAGAGGTACGGCGTGCTTCCCCATGAGCTGCTCCCCGACCTGCCCGCGTGCGGGGGCTGGGTAGCCTTCGCCCTCGCGGCGGCGTGCTGGGAGCAGGCGGACGAGGAGGCGGCGAACCGGATCCGAGGGATCAAGGGCGGCGTGCTCCCCGTCGTCGTGATGGGAGGGTGACGAGATGAGCGACGTCCTCGAGGTCATCCTCCGGGTGCAGGACGGTGCAAGCGCCCCCCTACGGGCAGCCGGAGCCGCTGCGGCACAGGCGGCTCCCCAGGTCGCCGGCCTGCAGGCCGGGATGGGCGGGCTCTCCCGGGCGTCCGGGGACACGGGGAAGCAACTCCTCGCCCTCAAGATGACCCTGTCCGAACGGCTCGCCCCGGCTCTGATGATGATCTCGCCCGAGCTCGGCACGGCCACGGCGGGGCTCGGCCGGTTCGCATCGATGGCCTCGCTCGTCGGCGGGGCCGGTGGGGGCATCCTGCTCCCCGTCGCGGCGGCCGTCATGGCACTCGGGGCGGCGTACAAGTACCTCGCAGGCGAGGCGAAGAAGGCCGAGGACGCACAGAAGAAGGCGGCAGACCAGGCGCAGAGGATGCAGGAAACCGCCCTGACCCGCTCTCGCAAGGTCGGACTTGCGGGGCTCCGCGCCCAGGTTGCCGAGGGGGAGCTGCCGCAGTCGGCGCTTGACGCCTACCTCGCCCGGATGCAGTCCGAGGCGGACTATGCGGACGACATCGCCTTCGCCAACGAGCGGCTCGCCAAGGCCCGACGCGACCTCACCCAGGCGACCCAGGAACTTACCGCCGCCGAGGGTGGGGGGGTGACGGGCGCGGCTTATGCCGAGGTCCAGGCCCGAGTAAACCACCTGACGGAAACGGTCGCCGCGGAGGAGGTCGCCTTCCGGGCGTTGTCCGAGCGGATCGACGACCACGCCGCCAACCTCTACTCCGCATCCCAGAAGACGACCGAAGCGACCAAGGAGACCAAGGGGTTCGCCGCAGCGGCCCGGGAGGCTACTGTCGCCGTCGAGGAGTTCGTCGGGCCGATCAAGGATTGGGACGATGCGGTCGTCGAGCTGGAGCTGGACTCGGCCCGGGCTGCGGACGGCATCGCCGAGCTCGTGGGCCAGTGGGAACGGCTGCGGGACAAGGGCCTCTCCCTCGGCCAGGCGGCGGTCGGCGGGAACGTGGCGGCCATCGGCTCTCTCCTCGGCGGGGGCCTCGTCGGCGGCGGCATGGACATCCTCGGGAGCCTGGGGGAGCAGGGGGCGGCTGGGGTCGGCGAGGGGCTGAAGATCTCGTCCAAGTCCATCATCGAGGGGCTGAAGGAGCTGCCGAAGCTCATCGGCGAGGTGCTCCCCGACCTCGTGGGCGGCATCATGGAGGGGCTCATCGCGGCGATCCCGGTGCTCCTCGAGCAGCTGCCGACCGCCCTTCTGGAGCTCGGGTACTACCTCGTGATGGAGCTGCCGCGGGCCATCGCGGAGGCGATCAAGGAGCAGGGCGAGAAGGGGGTCAGGCGAGGCGCCGGAGCCATTTCCGACCTGTTCGGGGATTCCGGGCTGTTCAGCAGCGTGGCCGATGCGATCTCCAAGGGCGGCTCCTACGCCGAGGGCACGCCCTTCGTGTCCCGCACCCAGCTCGCCATCGTCCACCAGGGCGAGGAGATCGTCGGCGAGGGGGGCCGGTCCACCCGCGGCGGGCGCATGGGCGGCGGGGTCACCAACTACATCACCGGCTACGTCGGCCCCGAGGCGCTCGCCGAGCTCGACCGCCAGATGCGGGCCTATGCCGGACTCGGCCTGACGTGGGGGACCTGACCGATGGGCTCCCCGACGTTCTATTGGTACCCGGACGGCGGCACGATTGCGGCGTCGAGGGAGGACACCTCGCTCGGCGAGACCCTCACCAGCCTGGAGGAGTGGCACGTCGTCGAGCGGGAGGATGCGGTCGGGCTGTCGGGCCGGCAGGGCTGCACGGTCGTCGGGATGCCCCGGACGGCCGTTCGGCTGACCCTGGAGCGGTTCACGGACGCCTCGGTCGCCCGCCAGCTCTACGCCCTGGAATCCCACCTGGCGCGCGGGGGCATGTGCGGGTTCGCCGCAGACGCTGACGACGGCTGGTGCGGGTACGCCGAGAACACCCTCGACCGGGGCGACACCATCATTCAGACCACCGGGAACCTCTGGTACTTCGGTGGGTCGCTCGCGGCGTCGGACCAGCTCGTCGTGCAGGGCATGGGGCCGGAGGGCAACCGGGAGATCACCACGATCCAGTCGGTCTCCGGCGACCTCATCACCCTGTCCTCCGCGCTCAAGTTCACCTACGCCGACCAGGTCGTCATGGTCAGGGCCCGGGACTGCTGGCCCGTCCTCTACTGGCCCGCCTCCCGGCAGGGCTCGCCGGCCCTGTCCACGGTGCGCCGGATGCACTGGACCCTGGACCTGACCCTCGAGGAGGACCTCGCGGTCGCGGCGGTGCTCGCCTCGGACGACTCCTCGCAGCTGCTTGGCACGACGACCAACCTCCGAGGCGTGCCGGTCGGCTCGGTCTCGACCAGCATCCTGAGCGGTGCGACGGTCGGCCCGGCCATCGGGGGCCAGTCGGATCTCGCCGTCTCGCCCGTCGCCTACGCCGGGAACCTCGCCTCCTCCTACGCCGTCAGATTCGGGAGGCGGTAGCGATGGCCTGGTCCAGCGCCTTCCTCGCGGCCCTGGGGAGCCGGCACTACCGGCCGACCTTCCTGCTCGAGGTCGTCGGGTCGCCGGTCGCCGGCCAGGCGGACGCCTTCGCCTCCCACCCGTCGCTCGGTCCGGATGCGCTGGCGGGCCTGCCTCGGGTGGGGGGCTCCTCCATCGTCCCGATCTCCTGGCGGCCCGCCTACGGGACCTGGTCCGTCACGGTCCAGGGTGGCGCCATCGCCCGGGCCGTCGCCCTCCTGCCGCGCGGGGCCGTGGTCCGGCTGCTCATGGGCGCGGCCGGGCTCGACCGGGCGTCGATGGAGCCGGTCGCCCTGGGGATCGTCAGGAAGCTGTCGGGCACGCCCGGAGCCGTCACCGTTGAGTGCGGGGACCTCCTCTCCGGGCTGACCTGCCGGTGGTCGACCACGGTGTCCACCGGGGACCTGTTCTACGCGGTCGCGACCTCCACGACCGTCGCCAGCGACTACACGGCCGGCAACTCGACCCTCGTGCTCACCGACGCCTCCGTGCTCCAGAGGCGGTCGGGCGGCACCGGGGCGGTCTACGTCGAACCTACGGTCGGCGATCCGTTCTACCTGACGTACACGGGCGTCTCGACGAACACGCTCACCGGCGTCTCCTCGACGGGAGCGTTCGGCTCTACCGCGGTCAACGCGGCGGCCTCCTCGACCGTCCGAAACGCGGCGTACCTGTACGGGCATCCGTGCGACATCGTGCGGCACGTCCTGCTCTCGGGCTCCGGGACGACCGACTACGACGTGCTCCCCGATTCCTGGGGCTTCGCCATCCCCGAGGACCTGGTGGACATCGAGGACATCGAGGACTGGAAGGACCGGCTCGCGGTCTCCTCCGGCACCTACTCCTGGGACCTGGTGACCACCGCGAAGCAGCCGACGGGCCTGTCCTGGCTTCAGACCTACCTCTCGAACGCGGGCATCTGGCTCGCCTGCAGGCAGGGCCGGATCACGGTCCGGTCGGCGCTGGACATCTCCTCCACGCGCGACATGGAGGAGACGATCACCGAGGACGACGTCGCCGGCGCCTGGTCGTGGGAGTGGCCCGACCCGCAGATCGCCTTGGAGTACCGCAAGGTCCGGGTCCAGGCGGGGTCGACCACCTACGACATCGCCGGCGCGAGCCTGGAGACCCTGCCAGCCCAGGACTGGGCCACCTACGACCTCTCCGACCAGGTCTTCGACAACGAGACCGCCACCTGCACGGAGACGTGCCGCAGGCTGGCCCCGTGGGCAACCAAGCTGCCCGAGGTCGTCACCCTGCCGTGCCGGGGCTGGCGGCTCGCGGGCCTCTGCCCGGGCGATCCCGTCCGGCTCGACCTGCCCCGGCTCGCCGGGCAGCTCACCGGCCGGTCCACCTCTTACGACTCGTGGCCTGCCACGGTCGTTTCCGTGTCCCCCGACTTCTCCCGCCACCAGACCACTCTCCGGGTGTGGCCGGACCGGGAGTCCCTCTAACCCGGACGGAGATTCCAACATGGCCGACTTCATCTTCAACGTCGCGAAGGGCCGCCTGAACGAGTTCGCCAACCGGGTCAACTCGAACGACCCCTCCGGGAGCGTGCTGCGCGTCCGGCTCTACAAGGTCTTCAGCGGGTCGCAGGACGACTACGATAACTGCACCTCGCTCGGCACCTCGACGACCGGCGTGGAGGACATCGCCACCACCACCATCGCCGACTTCACCAACTACGCCGACAAGACCCTCACGGACAGCGACGTCGGCGCGCTCACCCAGAACGACACCGCCGAGACGCTGTCCTTCGACATCTCGGACATCGTCTGGTCCTCCGCCGGCGGTGCGTCGAATAACACGCTCGCCAAGCTGGTGTTCTACTACGACTCGACCGGGTCCGACGGCGACGCCTGCATCCCGCTCGCCGCCTATGACTTCGTGATCACCACGAACGGCTCCGACCTCCAGGCGACCATCAACGCCTCGGGGCTGTGGACGGCCTCGTAGCCGGGAGGGGTGACCCCATGACACCCGAGAGTCTCGCCCTCGCGGCGCGCATCCGGCCCTGCACCAAGTGGCCGGTCGGGACACGGATCTACCGGCCGGTCCGCCGGGCGTGGGTCGAGGAGCGAGACGCGGAGGGGCTCGTCGTCAAGGCGGCGGGCGAGGAGGACGTGGTCGAGGTCTACACCGTGACGGCGGTGGACCCGGACGGCACGGTCCACGCGAAGGGAGCCGGGCACGACCTGTGCGCCCGGGTCATGCCCGCGGGATTCGGGGTGCCCGACCTGGACGACAAGGCGACCGTGGAAGCCCTGGCGACCGAGGCGAAGCTGGACCCCGCGAAGGCGACGGCCGAGGACGTGGCGACCGCCTTGGAAGCCGCCGCCCTCGCCGAGAAGGAGGGCTGAGTGGCTACCCCCACCAAGCCCATCGAGTTCGCCTTCTCGAATCTGGCGGCGTTGTCCGATAACACCCTGACCGCGATGACCCAGATCACCGCATAC
>Ga0105103_10000523_pt1 | contig 21722 bp, 18 predicted proteins | sample PPLLaktember2015_2_FD_79107 | JGI IMG/M metagenome (GOLD analysis project Ga0105103, IMG submission 79107) | Freshwater sediment microbial communities from Prairie Pothole Lake near Jamestown, North Dakota, USA - PPLs Lake P7 Core (6) Depth... | ecosystem: Environmental > Aquatic > Freshwater >...
TGCAAAGAAATAACTTTCAATATTTTTGTTGTTAAATTGTTATATTTAAATACAGGTATTCTAACTTAGGCCTGATTAAATGAATACAGTTTAAATCAAGTGATCATGAAAAAAATTTTCGCATCTGTTTTATTTTTATTAGTAATGACTACAGCCTTTTCAACAGAAAGAGTCAATCAGGACTCAGTTTTTAATTATGAATTAGAAAAATTTGCTGATTTACGCATTTTGCGTTATCAGGTAACTGGCTTCAATGAATTATCGTTACAACAAAAAAAGTTGGTCTATTATCTCAGTCAGGCAGCTATTTGTGGCCGGGATATTCTTTGGGACCAAAACGGGAAATTTAATATTGCAATCAGAAAAATTCTTGAAAATATTTATAAAACTTATACAGGCGACCGACAATCTGAAGATTTTAAAAAGTTTCTTGTATACCTTAAAAGAATCGAATTTTCAAATGGTATTTATCACCATTATTCATCCGACAAAATATTACCTGGGTTTACTAAGGCTTATTTTAGCGGTTTAATTGCAAACTCAAACCAGGAAGGATTTCCTGTTTCTCCGGGAATGAGTGTTGAAGAAACATTGCAAACCCTTATCCCTATTATATTTGAAAAAGACATGCTAGGCATAAAAGTATGCCAGGATACCGATAAAGATTTAATTATGAATTCAGCAATTAATTTATACTCGGGAGTCGACCAATCGGAAGTTGAAACTTTTTATAATCAAATGAAAATTGAAGGAGATTCAACACCTGTGTCGTATGGACTTAATTCAACTTTAGTGAGGGATATTAACGGCATAAAAGAACTTACATGGAAAGTAGGAGGGTTATATGGTCCGGCTATTGAAAAAATCATAACATGGCTTATTAAAGCAAAAGATGTTGCTGAAAACCCTGTGCAGAAAGACCTAATTGATAAATTGATAAGCTATTATATAACCGGCGATTTAAAAAGGTGGGATGAATACAATGTTATATGGGTTAAGGATACCTCAAGGATCGATTTTGTAAATGGTTTTATTGAGGTATATTCCGATCCGCTTGGTTTAAAAGGTACCTGGGAATCCGTTGTTAACATTAAAGATATTAATGCCACAAAAAGAACTGAAGCCATAGCGACCAATGCTCAATGGTTTGAAAATAATTCTCCTGTCGATAAACGCTTTAAGAAATCACAAGTTAAAGGTATTTCGGCAAAGGTTATAACAGTTGCTATGCTGGGTGGCGATTGTTATCCTCATTCTCCTTTGGGAATTAATCTTCCAAATGCCGATTGGATCAGAAAAATGCATGGCTCAAAATCTGTTACACTCGAAAATATCTCATATGCCTATCATGAAGCCGATGCAAAAAGCGGGTTCCTTGAAGAGTTCTCCATTGATCAAAAAGAAATAGATATTTTAATAAAGTACAACGCAATCACTGATAATTTACATACCGATCTTCATGAATGTGTCGGTCATGGTTCCGGACAGTTATTACCCAGCGTCAGCTCTGAAGCATTAAAGAATTATGCTTCGGTGTTGGAAGAAGCCCGGGCCGATTTATTTGCCCTTTATTTTATTATGGACCCCAAAATGCTTGAATTAGGTTTATTGCCCTCATTAGAAGCCGCGAAAGCTCAATATATTTCTTATATGAGAAATGGCCTGATGACCCAGTTAAAGAGAATTAAGCTGGGCGATAATATACAGCAAACCCATATGCGTAACAGGCAGTTGATCGCAAAATGGTGTTATGAAAGGGGAATGGAGAAAAAAGTGATTGAGAAAGTGGTTATTAACAATAAAACTTATTTCAAAATAAATGACTATGTTGGGCTTCGCATCCTTTTTGGAAAACTACTTGCCGAAGTTCAACGTATTAAATCAGAGGGTGACTATGAAGCAGCCAAACAACTTGTCGAAAATTATGGTTTTAAAGTCGACCGCGATTTGCATGCTGAACTGCTTGAAAGATATGAAAAGTTAAATCTTCCTCCATATAGTGGTTTTGTAAATCCCGAATATGAAACTATTGAACAAAATGGAGAAATTATCGATGTTATACTTCTAAATACTGATGATTATCTCGGCCAGATGATAAAATACAGCGACACATATTCATTTCTGCCGGCTTTTTAACCTGAACTTTTATAATTTTATAAAGAGGGTTATAAAACTTTTTCCATTTTAAAATAATTCAATGGTACATCGCCAACCATTTGGATAGCCTCTTCAGTAACCCGAAAACAAAGTTTCTCATACATTTTTCGGGCTATGGGTGTTGAATCGAGATGGATTTTGTCAATATTTTTGTTTTTAGCAATTTGTAAGATATGTTGTACAATCATTTTTCCATAACCTTTACCCTGAGAATCTGGATGTACATAAACGCCACCAAGTTCACTTCCCGATAAAAAGCCGCTACCGATTAATTTATTATTTTCTCTTAAAAGAATAATTATTGCATTTTTCGATCTGTCTTCAATTTCTTTCATTGAATGGTATTCAACAAAATAATCAACAACTTCAGGTTGGTAAATGGCCGGATAGCATGCTTTAATTGTAGTAGAAATAAGCGAGTATAATTCAGCTTGGTCTGAGTGTTTATATTCACATATTTCAATCATATAAGCTATTGTTAAGCAAGAGGGGTTTCCTCTATTTCATCTATCTCTTGTTTTCTAATTCGACCCGTTCGGGCAATAAGTATTATTAATGAAATACCACCAAAAATTATATATGGTAATAAATTACTGGCTGTATGGCATATAAGGGCAAAGATTTTACCGTTGTCGATAGGAACACCATATAATGAAAGGGTTTCGTAAACCATAAAATGCCAGGGGCCTATTCCGCCTTGTATAGGAGCAAGCATTGCCAATCCACCCATCAGAAATGTTACCATCCCATCGCGAATGGTTAGCAGTTTAGTAGGTTCGTATGACAGGAAAATAACGTACATCATCAAAAGCCACATTATGTAAATAAAGAAAGTGTGACCTATAAAAAGCCATTTGGTTTCCATGTGCATAATTGATTTTATACCATCAAAAAAATGCTTTTTCATTTCCGAAAGTTTACTTCTTAGATGTGATCTTTTTAAACGGTTTTTAATTGCTATAGCAAGAAATATAAGGCCAATAATAATGATTACTAGGAAAATAATATTTCTGGTTGTTACGAATCCATCAAATTTATCGAGCATTTCGGGGTGCTGAACGAAGAATTTGCTAATAACAGCTATATTCATGGCAAAAATAACAATTGAAAGAACAATAAGCATAACAAAATCAGCAAGCCTTTCAACAAATACAGTCCCAACTAACTTAGTGAAAGGAACTTTATCGGTACGCGATAAAACAGTACATCGGGCAATTTCGCCTGCCCTGGGAATAATGAGGTTAACAAAATATAAAACAAAGATCGACATGAAGGTATTTGACAAACGTGGATTATAACCCAAGGGTTTCATGAGCATTTTCCAACGTATGGCCCTTGATAGGGCTGCAAATAGACCAAACATTATTGAAACAAAAATCCAAAAATAATTAATCTCACGAAGGGCCTTCTTAAGCTCATTCATATCAATATTGCGATAAATAAGCCAGAATATTGAAATACCTATTGCAAAGAACAACGTATATTTGAACGATTTGAAAACGACCTTTTTCATGAGAGTTTTATTTAATACATAAACGAAAGCGCAAAAGTAAAGAAAACTAACAATTTTACCTTATCATACGCTTATTGTTAACATATTTTATAAGTATATGTGTCAAAATTTCAAAGTTATTTATGTCAAAGTCATAAATGTATCGGCTTTTTTTCTTTTTTTACTGCTTGCTGATTCTTTTTCGCAAAGCAGTATTGTAAGCAGGCAAAGCATGCAGAGCCGTATTTTGAATCAAACAATTGGTTATTCTGTGATATTTCCCATAGGTTATGATAAAAACCAGCAAAGCTATCCGGTTATTTATCTTTTACACGGTATAGGCGGCGATGGCAATAGCTGGATTAAAAGATGCAATATTGACAGGTTGGTAGATAGTTTGAAAGAATGTTCGCTCATTTCTGATTTCATTTTTATTATGCCCGATGCCAAAAACAGCTATTATATCAACAACTACAATAAAACATTCAGCTACGAGAATTTCTTTATTAATGAGTTAATCCCTTATATAGAATCGACTTATCGAATTAAGGCATCAAAGGAAAACCGTGCAATTATGGGGCTTTCTATGGGTGGGTTTGGCGCAGTATTACTTGGGATAAAACATCCTGATGTATTTGGTACTGTTGTTTCAATGAGTGGCGCTCTTAGAGATTCATTAGCTTTTGTTAATATCCCTCAAACAAAATATAATGTTTATTTTAAGGATGTTTATGGTCCGGACTTAACTGGCCAGCAAAGAATTACGCAACATTGGAAAGAAAATTCGCCATATTATCTGATTGATTCAACTTTGGTTGAAAATCTTAAAACTATCAATTGGTATTTCGATTGTGGCCAAAGCGATTCACTTTATCCTAATGTTGAATTATTTCATCAGCTATTGCTTAAATATAAAATTCCGCATGAGTATCATTCACGCCCGGGGAAACATAATTGGGAATTCTGGTATACAACGTCAGTCAATGCGTTGATGTATTATACGAATATTCTCCGGAAAAAAACAGATACTGATATTGATCTGTAATTAAGTTCTAATACCTATCTTTATTGAAATTATTTTTTAAAATGATGAAACATCAACTTATAGGAATATACCAGATTATTACTGGCATTTTTGGAGCGCTTTTAATTTTATTGAACATTGGAAAAGCATTTGAACACCAGGAAGTTGCTTTTACTGTTTTTTTAGGATTAATGCTTTTTGCAGGTTTTATCTATTCTGGCTATGCTTTATTTAAAGGGCTAAAGAACGGGGTAAAATATTCTATAATTGCCCATGCAATGCAATCGGTGGGTATTATTTTTAGTGGGACACAATACCTTTTTACGGCTTCTTCCTATATATTTTTTATTTTCAAATCGGGCAGCATTAAATTTAATTATCAACTAATGCCTATTGGGTATAATATTTCAGAAATTTCAAAATCAATTCCCTTCGAACTGAAAATTTTTATTGTCCCAATAATTTTTATCTATTGCTGCTGATTAAGAAATAGGAGCTGTATTTTCGTTACTTTCAACAAAGTTTTTAATATTTTCAGCAATCTTTTCAACTAATAATGACCTCGCTTCCATACTGGTCCACGCTGTATGGGGAGTTATTAATAATTTTTCGGGATATTTTACATTCATTAATGGATTTGATCTTAGTATAGGTTCTGAGGTAAGAACATCAAGCGCCGCACCGGCTATTTGTTGATTGTCGGTTGCTTCGGCAAGTGCATTTTCGTTTATAATGCCTCCTCGTCCCATATTCAAAATATATGCTGATGGTTTCATTAATTTGAATTCTTCCAATCCAATTAAATTAAGTGTTTTATCATTTAATGGGCAGTGTATCGAAATTATATCCGAAGTTGATAACAAATCAGTAAGCGATAACATTTTATACTCTGCGCTATTATTTTTGCCCGATGTTGAAAAATATACAACTTCGGCCCCAAAAGCATTAGCAATATGGGCAACACGCGAACCAATTGTTCCTAATCCTATAATCCCGAATTTTTTTCCTTTCAATTCAAAAAAAGGGTAGGGGTGGTGGGTAAATATTGGGCTTATGCAATATTCACCACTTTTTACATATTGGTCGTAATATGAAAGTCGGTGAATAAGATAAAATAACATGGCGAAAGTCGATTGGGCCACAGATTCTGTTGAATATCCTGCAACATTTTTAACCACAATATTTTTTTGTGCTGCATATTGTAAATCAATATTGTTCATGCCTGTGGCAGCAATACAAATAAGTCTTAGTGTCCGACATTTATCTATAACAGATTTATCAATTACAACTTTATTGGTTATAACAATATTACTGTCTTTCAAACGCTCGATAGTCTGCTCTTTTTTGGTATAAGGGTATGATTTATATTCTCCGTATTGCTTTAAAAGATGAATATTAGGAGTTTCTCCTAAAGTAGAAGAATCGAGAAATACGATTTTATTATTCATAAAAACTTATAGAAAAAAGTTATACATAGCCTTTTCTCTGAAAGAAACTGCCCCCTATTCCTTATTTCATCCCTCTTTCTCTTGCCATTTTTTCAAGACGTTGTTGAAAGCCCGACTTTTTTGATGTCTTAGCTTTCTTAGCCTGGAGCTTCTTAAGAAGTGCATCTTCATCAATAAAAAAGTTGAAGAGGTAATTCTGTCCAATAGTTATTACGTTGGCCAGGAAATAATAGTAAGTTAATCCGGCAGAGAATTTATTAAGAAAGAACATAAACGTTACAGGCATTATATACATCATAGTTTGCATACCCGGCATTTGCTGATTGGCAGTTGTCTGGTTAGTGAACTTCATGGATATAATAGTCGAAACAGTCATTAATATGGTGAATAGACTGACATGGTTGCCATAAAAACTACTGAGTAAAGGTATATATCGGTCCCACTCAAAGATCGCATCATAAGTCGAAAGGTCGTTGGCCCATAAAAATCCTTGTTGCCTAAGTTCTATTGAAGTAGGGAAGAAACGGAACATAGCAAAAAGAATAGGCATTTGAAGAAGCATTGGTAAGCAACCACCAAACGGACTGACTCCTACTTTTTTGTAAAGTGCCATGGTAGCCTGTTGACGTTCCATTGCCTTTTCTTTCGGAATTTTTGCATTAATTTCATCTATTTGAGGTTTTAAAACCCTCATTTTTGCTGTTGATTGGTACGACTTGTAGGTTAACGGAAGAAGTGCAAACTTAATTATGATGGTTAATAATAGGATTATAAGCCCATAATTAAGAAAATATTTATTTAGGAAATCAAAAAGTTTGATGATCACAATTTGGTTAATCCATTTAATGATACCTTTTCCAACAGAAACTAATTCCTCCAGGTTTTTATGGCCATATTGTTTTTTTAATAAATTGTACTTATTAGGGCCAAGATAAAAGTGCATGGAAATAACCTGGTTATCTGAGGATGCTAGCGTTAAGCCGATAGAAGCTTTAAATTTTTTAAGATATTTGCTATCCTCTGGTTGTGGATGCATTTCCATAATGGCATCATTAAAAGTACTATCAGCCATAATAACTGTTGAGAAGAATTGGTCCTTAAAAGCAATCCATTCAACCTGTGTTGTCAGGTTCTCAGTTTCTAAATCTTTTGATCCGCTGCTTAAGTAATCAACATCATCCTGATATGGTTTGAAATACAAATTAGTGTATTGCATTTCATTATCACGGCCTTTTTCCTGCTGAGGGCAATACATTGACCAATCGAGATCAATAATTCCCGAACGTTGTGTTGAGATATCTTTAAGTCCGACAAGCTTAATATCAAGATCGACCTGGTATTTATCGGGTTGTAAAGTGTATTGATATTCGATATATTTATCTTCGCCGGCATCGAGCCTCATAATAATGGATTGAGGCTGATTAGTGACTATAATTGGTAAAGTATCGGCTGATGATTTAAAGTATAGGTCGTTAGTAGATATATGCCTGTTTTGTGTATAAAAGTTTAATCCGAAAACTGTCGAATCACCATCGAATAATAAAACAGGAAGAGAATCGAATGTATGATATTGCTTTAATTCAACTGAAAATGGTTTTCCTCCTTTTTGTGCAATTTTAATCTTAATCAATTTATTTTCTAAAGTATAGATACGGTCATCTCCAGCAGCTGCATTAGAAAATTCTCCCAAAGATTGTTTTATCTGTTCAATCTTCGATGAATCGTTTTCAACAGGTAGAATTTGAGACTGTTTTTCTTCAAGTGCTTTTATTTCTTTTTCCAGCTCTTGTTTTTTCTGTACTAAAGCTACTGAATCCCTTGCAAATTGAGTCTTCTTAAGTTGTTCGTCACTGGGTTTATTTATTATACCCCATATTATAAAAATTGCAGCAATAAGTACTATACCAAATATTGATTTTTTATCCATTATGCAGAAATATTTTTTAACGAGTTGTTATTCTAAAGAAGCTTTTATAAAGTCGACAAAAATAGGGTGGGGATTAATTACAGTACTGCGGTATTCAGGATGGAATTGAACACCCACAAACCACTTATGCTTAGGTATTTCGAGTATTTCAACCAGGTTATTATCAGGGTTTATCCCTGTTGCAATCATTCCTGCTTTCTCAAATTCATCAAGATAAGTATTGTTGAACTCATAACGGTGACGATGTCGTTCATTTATTAACTCACTTTTATAAGCAGCATATACCTTCGATTTTTTCTTTATTTTACAAGCATATGATCCCAATCGCATAGTCCCGCCTTTCTCCGATATTCCTTTTTGTTCTTCCATCAAATCTATTACCGGATAGGGTGTTTTGCGTTCCATTTCTGTTGAATGTGCCTTATCGTACCCTAATACATTTCTGGCAAACTCAACAACAGCGCATTGTAAGCCCAAGCATATACCAAGAAACGGTATATTGTTTTCACGGGCATATTTAATGGCCAGTATTTTTCCTTCTATACCACGATCACCGAAACCAGGGGCGACAAGAATACCTTGAATGCCTTGGAGAATCTCTGCCAGGTTACTTTCAATTATATCTTCAGAATGGATAAGGTGAAGGTCAACTTTGCAGTCATTTATAGCCCCTGCATGAATAAATGCTTCATTTATCGATTTATATGCGTCAGGCAATTCAACATATTTACCTACCAAGGCTATACTTACTTTATGTTTAGGGTTTTTTAACCTTATCAGGAATTTATTCCATGATTCAAGATCAATATTTTCATTGACGGGTAGTTTTAATTTTCTTAATACAGTGAGATCGAGTTTTTCTTTTTGCATTAAAACAGGTACCTCATATATTGTTGAAACATCGATAGATTGAATTACAGAATCGAGATCGACATTACAAAATAATGCAACTTTACGGCGCAGGTCGCTGTTTAATTCATGTTCAGTGCGAAGGACAAGTATATCAGGTTGAATTCCGTTTTCGAGCAAAACTTTTACAGAGTGTTGTGTTGGCTTAGTTTTCAATTCGCCCGATGCAGCCAGGTATGGAACTAATGTCAAATGGATATAAAGAGCATTATCGGCACCCAATTCCCATTTTAACTGCCGGACAGATTCGATATAAGGCAGTGATTCAATATCGCCCACTGTGCCTCCAATTTCGGTAATTACAATATCGTATTTGTTTTTACTGCCAAGTAATTGGATCATTCTTTTTATCTCGTCAGTGATATGGGGAATTACCTGTACGGTTTTTCCCAGGTAATCGCCACGACGCTCTTTATTGATGACAGATTGATAAATACGACCAGTTGTAACATTGTTAGCCTGCGAAGTAGGGACATCTAAAAAACGCTCGTAATGGCCCAGGTCGAGATCAGTTTCAGCGCCATCTTCTGTTACATAACATTCTCCATGTTCATATGGATTAAGTGTACCGGGATCAACATTTATATATGGGTCGAGCTTCTGTATAGTGACATTGTATCCTCTGGCCTGGAGCAGTTTTGCAAGCGAGGCAGAAATAATCCCTTTTCCGAGTGATGAAGTAACACCGCCGGTAACAAATATGTATTTTGTTTGTGGCAAATTTGTAACTTAATTAGTTTGCGCAAAAGTAATTAATTAATCGTAATGATGGAATTTATATCTGCTAAAAAAAAGTAATGCTGATTTATGGACCTTAAAGATTATAAGTAATTATAGTTCAGGCTATTCGTCGATCTTATCCATCACCCTGATACGTTCTTTTAACTGCTCAATTTTTATTTTTGCATTCTCAATTTTTTGTTTAACATCATCAATAAGCGAATTAGCGTTCTTTGATTTAGCAAAGAAACCGATATTATTTTCCCAGAGTGTAATATCATTCTCAAGTTGTTTCAGTTTATTGAAACATTTATCACGTTCAACGTTCATACGGTGTTGAGAGTTTGGCTTGTGCATAATGTTCTCAACACGGTTTTTAAATTTCAGGATGACTTTCTTTTCGTCGTCGAGTTTTAATTGATCGAAATTATCGTTAATAGCTTTTCTGTATAATTCCTGTATTTCGCTTTTATCTTTTATTGGAACAAACCCAATTTCAGTCCACCTTCTTTGAAATTCCTGCAGTGCTGCAAGGTTTTGCTCTACGTTATTTGTTAGCTCAAAGTTTTTAATTTCATCGACTAATGAGCGTTTCAATTGAAGATTTTCTTCATATCGTGTGTCAATATTTGTATAAAAAGCCGATTTGTTGTCAAAGAATTTGTCACAGACTGATCGGAACCTTTTCCATATTTTTTCAGAATTCTTAATAGGCACAGGACCGATTTCTTTCCACTTCTTTTGCAACTTAATTAATTCGTCGGTTGTTTTTTTCCAATCCGTACTATCCTGTAAGGCCTCAGCTTGAATACATAACTCTGTCTTCAGCTGTAAATTATTTGATTGTTCTTCACGATTTAGCGAATAATGAGATCGTTTTTTCTCGAAAAACTGATCACAGGCAACACGAAACCTTTCATATATGTCTGTGTTGAATTTCTTTGGGGCAAAGCCTACGGTTTTCCAAATCTTTTGGAGTTCTATAATTTCTTTCGACTTTTCTTCCCAATCTTTGTTGTTGTCAATTTCGCAGGATGCAATTTCTTCAGCTTTCTCGCAGATAGCCATTTTTTCTTCGTAATTTTTTTTCTGGTCCTGCTTTAACCCTACAAAATATTCCTGATGCTTGCGATTGATCTTGGCAGTCGATTCTTTAAATCTTTCCCATATATCACTTCGTTTATCAATAGGTACCGGCCCAATTTCCCTCCACTGGTCATGTAATTTTTGCAACGATCTGAAAGCTTCAACTATCGACGGCTCCAACATCAGGGCTTCGGCACTCTCACATAATTTCATTTTAGCTTCAAGGTTTTTGCGCAGATCTAAATCGCGAAGCTCTTTGTTTATTTTTATATAATCATAAAATGCTTCAACATGGTAATGGTAAGATTCCCACAAATCTTTAAGATTTTGCTGTGGAACCGGGCCTAATTCTCTCCATCGATTTTGCAGGTCGCGGAATTCATGAAAAGTTTTATTTAAAGATTCCTGGCTGTTTACAAGTTCTTTAATCTCGTCAATTATTTTGTATTTCTTTTCAAGATTGGACTCTTTATTATTTTCGAGCTTTTTGTTAAAGTCGTTGCGATATTCCTTGTATTTCTCAAGAAGCTCTTTAAACTGCAATTCTAAAGGATTTTCTTCTATTTTAAAATCCTGGATTAAACCACCTTCTTCAAGAAATTTCTTTTTTATTTCTTCAATTTCAGATTTTTGTTTCCTGTAGAAATGAGTTTTAATTTGTTCAACATTTCTTCTTATTTCGTTAAAAGATCCTTTGTCAACAAGGTCGTTCATAAAACTAACAAGGTCTTCTTTTGAAAGCTTAGAAAAATCAATTGTTTCATCATGATCTTCTTTTTCACTTATATTATGCTGGGCTGAAAGGAATGGGATTTCATCATGAAGTTCATTTTTTTGCTCAGGAACATGGGTATCCTCATCAGTTTCAATATTAGATGAATCGTCTGTTGATGAGGACTTATTATCATTTTCCTGTGAAGAATCAGGATCTTTTTCTTCTTTGAACGTTTTTTCAGTATTTACTCTTTCTGTAATCGCAGTTTTTGCTTCATTATCTGATGAAACATCATAAGAAATATCTGAATCTTTTGATGCCATTTCTTCCTGGCCTGTGTCAGTATTTTCTTTTATTATTTCATTTAGTTTTAAATAGGGTTCATTCCCTGTATTATCAGCAGTGCTGAAATGTTCATCGTGAACAGAGCTTTTAGGATCCTTTTCCATAATAGTTACAACTTTAGTTTTCCATTGAATTGAAAACAGTTTACGAAAATATACAAATAACAACTAATACTACAATGTTTTTGATAATTACGGTCATTATTTGGTTATTTTTTTATTTTTTGTTCTTTCTAATATGCACCAACCATGAATATTCAAAATAATAGCATATTTAATGCCCCTGCTTTAGCTTTAACTGCAATGTATTGTATATCTTGTTTTATCATTAAACATTAATAATATTAACTTTGCTGCAAATTTTATAATATGCGCATTGATATACTTACAGTGTTGCCTGAGTTGCTGGAGAGCCCTTTCAAACATTCGATAATTAAACGTGCAATCAACAAAAAAATTGTTGAGGTAAATATCCATAATATTCGCGATTATTCAACAAATAAGCACAAACAGGTTGATGATTACGCATTTGGAGGTGAAGCAGGTATGGTAATGGCGATTGAACCTATTGATCGGTTAATAAGCTCATTAAAGCAACAGAGGGTTTACGACGAAATTATTTTTCTAACTCCCGATGGTGAAACTTTTAATCAGCAAACAGCAAATTCATTGTCGATCAAAAAAAATTTAATATTGCTTTGTGGTCACTATAAGGGTATCGATCAACGAATTCGCGATTATTTAATTACACGTGAGATTTCTATAGGTGATTATGTTTTAAGCGGTGGCGAACTTGCTGCTGCAGTTATGGTCGACAGTATTGTGAGAATTATACCTGGTGCCATTTCTGATGAAACATCGGCACTCACCGATAGTTTCCAGGATCATCTTTTGGCTCCACCTGTTTATACCCGGCCTGCTGATTATAAGGGATGGAAGGTACCGGAAATTATACTTTCGGGTAATACTAAACAAATCGATATTTGGAGGATGGAACAAGCCATTGAAAGGACTCAAAAATTAAGGCCCGATTTACTGAAAAAGCATAAGGGGGAATGAAATAATTTTCTAATGTGATAATGAAATAATTTTCTAATGTGGGAATTTGAAAATTTAATACTGTATTAATTTAAAAAATGGACAAAAGGTGAATGCGAATGGCGAAGGGCGAAAAATAGTGTGAGTGTGAGAGTGAGAGCGAAAGAACAATATAACACTAACGACAAATGGCGAAAAGCGAACAGCGAATGGCCAATAGCGTTTTTAATAGTCATCCCAGTCAAAGATAGACCTCTTTAAGGGTTTTTGACATATAAATGATCATCAAACCGAATATAATGGCAGCAGCGCCAACAATAGTAACAATTGTAAAAGTGCCATAAAAAGGATTGATAAATATCAGAATGGCAAATAAAATTGAAAATATGCCACCTATTAATAAGCTCCACCAGTTTGCCATGTATGTATTCATCCTGATGGCAGTAATAATTTGCAAAATGCCAATTAAACAAGCCCAAATGGACATAATGCCTAAAATAAAAGCTTTAGCCCATTGAGGTTTAAACACAAATACTGCTCCGATTGAAATGTCAATAATACCTTCAATAAACCACCATACCCATCGGGGATTCGACTTTTTATGCAAAAAAGCACCAATACCAATTAAGATACCCGACACAATTATGATTATTCCAAATACTTTTGCAAGTAATGTGGTGATTATTGAGTATTGAAACAACAAAATATATAATCCAAAACCGACAGCCAGAATCCCTTTTATTGTTAAAAGCCACCAATTTTTAAATAGTCTGATTTCCATTAATGATAGTAATATTTAAGCATTTTCTTAAAAATAGAAATAATTATACAAAATTGCATGTAATGTACATGTTTATTTCTGGTGTTTGGTAATAAAGTTATTAAATACCCTGAAAATAACAAACACGATTTATTACTGGTGCAATATTCAATTGCTTATCTCAAAATCAGAAAAAAAAGTTAAAACTCACAGGTTACATAATAGCATCTAAATACACTAATAGTTATAAATATTAATTAACCTTTTGCCGTATGATGGTCGAAACAAATTTAAAAACACTTCGGGATGAGAATCAACATAAATCTGAGTTGATTAAAAAATGCCTTATTAACAGGGCGTTCCATGGATCTGAAAAAAATTTTGTAAAATGCAACCCTTATTGGAATTTTCCTATAATCAATGTTGATGCCAAATACAAATCAATTCCGTGGCACAAAGGCACTCTTATTATTAATATCCGCTCAGTTCATGAATGGGGTTTTAATATCAGCGATAGTTGGTTAACCGGCATTAAAACAAGTAACAATACATTAGAAGTTTTTTATAAGGAAAATGCAAGCCCATATATTCGTGATGCTGTTATAACGTTTATTGTTAAAGGAGTTTCGCCTGTTTATACAATGGTATATCAAAGCATTAATACAGAATTGCATCCGTTAACATAAAAATTTTGGCCGCTTCATTTTCTGCAAATAGCGTTGTATGGGCAAAAATCACAATATTTGGCATCGTCAGTCTGGGTAAATTCCATACTGGGGCTGAATATTTCTTCAAGTAGCCTGATTATTTTTTCTTCAAAGTATGCATTTAATGGAAGATAATTATCTACAGTTTCTTTGTCCATCTTAATTTTAAAGTTGAAATCGGGATTATGGATGTTCCGGACAAAAAGCAGCGAAGGTTGGATATTCTCGTAGCCGAATGCATGTTTCAGGATCAAAGAATATAAAAATGTCTGAAAAACAGCATCATTTCTTTTTGAGGGGATTTGGTTAAACAAGCTGTCGATATCGTGAAATTTGTCTTTTACCCTGCCTGTTTTGTAGTCGATTACCCGAATGCGCCCCTCTTTTTCATCAATACGGTCGATATAACCTCCTAATTCAATTATATTATTATTAACAGCAAATTCATGAGTAAATTTTTTCTCAAGAGCTATTATTTTAAAAGGGGCATTGCGTTTATCGAACTTTAATATACCTACAAGATATTTTTCTATTACTTTATGAATTAGTAAGTTACGGCCTTTAAAGTCATCTTCTTCAATCTCAGATTTATGAAAATATTCTTCTGCAAATGCCTGATTGATGCTCTTATTTATTAACTCTTTATTTGTCAGTAGCTTTTCAACAAGTGAACTATCGATGATTTTACCTTCATATTCTGCATAGAGCAATTGCATGGTTTTATGTAGAATACTGCCAAACACATTGTTTTCAATTTCTTCATCTATACACTGAGGTTCATCTAACTCTTTAATATACTTAAAATAGAACCTGAGGCTGCAGTTCAGATAAGTGTTTAAAGCACTTGGCGACAGACTGCTTTTTCCATTCGGGCGTATGTATTTCTTTAATTTATTTATTGCTTCAGCATTCTTGCTGGCGCTTACTGTATATGTTTTAATGGGTGTTAATTGGTAAGCAGGGTTTACTTCTTCAACTTTAAAAGCTGAAATATATTTTAATTGAAGTATGAAACGACTGGGTTCCCCTTTTTGTAAACCTTCTGATTTCGAACTGTGAACAAGGGTTATATTTTGAGCTTTGTGTAACAGCCGATAAAAATAGTATGCATAAATAGCATCCTGATGTTCTATTGTTTGAAGTCCGAACCCTTTTCGGAGCGACATCGGAATAAATGAATTATGACTGGAAGTACCGGGAATTTTACCTTCATTCATTGAAAGGATAATAATATTTTCAAAATCAAGTGTACGTGTTTCAAGTATACCCAATAATTGCAAACCTATGAGGGGCTCGCCTGAGAATGGGACGGAAATTCCACCGATAACTTTTTTAAGGAGCCTGATAACAATCGATAACGATAAATCAATATCCTGTTCATTAATTAGGGTATCGAACCGTATTAGTATTTTATACAATGAATAAAAAACCTCGAGGTGCCATTGTTCCTCTCTCGACAATGTTTTTCCGGTAATTATTGAGCTAACAACAACTTGAAATATATCCAGAATGTAGTGCCCGAAATTCTTTGGTCCTGAAGGTTTGATAAATATTCTTTTATAAAATTCATTTTCGGTTTGAAATATTTCAGGGTCGATATAAACAAGATTTTTATCTCTGACATTTCTTTTAAATTCCTCAAACTGTTTTGAATTTGCGATTTGCGAAAGATACTGATGTTCCAGTATCCCAAAATAATCTTTATGATAAATATGCAGTTTTTTATCATTGGTATTATATTTTAGCCGTGTTTGCATATCGGCCAAAAGGGATATGAAATTAAAAGCAGGTGTATCGCATATAGGATAACCCATTGAAATGTTAACACTTTTAATTTCGTTAGGTAAAGAAGTAATTACCGGGAGCAACAAATTCTCATCAGCCAAGATAATTGCTGTTTGTTCCGAATTTTCAATGTTACCAGGCTTGCATTCTCGTAAATACTTATCAATTATTTTAGCCTGGGCAATATTGGAAGGTACCGAAACCGATTTTATTGATGCTTTTGGCGAATGCAAATTACTGAAGGACTTAAAACCGGGAGGTGGAGGAAATTTTGGAATATAATGCCGAAGAAAAAATCCTGCTTCATGAACATCCCCTTTCAGATACGACTCATCAAAATCCCAGAAAAATAATGCCTTACCGGTTTTCTTAAAATAATTAAAAATTATTTCTTCCGCCCGGTTTAGTGCATTGAAACCTATAAAAGCCACATGTTGTTCACCGGAAAAAGTAATTGATCCGTTTTTAATCAATTCAGTAACTTTCCGGTAGGCTTTCCCCTCGTAGGCTATACCTTCATTGTCGAGCAACAGGTTAAACTGGTTATATACTTCTTGCAATATACCCCAGAATTCATCAAACTGTTTTTTTTCTTCCGAATCGCGGGCTGAAATAAAGATTTCCCAGAACTGTTGAATAGCATTTATCTGATTTTCAGTGAAGTATTCATATTTATTGTCGAATGCTTTTAGTTCTCCCAAGTTTTGGTATAACATATTTGCATGAACACAGTTTTTATCGATTTCATCGAAATCCGACAGTATTAGCTCACAATAATGATAGAAGCTGTCAATGCTTTCTTCTGTTTTTGAAACATCTTTGAAAATTTTAAAAAGGCGGAAAACCAAAGTCAGCGGGTCGGCAAGCTGTAAACCGCTTAAACTGACAATAAAATCAGAAATGGAATAATACTTAGGTGCCCACTTTGGTTTATCCGATAGGCCCGAAATATATTTATTAAAGAATAACCTGGCCCGACGATTTGGAAAGACAACAACTGTATTTCGGAAATCGCCATGGTTGATATCATTTAAATAGCGCACAACATCCTGAAGAAAATATTCCATGTACTTCAAGAAAATAATACCGGTAAGTTAAAAAAAGAATTAGATGTTGTAATCATCAAATAGTGAGTATCTTTCGCTTGTTGAGAAGAAAAAATCGCTCTCTTTTTTAGCGTTTTCATCACTGTCTGATCCATGTACAGCGTTTCTTTCAATTGACTCAGCAAACAATTTTCTTATAGTACCTTCTTCTGCTTTTGTTGGGTCAGTATTACCTATCAGTTTTCGATATGCTTCAACAGCATTTTCTTTTTCAAGGATTGCAACCACAACAGGTCCTGAAGTCATGAAGTCTACTAAACTATTATAAAATGATCTTTCCTTATGAACCGAATAGAAGCCTTGTGCTTGCTTACGGGTAAGTTGTATTAGTTTCATTGCTGCAATATGGAACCCATTGGCATTGATCTTAGCAAGTATGGGGCCGATAAATTCATTACTGACAGCGCCAGGTTTAATGATTGTGAGAGTTTTTGTACCAGCCATAGTTAAAAAATTTATAGGTTAATAAGTAATTAGTATTAAGTTGTTTCGTTTTTTCCAAAAGTCTTAACAATTAAGTTTTTGAAAAATTTTGGCGGAAATTATAAAAATATTTTGGTATTTCCATCGGAACTTGCTATGTGAATATTTTTATCTTTGACAGCGTGAAGAATATAAAAATCTCAATGGATTATATTAATTGGAAGTCATTCAATCTTACTTCTTTAAAAGAAAAACTTAATCAATCAGGTAAAAATATTACTATTATTTCGCACCGGAACCCCGATGGTGATGCTATTGGCTCATTGCTTGGATTATATGGTATACTTACCAAACTTAACCATAGGGTTAGTATGATTGTTCCCAACGATTTTCCTTCTTTTCTTAAATGGTTGCCAGAAGCGAAAGAGATACTTGTTTTCTCAAAAGATAAAGATAAATCAGCCGATATTCTGCATAATGCTGAGCTAATTTTTGCTCTCGATTTCAACGATCTGAGCCGTGTACGGGAATTTGAGGAATTAATAAACGGAAACAAATCATATAAAGTATTCATTGATCATCATCCTGAACCTGGTAAAGTTGCCGATCTGATGATTTCCGAAACTAAAGTTAGTTCTGCTTCAGAACTTGTCTATCTTTTTCTTCATGAAATGGAGCTTGATCATTTGATTGATAAGAATATTGCTACTTGCTTGTTCACAGGTATTATGACCGATACCGGGTGTTTTAGTTTTAACTCATCAAATCCTGAGACTTATTATGCTGTTGCCGATTTATTAAAATATAAAATTGATAAAAACCTTATATACAGCGAGGTATATGATAATTTCTCATACAACCGTATGCGCTTAATGGGCTATTGTTTAAATCAGAAGATGCAATATTTTCCGGAGTTCCGGACAGCTATTATTAGTCTGACAGCAGCAGAACTTAAAGAATTCAATTATACAGTTGGTGATTCTGAAGGGTTTGTCAATTTGCCTCTTTCTGTTGAAGATGTGATTTTTTCAGCTCTGTTTATCGAAAATAAAGATAAAATTAGGGTTTCATTCCGATCAAAAGGAAAGTTCCCGGTTAATAAAATAAGTGCTGAACATTTTAATGGCGGCGGGCATATTAATGCTTCAGGTGGCGAAGCTTTTGATACACTTGAAAACACGGTGAATAAGCTTATACAATTATTACCTGTCTATAAAGATGAACTGCATAACAATTAAGGCATATTATATTATTTTATTTCTTGTTTGCTTAATACTTTCAGCATGCCGGCAATCTCCTGTTATACCTCAAAAAGATCAAACACAGGGAGACCCGAAAAAACTGATTGAAATGAACAGGGCTTTGATCCGTAAAGATAGATTAAGGATTGAAGGTTATATTTCACGGAATCAACTAGATATGCAAGAGACAGGTACAGGGTTGTGGTATTCAATAACCGATAAGGGAGATGGGGCCTTGGCAAAAAAAGGCAATTTGATCAATATTGCTTATGCTCTATCTCTTCTGGATGGTAAAGAATGCTATAATTCAAAGAAGGATGGAATAAAAACCTTTGTTTCAGGCCAGGGAGGTATTGAATCAGGACTTGAAGAAGGCGTATTGTTAATGCATGTTGGCGATAAAGCCAGGTTTATTATGCCCCCGCACCTTGCCCATGGTTTAACAGGCGATGGAAACAAAATACCTGCCAGGGCAATAATTATTTATGATGTAGAGTTATTATCCATTCAACAATAATAATTATGAAACTCATTAACAGCTTTTTAATCTTACTAATAGTGATTGCTTGCCAGCGAGGCCCAGAATATCCTGGATTCTCAAAAGCAGAAAACGGTATTTATTATCAGCTTCACAAAATTGGCGAAGAAGAAGATAAGGTTCAATTGAGTGATTATGTTACTGCCAATATTACATACAAAACATTAAAAGATTCAGTTTTCTTTCAGGGAATGAGAAAGCTTCAATTACCTGGTGTAAATAATTACACCGGATCAATAAACGATTGTTTTATGATGCTTGCCGAAGGCGAGAGTGCAACTTTTGTTATTTCATCGGGTGATTTTTATAAAAAAACACTTGAAACGGATCTCCCGCCTTTTCTTTCAGAAAGTGATATGATGAAAGTTACCCTTGATATTATTGAAATACAAACGGAAGCAGAGTATGAAAAAGAAAAAGAAGCATTTCTGAATTGGATTGAAGATTTTGGTGATTATGAAAAGGTAATCCTTCAGCAATTTCTTAACAGGAAAAAATTACCAGTACAACCAACAAATTCAGGGTTGTTTTATCTTAAATTGAAAGAAGGGAATGGGAAGAAAGTTGTAATAGGCGATACTATTACTGTAAATTATGAAGGTAAATTTCTGAACGGGAAATATTTCGATTCTACTATTAAAAGAAATCAGCCTTTCCAATTTGTATATGGAACCGAATGGCAGGTTGTAAAAGGATTAGAAGAAGCAATTGGTATGATGAGTATGGGCGAAAAATCTTTATTCATCCTTCCTTCCGAACTTGCTTTTGGCACCGAAGGCTCTTCAACAGGAATTATTCCTCCATTTACTTCATTAATTTTTGAAGTTGAAATATTGGAGGTAAATTAGCGCACTTAAAAGCAACTATATTATATCTTATTGCATCAATGCTAAATAATATAAAAAGTATAAAATGAATAAATTATTGAATAACAACAAGTTTAGCTCCGTAAGGGTTCTATTTTTGTGTTTCACCGTAACATCGCTGTTGGTTTCATGTCTTAAAAGCGATGTTGAAGATAATTCAGGATTATACAAACAGCAGTATTTAAAGATGTTGAAAGATAATAATATGACATCGGCTGATTCTATTGGTTATGAGGTATATATGAAATTTGCTACTAATGATCATAAAACTGATACAACCAGGCCCAAAAGCGACGATATAGTTATTTTTCAATACTATGGTTATGATGCTGATGGCAAATTATTTGGAACTACTGATTCAGTCGAAGCAAAGGCAAATGGTATTTATAGAGATGATTATATATATGGAGGTGAAAGGATTGCTACCAAGTATATTGTGGCAGGCGTTTATTGGGCCCTGCTTAATATGCCCGATTCATCTAAAACTACAGTTGTAATACCTTCGGATATGGCTTTCTTTTCTGGGCCAGTGAAATATAAACTTATTTTAAATAAAATTATTAGCGATCCTGACTCATTTGAAATAGTGCAACTTGATGCTTATAAGAAACATATCGGTTTTGAATATGATGCATTTGCAATTGATACTACTTTATGGTATAAAGTAATTAACAGTGGAACTGCTATCCCCGATTTGTATTTTAATAGTAGAGTAACCCTTAAGTTACAGGCGTATTTTTGTGAATATTTGCCCGGATTATATACAAAGAACCCTGGCCGCCAGATTTTTCCAATAAATAGTGCTTCTGACACAGTAAGTTATGCTTTTAATAATTTTTCTCTTAGTGGTAATTACCCAATTACTCCTGCAATTGACTCAATGGTTGCGACAATGAAACTAAATGAATCCCGCGAATTTATTACTACTTCCGATAATGCATATGGAACCGCAGGCTTTATTCATCCATATCTGGGCAATTATATAGTACCACCTTTTACAGCAATACATTATAAAATGACATTAGTAGGAGTTAAGAACTAGAATAATTTGAGAACCGGAGCGAAGCGGAGCTTGGCATAGCCAATGTACCAATTTGAAAATGAATGTGGTAATTTGCAAATTTGTTAATTTAAAAAATGATTGAGTTGGCCATTAGCAAAAGGCGAAAAACATTTTCATCTTAGCGAATGGCGAATAGCGAAGAGTGAGAGTGAGAGTGAAAGGCGAAAATATCCAATGAAAGAATGTAATAAGGTTTGTTTAGTATCTTTATGATTTTCCACTAAGGTTTAAAAACCTTATTTACAATGTTTTAACCTTAGTAGAAAAAGCTAATCATCTCCCCTAAACCAACTTTATTACCTTATTGAAAAGCATCAAATTTTCCGCGCTTTTAATTTGCGAGGGGTAAGGAGTTCTGAATTTGCAATGTCCA
>Ga0105103_10000524_pt1 | contig 21716 bp, 24 predicted proteins | sample PPLLaktember2015_2_FD_79107 | JGI IMG/M metagenome (GOLD analysis project Ga0105103, IMG submission 79107) | Freshwater sediment microbial communities from Prairie Pothole Lake near Jamestown, North Dakota, USA - PPLs Lake P7 Core (6) Depth... | ecosystem: Environmental > Aquatic > Freshwater >...
CAATTAAGGTACCAGTCGACGGACTTGAAGACTCAATTGTACCTGTTAAATGTAAATTTTCGGTATCACCACCAGATCCAAGTGAATAAACATAACCATTTACATGAATATCATTACCAAATCCCGCTCCACCATCAACAATTAAGGTACCACTCGAAGGACTTGATGATACAGTTGTACCCGTTAAATGTAAATTTTCGGAATCACCACCGGATCCAAGTGAATAAACATACCCATTTACATGAATATCATTACCAAATCCAGCACCTCCAGATACTATTAGTGTTCCTGTTGTTGAACTTATGGAATTAACCGTTCCGGTAAGGTTTAATGTTTCTCCTTCCAATAGCCATTTATCATGGTTCCTACTTTTTAGAATGTTTGAAATACTCATAACGATTTGTATATATTATAATAATATATTATAAAATGATTATAAAATAATTATCTAATATTAAATGAAAATATCAATAAGGTTGTTAACGTTTCTCTGTTTTGATGGTGGGGGGAGTTCATATAATTCATCTACCTCATGAATACTAAATTTTTTATAAAATTGCGCACCATATATTGGGTTTGTGTAGTCATTCCTTATAAAGATGCTAAAATTATCTTGCGCGGGACTATATAAACTACTACCTATTGCGGGCTTACCTAAGTATTGAGCGACTAACGGAGCGCCCGTCCAAAAATCGCCAACTATTGGTAATCCTGTAATAGTATCCGGAACCATTGAAGGTTGCGGTACATCTGTTTTTCCTGCTTCTATTGCTTGTTGTGAACTCCATCCCATGTAATCAGTAAAATCTAATTGTTTTTTCCAATCACCTCCATTTAATCCGTTTGTCATATCTGTAAATATTTGAATATTATTTTTTAATACATTGGAATATTCTCTACATATAACCTTAAACCCGATCCAGGTATTCAATGGAAGTGGTCCATTAAATGGGTATTTTGCAATAGTTGATGCTTCAGCCAAGGTTTGAGGGAACAGCAATTCCTTTTTAAAAAACGCTGCCCCGCCAAATTGTATTTGACCATATCCTGTTCTGCTTGAATAATCTCCTAATTTTTTTGGATTTGGAATACCTAAACTATTCGGGTCCGGGGCGCTATCTGGTATGTGATTAGTAAACGACCCGATCGTAAAACCGGAATAAGATTGAAAACAATCATTCCTAGTAAGTAAACTATAAAAAGTCGTCTCATGACTATTCCACGGTATCAGACCTATCGAAGGGTCATAACCATCAACATTACAAGGGGTTGAGACTCCATCAACTAAATAATTACGAGAATAAATACGGGGGGCGATTCCATACATACAAAAAGTCGCCTCTCCAGTTGAATCTAAAGACATTGGGGTACCAGCCCCTATTACATATGTACCAGTATTCCCCCTAAAGCATAGATCATCAAAAACACTTAATGATGTACTATAAAATATTCTTGGACTTCCAAGATGCCATTTTGAATTAAAAACTCTTCCCCCCGATTTAGTAGGGGCTAAATATGTAGTTCCAAAATCATCAGTCATTTCAATTATAATAATATAACTGAAAATAATTTGATTTAATAAACATTTAATAGATCATGTCTTGCAATTACAATTGTTGCGTAATTGCTTGTGCTTGCGGTTTCATATTTGTATTGACCATCAAAAGAATAAGTACTTCCTCTAGTAAAATGACTTCCTCCATTATTTGCGATATAATATATGGGTCTTTGTTTGGTGTTAAAGGCGTTAATACCACCGGCTCCAGTATCTGAAAATGTAGTTGTTCCGACAATATAAACGTCAAATGTTGATCCAGTTATTGGTACTATTTTGTAATATATATCCATCTGTGAGTTAGTAGCATCAATGGCATCTGACGCGGTTATCGGGTTTTCAAAGAATATATATGTAGTGCTATCTATTACCATTGAAAGTTTAAGAGTGCATACTTCGGCGTTCAAATTACCAAATTGACCCATACCATAAGCATGAACCACAGGATAAGCAACATTAAATAATACACTATCCGATACTGTTCTACTACCCGATGATCCAGTATCGGGATTTAATGAGAAATAAGCGTCAGTATTTGAATTATTTGAGATAGGACCCATATACCATAAAGTAATAGGTAATCTATTAGCGCATAAAGTACCACCTATTCCAACTCCTCCAGCAACGATTAATGACCCTGTTAAATTACTTGTTGATATCGTTGTTATTGGAATAGTTAAACCTTTATCAGTTAAACTTAATAGATTACCTCCTATTGGTTGTAATGCAGTATAATTACTTGTATGTTGAACCGTTTTATATATTTGTAATTGTCGAATCGCAAAACCAGAAGCAGAAGCGCCACACATAGTATTTATACGGGTACAAGTTCCTGATCTCGTAGATGTTGGTACTATTGTCGCCCCTAATTGTGTCCCATTTATAAAAAGTCTAACAGCCGTCGAACTCCAATTTAATTCCATTTCATATTCAATTCCAGCGGAAGCCCCATTTAACCATGTTGATAATAAATTTGTATCAAATATAACAGTACCGGCTGAATCATACATACCAACTTTTAGAGATCCTGAACTCATATGATACATTTGTAATTTATTGAAATTTCCAGTGCTATTAACTAATTGGAACATAGTCACCGTAGCCGTTGGATATCCTGCGTATGCAGGGGTAAATTTGAAATTACAACAGCCATCCGTTATTCCATCAATAGTATTTCCTCCACTTGTTGCAGTCCAATAACAAGAAGAAGAAGGGGCAATATTTAATTTTCCATTTGAAATACTAACAGTTCCAGTTGTTGTAGCAATTAAAGATGTATTAGCGATTGAAAAATCAGCATTCGGAGATGTTAAAAATGCCCCATACCAATCATACGTTATTGCTGTATTGACTTTTACAGCAGAATTTATATTAACGTTAAAAATTCCGCTTACATCAGTATTTAATTGAGTTAATAGTGATGTTGTCGAGTTATTATGAATTGTTACAGTATCTCCAAAATGTGAAGAAGCACCAACACCAACACCTCCGACTACTTGTAATGATCCAGAAGTGATATTTGAAGAAGCAATTGAACCACCAATATTTAAATTTTCTTGTGTACTGATACCTCCAACAACTTGTAATGCGCCGGTTGTTATACTTGTTGATGAAGTTGAATTTGTAATTTGAATTATCTGAGTAGGTATGAATTGCCCGGGGAGTCCGGTTCCATTCCAATTTAAAGATCCATCAAGTCCACATGTAATTAATCCTGATGTTTGATCTGTAACATCATTAAAAATTTGCACCCCACCTGAAGATGGAAAACTAACTAAATTATAGTTTGTGTTTATTGGTCTTGTATATGTTGAGTTATATTGTTTTGTTGGATATATTTGTATAAATGAAACTCCAAATGATGCACTCGAAGGACAATCTACAATGTAATAAATACCAAAATCACGAACAGCGATATTTGTAAATGTAGAACCTATTTGAGTTCCGTCTAAAAACACCTTAGTTGATCCGGTTGTAAAATCCCAATCCACTGACATAAAATACGCTTGATCCACAATTGGCGTAAAAGTAATCAATTGAGTATCGAATAATTGGTTTCCATAATCATCATAACATTGTAGTTTTAAATATCCGCTTGTATGATGATATAATTGAATCATATTACTTTTATTTGCCGAATTTCCATATAACTCCATAATAGTAACTCCATTCGGCGGGGGATTTGTATAATTAGCCGTGGTTTTGAAATAACAACTCATTGATCCGACTTGCCCGGCATCCACTCCAGTTCCAGTGCTATATTTTAACCCTGTTCGAGTAGTCCCACCATTATTTAACATAATGTAACCATTTGATATTGATAAATCGCCAGAATTTACTGAAATATTATTTGTAGATATCGTACAATTAGCATAATCCGCTAATCCGTATTGATTTCCCGCCACATAAAATGTATATTTAGGGGGCGATCTTATGTTTACTCCTGAACTAATAGATGATAATTCCAAATTTCCTGTTCCCGCGCTCATAGACATTCCTCCATAATTAGCATTTGTAGATGTAGTAGTCCCCCATATATTCGGATTTACAAAAAACCCCTCAACAGAACCCATTTTCTTTAAACTACTTATAGCCCCATAACAAAAAATAGGGGCGTTGGTTAATTTATTCACATTGAGATCGTCGTATCTTTGGACCTTGAATTGTGAATTTGAACCTGTAATAATAATTCCACTCGATGAAGATTGTAAATTAAGGTTACCATTATCATCAGTAAATACTTTTGAATAGCCTCCAGTACTACTTGTAGTTATGCCCCCTTGTATTCCTCCTCCTACATAGATACCAGAACCGCAAGCAATACCTCCATCTACGATTAATGTTCCCGTCGATGTGCTATTTGCTTCGCTTGTATTATATAAATAAAAGACATCAGATGAAGAGAACCCAGAATTTGTATTTGTGTCAAATAAATAGTTATCAATATAACCATTTGGATAAGTATCAGATCCGTAATTTGTCATAATTAATGGTGTGTCATTCGTAAGTACATTTAGATTTGTATTAGATGATGTTTGTATAAATACATTATAAATAGATCCAGTTTTATATACTAAAAATCTCGGCATTTGTGTATTTATAAAGTTATCGGCATTTGTAGATATATTCGTACTATTAATTAATAATTGAGTTATTTGATTAGTAATAGACCGGGCTAATATATTTAGATTTTGAGAAGTTGTCATATTATAAAGTAAATACCAATCAGAAGACGGAACATACATCGATCTTGGATTTGATTCTATTACAGCCCCTCCTACATGTAAGTCTCCCGCTATTGATGCTCCTCCACTTATTATTACTGAACCCGAAAATGTATCTGTTGAGTTATTCGTTGAAGTTATTCGAAGTGTTCTCGATTTTGTTAAACCTCCAAAAGTAGTATTACCTCCAACATTTAAATTATTTCCAATTCCACAACCTCCAGTAATGATTAATGCGCCTGTTGTAATATCGGTTGAAGGCGTGACACTCGAAAGGTTTAAAGTAGTCGCATTAATAGAGTTACAAAATAATGATTTAGCAATACCAACACCTCCAGAAACTATTAATGAGCCCGTTGAAGTACTATTTGAATCTGTTGTTGTAGTTTTTAAATTTCCATTAATATTACCCCCTACGAATATACTTCCTATTACTGTCTCATTACCGTATGTTGTTGAATTTCCGCGCGTAATATTATTTCCTCCGACATGACAATTTTTCGCAATACCTGCTCCTCCTGCAACTTGTAATGCTCCTGTAGATGTAGACGTACTTTCTTCTGTATTTGTTATAATCTCAGTTGATTTATAAATAATATTATTTGCTGTTAGTGTTCCTCCCACATATAAATCTTTTTCTATTCCTGCTCCTCCAGAAACAACTAATGAACCTGTTGATTCATTTGATGAGTTGGATGTTAACGAAAAAATAACCTCTCCATTTAAAATAGTTTTTCCATTAACTATTAAAGATGTATCAGATCTATTATATTGATTTGTAATATTTAATGTGTCTGCAAAAAGGTTATAATCATTAGGTACATCAAATAAATTTGATATAGACATTTATATTATTATAACAGATAATATAAAATTTTTAAAATGGTTTTATTTTAGGGGTTAAAAATTGTGGTATTGGATATAATCCTGAGTCATAAAGCATCTTCGGAACAGTCGCAATAAGATAATCCGATATTGTATGTGAAATATCATTTAATGTATTAATAAATGTTTGTGGTTGGACCCTTGTCTTTTCACTTATCAAATATTTAATAGCATCTATTGATTCATTTAAATCTAAATTCAATAATATTAGTGTTTGCATCTCCCATCTAATATAATCTAAATGGTGATATAACTCTTTTTTATACAAATGTTTATTACCATGTATTTGAATTACTTTCGAAATTGTTTTTATTTGAGAATTTAAAGCGTATAATCTACCATGTTGAGTATTTACTAATTTATACGCTCTCGTTACTAAATCAACATTTTTAAAAGCGATACCATACGATAATATTCTTTTTATAACTTTCACTGGATTAGGTTCTAATTTTGAATACATTAAAGTATAAATTGAATTTTTTAAATCTTCTTTTCTGTATTCAAGAAAATCTTCATTTGCTTTATCACTTAAATTCATAAATAGTAATTTTCCATATTTAGTTTTATATGATAAAGTGAAAAAATTAGAACAATCACTGTATTTATTATCATCATTTAAAAATATACCTTCCACATTAATATTAGATCTTTCTTGAACCGCAATATTCAGAGTATATTTATAATAGCCATTCATATCCTTAATAATTTTATATCCGTTATATATTTCATTTGGAGTCCAACGCAAAATAGATCTACTTCTTATTAGTTTCTTAATTATTTCAAAATCTCTCTGATCTTTATTTGGTTTATTTTCTATTTGTTTTATAGTTGTGTATTCTTTATCATTAATGAAACCATAAGAATAATAAATATTCATTAATTCGAAAAATTGATCGGGCGCTTGATAGTTATTATTACTACAAACGCCTATGACAACATCCGAATATAAATGATCTAATCCGCATTTTACTTCCATAAAATATTGTTTTGGTGATGCCATTAAATCTTTTACTATTTTTTTTATACCGAGAATGAAAAAATTAATTAACACTTTTTTATCTGGTTTATATACCGGTTCAAATAAATCTACATCTGAAGCATTTCCCGATTTATATGAGAAACTTCCAATAACATGGGCGTTATTTGCTTCTTTATCAACTGAATATAATTTAATTTCTTGTTTTATATCTTGGGGGTAATCAGTTCTAACATCAAATAATTTTTCATAATCTCTCGCATTGTATTTTGTTAAAATTGACATTATATAATTTATATGAGATATATATATAATCAGATGGATATTATAAATAGATTAGAGCGGAAACCAATTTCAGATTTTGATATATTAAAAACTATTAAAACGAGAATCGTTAGATATAGCCAATTAAAATTTTTTAAACATCTCGATGATATATTTGTGAATAATTCATTTGTAATACTTATTGAAAATCCTACAAGTAATATAGGTCATTGGGTCACAGTAACTCGTTCCGGTATTGGTAGAAATGCGGTTGTTACTTATTTTGATAGTTATGGGAGAAAACCCGACCCTAAATTATATCTTGGAAATGGAAGACCATATTTAACTAATCTATTATTGGGAAGTGGTTATACAGTATTATATAATAAACATAGATATCAAGGTAATGGAACGTCTACGTGCGGAAGATGGGTTATATGTTGGATAATAATGAAAGATAGACCATTAAGTGATTTCCGAAAATTTATGGACCTGTTTAAGAATGACGATCAGATAGTTACGGCTATAACATCGATGATTAGAAAATAATATTTTTACCATTTAATATATAAATGTAATATATACAAATCTAAACAAATGAGCGGTTTTTATGGATACAGTGGTGGAAATGATGGTGGGTATTATACAAGTATCGCAAACGCTAAAAAAGCGCATAAAAAATATCTTGCTACTCATACTAATTCTAGTATGAGTTTCGCGCATTTTAAAAAGACTAATTATAGAAAACCGGTTGGTAGAAAACGCGTAGCAAAAAAAACGGGAGTTCGTAGGACTACAGTTGCAAAACGTAGTGCATATAACCGGTTTATAAAGGGGCAACCTTTAGTATACTCTCGTTCTCATCTTAGAAAACTATTTAATGCGGAGTATAAACCAACTAAACGCGTATCAAGAAAACCAAGAGTAAGACGTGGTACTAATAAGTCAACCGCAACTAAACGCGCGGCCTATTCCGAATTTACGGGGAAGCAACCTAAAATATACTCTCGTTCTTATCTTAGAAAACTATTTAATGCGAGCGTAAAAGCAGAAAAAGAAGTTGCTAAGGCTCTTCTTAAGGCTAAACGTGCGGAGGCTAAATTAGCCAAAGCGCAAAAGAAAGGAGGTTCTTTCTATTAATCAATAATATTTATAATAATATCATTTTATATTATAAACATGTCGGCGTTTCAAAATAGATTATTATTCACAACAGATGAAGGTGGAAGATATAGACGGCGCGGATTTTCAGCAGATGATAGCAGACAACTGTATTTAAACAATATGGAAAAAAGAGGTTATGATAATAACGTATCTGTTAATATGTGGGATGAAGAAGAAAATAGAAAACGTAGATATTTACACAATTTAAATAGATTGAATAAATACAAAGGTTATGAGAATTTAAATGGATATACTAAAATGATTAGTTGGAAAACATTCTTAAAATCAAATCCTTATAACCGTTCAACTTATGGATCTTATAAAAATTATTTACAAACAATGAAACAACAAAGAACTCAACCAACGCAACAAAGAACGCAACCGACACAACAACCTATATTTCAAATGCCAAATATTCCCCTACCTAAATCATTTGAAGATAAAATAAATAAAAGAGATACTATGAGCCTTGTTAAACAAGTTGGTATTGTATCAAGAATGCCGAGTCAAAATTTATTCAGAACAGAAAATATTACGCGAAATATATTTAATTCTCTTAATACTCTCGATCAAAGAGAAGCTGATATTTTAAAGAAAATGGCGCAAAGTAATGCAGATCGTAAAAGTAATTCAGATCGTAAGAGAATAATGGCAGAAATTGCATTATTCAAACATTCATCTATTAATACTCCAACGCAAATTTTTCCAACTTTGGAAATGATAATGGCAACTCCAGATTTGAACGTAAATGAGTACTCTAAATTATCAACCAAAGAAAAAAAGGAATATTTACAAAAAAAAATTCCGAGATTGGTGGATAAATTAGGAGTAATTGAACAATGGAAAAAATTCGTTAAGCGTGCGGAAAATCAATTATACCCAAAAAATATTGCATCAGGGTTTAATAGATTTAATAGATTTAATATGAGATATTACACAATGTCCTAAATATTTTTTAATTTCCTTAATTTTTCATTTAATTTTGAAAAATTCACATGTTTATCAGTTTTATTATGTTCCGTTAAATTACTCTCATCATATATTGTTAAACAAATTACACATAATTTTGCGTGCTTCTTATCTTTAGGGTATTTAACCTCAATTAATAATTCTTGAAGGCATTTTTTAAATGCTTGTTTAATGTGTTCCATCTTAATATAATTGGTTGAGATAATATATACCTTATATATATAGTTGAATGTCATTAACGTATGATGAGACTGATTATGCTTTGGCATTAGATGAGAAACATGATGAAATTGTATATTATCAAACAAAACAGAAAGGCAAAAAAATAAATAAGAAGGCAGAAGGTAATTTACAAACAATCCCTAATCAGAAAAACGGTTTCGACGTCATTTATTTATGCGGTGCAATGGGACAAGGGAAGACTTATGCAACGTGTAAAATAGGCGAAATGTATCGCAGAATATATCCAGAAAATAATATATATATATTTTCTCAAAAAGTTTCAGATCCTTCTTTTGATGATAGTAAAACATTGGGGGCAAGAAGGATTTTAATTGATGATAAATTTACTAATAAGGATGTTGATCTTGTTAAATCGCCTGAGTTTCATAATTCTATGTTGATATTTGATGACTTTATGAGTTTCTCAAATAAAAACACAGTAAAAAAGATATGCGCGCTATTAATTCAATGTATTACATTAGGACGACAATATCATATTTATACAGTTATAACTTCTCATTTGTTTTATACTTGTCAAAATAGAGATTTATATATGAATTTATATAATGAAGTTCAAAAAATATTTTGGTTTAGGGGTGTAAATGCATATCAGTTGAGATATGTTTTAAAAAATTATTGGGGTTATAGTAATACACAAATAGAAAAATTTATTAATTTTGATAGAGAAAGCAGATACACGATGATTAATAGATATCCCGCGCATTTGTTATCGCGGCGCCGCATGATGCTTATTGAGTAATTATTTAAATATATTAAAATTAATATATTTAAAGGTTTAAAAAAGTTTTTCCACATATTTAATATTGTCTCCGTTGTGATCTACGAGGTGCTCTATGTCCTTTCCTTAAATTGCTAACACGACGACCCGCTAAAATACCCCCGTCATCTCCGTCATCTCCATCTTCGCCGCCAATCCATCCGCCATCATCTCCGAAACCTAAAGATCTCGCGATTGGTGCTAGACCTTGTGCGGCTGGTCCTACATATGGAATACTTGCGGGAATCATTGAAGCAACATTTGAAATAAGATGATTTTTACGGACAAAATCTATAATTGGACTTGCGAAACTTTTAATTTTTCCCCAAGCATTTTTAAAGAAATCCCCTATCTTAGAACCCGCCATTACTCCTCCAACTAAAGCCTTCATTTGGTTATAACTCATAGGGCTCATCTGTAGTTCATTCGGGCTATTAATTACATTTGTCGTTAGTTGAGACATTTGTCCTGTCTGAACGTTAATTCCATCATAAATGGTAACTATACACAGATCATATGTGCATGTGTTCGGGTTAAGTGTTGTAAAATCGATTGTAGCCTGGAATTGTAGTTTCTCTGGCATACCGCAAATATGGTCTCCGCTTAGATCTTTGGTCGGATCTATTACAACTATTGAACCCATAAGTGCGCCGTCTAACGGCCCATTTTTTCCACTCCAGTCCATCCACCCAATTTTATCTGGTAGGCCGTTACGTTTACTCATATTGAAAATGTCAATTGCTGTATCTGACCCCTTTAGGTTAGTCTTTTGTCCGTATACGTAAACATTTCTCGTAACCGATGCGAAACAATCAGTATAACCAATAGCGCTATTGAGGTTAGATAATATAGCCTGTGTTGATGGTTTTACATATACCATAATACGAGATGGAGGGGACTGTAGTTCAATTAGTTGAGATGTCATTGTAGTTGAAACACCTGGACCGAGTGCGGATGAACTAGTTGTAGGGAAGAAATCGCATTTATGGTAGGGATATGTGATTTGTTCGGGTAGTGTATGACCTGTCGGAAGGCTTAGGATATTCATTGTGATTTGAGGAGCCCCAAATTTAATAGTCATTGAAGTTAGCGCCCTTGTGTGATTTGTTAGATCGCGAGACCACATACGATTAAGTCCAACACCTGCGACGAATGTGAAATTAATCGAAAATGGATATACATTAATACCAACCACATCAGCATCTTTGGAAAAAATACCCCAATCAAAAAGATTTTGATATAGATCAGTTGTTAGAACCGCACCACTTGCATCATTTGAAACAACTGTCATAGGATATGCCCTACGTGTTATTTCATTTGGATTATCTACGTATTTTGCGAATGGACTCCGATTAGTTCCATAAAGTGTTGCATAGTCTTGCGCACAGTCAATCATACAGGGAATAATCTGTTGGTTATTCTTATTTTCATCCATAACTCCTTGCGGAATAGATAGATCGCTGAGTTGATAGGACATATTAGTACCATTCAGATTATATGAAGCGGTTTGTATCGTTCTATCTAGACATCTGTTTCTAAGACCTTCACAATTTGGTTGATATGTATTACCTGTTCCTGCACCGCCGACCATAGTGAATGTTACCGGGATTTTAACAATTGCGCTATTACGATCTATAAGTGAATTGGTATTATTTGGTAGATTAATATTGAATGTCATACTAGATTCGTTATATTGTGTTGTTTGATACACATGAGTATTGATCTCAGGACTTCCAAGCATTACGAACCAATGCTTGAACGTCTCAGATACTTCTATACGTGGATCGAGAATACTTAATTTTTGTAGGCTTCCCATAGTTTAGTTATATTCTATACTTAGATATATATTTTTTTTCTTCATTAAATATATAATGAAATCAAATATAAATGTTTTACTCGATGAAATAAAATGTGATATTAAAACTGTGGAAGCAATTATACAGTATATAAAACACTGCTATATACATATTGATGTTGATTATATTGATATTATGGAACGTAACTCTATAGATGCCCGTAGTAAAATTATTAAAATATTAGAAATTCTTGATGACGAATAAATTATTTAATTTTCAATCTATTTATTTTCTATTTATAATATATACACAATGGCGGATAAAGTAAAATTTCCTAAACTCAAGGCGAAAAAATCAAAGGCTCCAAAAAAGGATGTTCATTTTGAAGAAGAGGAAGATAATGAAGCGAAGGAAGAATTTAAAACCATCAAAGAAGGGGGAATTCTTGATGTTAATGAACTCATTAAGGAAATTATCGATAAACGATGCGAAATGAAAGAACTAAAAATAGACCTTAGGGACCTTATGCTTGAAATAAAGGACCTCGAAGATAAATTATACTCATAAAAACATTTATGTATTATTAATATATAAATGACTTCAAACAAACAAAATAGAATTCAATATTATGATGTTTTGCAATCATACACGGGGGCAAATTCCCAAATGAGATATTATCAACAATTATCCCAGGCATTAGTTGATAATGCTTCTAATTATTATCTATCTGTTGACCGTTTTAATATTCCTATGAGTAATGTTCCTATTTTTATATTTAATCCATCTACTAATTATTACACAGTTGAATTAGTTTATAATAATATTGGTAGTGGTCCAGTATCCTTAGTTTATGATCCTCCTGAACTATTACCACAAACATCTGCGTATTATTATTATGTGTACTCTTACAATAAAATGATAGGGATGCTTAATACTGCTTTATCGACTGCTTTTACCATTCTTGATGGATTAGTTACTCTTCCTGCGGGTTCTATTGCTCCTTGGTTTGAAATCGATCCAATTACTCATATTATGTGTTTAGTTGCTCAAGTGAATTTTTATGCCAAAACTTTAACTACTCCAATTAAAATATTTACAAATACTAATTTACAAAAATTCACTGTCGGCATTCCATTATCTAATAATCCCGCTGTTACAAATGGTCGTAATGTTCTATTTACAATCGCCGATTATAAAAATAATACTCGTGTCTCTTCTCCAAGTGCTTTTTATGTTATGAGTTCTGAATATGGTAGCCAGACGCTTATTAATTGGAATGTCGCGGTGGGCTTTGTATTCGTTTCTGACACTATTCCTGTAAATCCAGAATATCTACCTATTGTTAAAGGTCAAAATCTTCTGAACGCTCAAAAAATTGTCGCTAATTTTGATTTTATTAATACTTCTGATATGACTAAAGGGCTTGTTGCTCAGTATGTATTACAATCCCCTTATAAAAAAATGAATCTAATCGGTAATAATGCAATTCATAGTGTAGATATCACTGTTTATTGGTATGATAATTTAAATAATTTCTATCCTATTTACTTAAGACAAGATGAAACCATGTCTATTAGATTACTTTTTATTCCATTATTAAATATGTAAATTTAAATATTATTAATATATATTTAAATCCAAAACTCATAAATGTAAATTTTTAAAATTGTTCTTAAAACCTGTCTGCACAGGGTCTGCACAGATGCACAGAAAACATGGGTTATTTTGGTAAAGTCATTATAGTTGTTTTTTACTAGGGGTACCCCCCCTCCCTAGAATATATTTTCTATGTTACTTTGTTTTTAACATGAGAAGTATGAGCAGTAAGAGTATAATAATAATAATATATTGGAATCATATTACCTTTTTTCAAAATGCACACATTTTTAAAAACTCAAAAAATGCACGGATATTCTGAAATGCGTTTTATTTTTAAAATAAAATATATAGAATTATTATATAATTCTACAAAAATGCAAGATAATATAAAATCATATGAAAGGTTTAAAAAAGGGTTAAAAGAATATACATTAAAAGTTGAAGATTTTCAATTAAATTATGTTTTTGCGGGGGGTGATATAAACAGTGGTTATTATAAATATTGGGAAAGGTCATGTAAAGGCGAAACAGAAGCGGCACATAAAGATAAATGTATATGTGGTATTAAAATAAAAAAAAATTGTTATGTTATAAATAGAGATGAAACTGATATAATAAAGAGAGTATTAGTAATTGGATCCTGTTGTATAAAACAATTTATAAGAACTGGCATTAAAAAGACATGCGGAGTATGTAAGAAAATACACAAGAGAAGAGATATTAATTTATGTTCCGATTGCGAAAAAATATATTGTGAAAAATGCTATAAAAGTATAACAGATGGATTATGTATAAATTGCTTAGGTAATAAATATAATTTGGATTTAGATAAAATAAATGTTGAAATATCAGAAGGTAAGTTTTTTTTAAAAATAGGAGAAGTAACACCAATAATTAAAGCAAGAGAAAAAATAACATTAGACAAATACAATAATATGCAAATGACAGTAAGCGATTATGACCTTAATAAATTAATTAAACAAATAGATAAAACATTAATAGAAAAATTCTCTCGAAAGGATTTAATATATAAACAAATGCTAAACTTTGGTAAAATAAAAGTAAGTAGTTTTAAAAACGATATGGATACAAATATAACAAAAGATTTAACAGTATCATTTAATTATGTTTGGAAAAATCAAAAAGGAGAATATGGTATAACTGCAAATGTAAAACAATAGTGAGTTTAATTTTAAAAAAAAAATATATAGGTTTATTATATAAATCTATATAATGGATAAAGTTTATAAAACATCCGAATATCAAAGGAGGGCAAGCAAAGCATATTATGATAGAAATAAAAATGACAAGGATTTTATAGAAAGACAAAGAGAAATAAAAAATGCATATGCAAAGAAAATGAGAGAAATAAAAAAGAACGGAGAAAAAGATGAAGCCAACAAAAATAATGTAATAAATCTATTATGCGTTTAGATATAAAAATAAAAAACTATAGATTATTATATAATTCTATTATATAATAAAGATGGAAATTAACGAATTTAAATTCTACTTTAGACAAGAAGAAGCAATTAAGCAAGGAACCGAGAAAAAAAATTTTTACTACGCAACTGATAGGTTAAACAAACAAAACCTATGTGTAAAGGCATATGGAGAACCTATGGAAATCGATGACTTCATCGCAAAATACACAAAATCGAATAATTATTCTTTTTATGAATTGATAACTAAAGGAAGTCCAAGAATGGAATATTATGATATTGATAATGAAACTGAAAAATCATCGCAAGATATTTTTAATGAATTCGCTAAAATATATGATAACTTTTTAATACTACATAAGATAAAGACTAAGCCAGATTGGGCTATTACTGACAGTTCAAAAAAAGGAAAAGTAAGTCTACATATAATAAATAGAAATAGGGGGTTTTTAAATGAAATTATTATGAAAGATTGGTACAATGAATTAAATTACTTCTGTGAATCACATTACCCCGACAATAAAAATGTTTTTGATACATCCGTATGTTCTTCTAATAGATGCATGAGGATGATAAAATCAACTAAATTAGGGCAAAATAGACCTTTAGAGAGTGCTAAATGGTATCACCAAAAAGAATTACCATTAAAAGAGTATTTAATACAGAACATTTGTGAAGATTATAATATATTAAACGAAGTTCCAAACAAACAACTAAAACCCGTTAAAAAAATTGAAAAAGAAGTAATTAAAATTGAGTCGCATGTAGGAGATATAGTAAGGAAAAATAATGCGAATGAAAATGAGGATGTCGAAATATTGTGTAAACTAATTATTGAATGTATCCAAAATAAAAAGCATACATTATGCGATTCAGAAGAAAAAGATAAAATGAAATATGAAGATTTCAGGAATTTTATGTTCGCTGTTGTAAATGCATCAATGCAAAATAATTTAGATTACAAAGAACTGATTAATAAATATGATCTTTACACATTATATCGTCATCATCAAGCATACAATAAAGAAAACATACTTAAATCATTATATGATAATTGCGAATCAAAAACAGAACAGATAGAACATAAATATTCTCTAAAATCGCTGCATTATTGGGGAAAAGAAAACGATAAATATACACAATATTTTGATAATATGCGTATTGTAGTAAAAAACGACAAAGAAGCATGCGATAAACTACTTGAAAAAATGGAAGGCTATATTTACTCATGTAAAAATATCATCTATGTAAAAACAAAGTTAACTAAAATATGGACCAATAATGAAACTGAAGTCGATAGGGAAATCGCGAATACTGTTATGAATATGGATATTATCATGGAAACATCTAGCGGGAACGTAAAACCATATTCAAAAGATATAACAGGAGTTAGAACTCTTTTGAGTTTAATAAAATACACTTCACCAATAAATGATAATCTTATTGAAACTATTCGCTTAAGTTCTAAAGGTAAGATATTCTTTAGTGATGGCGTTTATGATTTTTCAATAGGTAAATTCAGACAAGAAACACAAGAAGATATGACACCTATTAGAATAAATAGGAAATACAACTCTACGGTAGATAATACAACAAGGGAAGAAATAATGAAAATAATAAATTCAATATTTAATGATGAAAAACAGACTATAAACATGCTACAACATGGAGCACGAGGACTAGCAGGTTGTATAGAAGATAAAGATTTTATTATTGGGACAGGCCTTAGAGACTGTGGAAAAGGTATTTTAACAAAATTATTTACACAAGCATTCGGAGTTTATGCAACGGAAGTAAACGCTAACAATTTCATAGGGTCAAAACGTATCGGTATTTCAGATGAAGCAAAAAATAGAATGTGGTTATTACCGCATATATGGAGCCGTCTACTATTTGCAAATGAATGCGATATTGATAACGGAAACGATAAAGCGATCATAAATGGTGTATTAATTAAATCTCTAATGTCAGGGGGTGATGTTCAAAAAGCGAGAGCACTTCATAAATCGGAAATCGATTTCATATTTAATGGTCGCCTTATAATGTTTATGAATGATTTACCAGAAATTAAGCCTGTTGATACATGCCAACATATGACACTATTCGAATTTCCTAATAAATTTATAATGCCCGAAGAATATAAAGAAAAGAAACAAAATAAAGATCTTCAACCATACGAGAAGAAGGCAATTATTAATTTAAAAGAGAAACTTAATGACGATAAATATATTAATGCCTTTATTCAGTTAGTATTCGAAAATTATCAAAATAAACCAGTTAACAATACAGATGATGTTAAAAACGCCTCAAAGGAATTCAGAATTGATGCGGGCGATGAATTACTATTTTATAAAGAATGTTTTGATTATTCAGACCCGAAAATATTTACAACATCAGCGGAAATTTATGAAGCGGTTAATAAGAAATATCCGGAAATGAGTTCTATTAAAATCAAATCATTCTTAACTAAAAATATGAAATTAGCATACAAACAAAAGCAAATTAATGGGGAAAGAGCAAGGGGATTTTTTGGAATTAAAATAAAAAATAAAAATAATGATAATTTGGATTATTTCAAAGATGAATAATAAACAACTTGCAAATTATAAATTTTTTTGAATATTAGTAATTAATTTTGGACACCAATCATAAAAAATTGCTTCACAATTTTTTTTATCTTTTAATATATTGAATCTATCAAGTAATATTTCAATAACACGCATATATTTAAGAAAACCCCTAAAACTATAATTTTTAATAATCCTATTATGAATATAATTTCTAATTAATTTCATAGGGGTATTAGGTCTAATCATTTCATGATATTTCAACACAAACCCTAATTTATTAACAGATGTAAAAGTATCATCATAACTGTATAAATTTTTAATATCTCTTCTTTTCATTTGTAAAAGACATCTATATAAATTAACTTTATGTACGATTCCCCATATATTCTCATCTATTTCGTCCATTATATATTAAATATATAAAATCGCGTTGTAATCTTTACAACGGGATTTAATTATCGCAAAAAATAAAATGCATTAAAACCACGCTCCTAAGAGTTTCGGATTGAAATCCCTATTATGGAATACGTGTTTATCCATAATCACTCCTCATATTAACCATATATTATTTTTTTTAATTATATTTTTATATTTTTTATATTTCATATCAATCCATGCATGATGTATATCAAACATACATTCCATATATTTTTTCTTATGTTCGCGTAATCCTATTTCATATTTTAATTCGTTATTCTCTTTCTCTAAATATGAAATTTCATGAATTAACCATTCAATATCATCATAACAACAACAGTCACACATTCTTATATATTTACAATATATAATTTATATATATTATGTAACAGACTGTAACAAGTGTAACAGAGTAACGGGTTAATATACAAAGTACCATAGAAAATATATTTGAGGGGGGGGGGTACCCCCCGTGAAAACTAACTATAATGAATTACCCAAAATAACTCCGTTTTTCTGTGACATTGTGACACCCTGTTACACCCCTTGAAAATTACCTTTATGAGTTGGAATTAAATTTACACTTTTAGATTATGTTTATTAATAAATTTTCTTAATGTGACAGTAGAACATTTATAATTTTCCGAAATATTTTTCAACATAATCCCTTTTTTAATATCTTCTCTAATTCTTTCAATATTTAAGGGGTCTTTATCTAAAACCATTACTTTTTTACGACCTAAAATAGAACCACGAGCACGAGCACAAGCAATGCCTATTTTAGTTCTATATGCTATTAATTCCCTTTCTGTTTGAGCCTTCCAAGCAGTAACAGCCATTAATAAATTACTATTAGCGTCATTATTAATAGGGATATCTCCAACAGTTGATAATACTTCTATTTTCTTATTTCTACATTCATGAATAAAACTCATTGAATTTAAAAAATCTCTTCCAATGCGACTATATTCAGACATAATGATAATATCACCGGCTTTCATTTTTTTAAATTCTTCTCCTAATTTCCTTTTATTCCAATCTTTACGCCCTGATACAGTTTCACTAATCCATACAACATTATCATAGCCTTTACTTTTTGCTAATTTAGAAATTTCATTACGATTATTCTCTACATCTTGTTTTTCAGTAGATACACGAAGATAACCAAAACACACCATTATATAATAATCATATAAATTAAAATGGATTAATTTATTTTCTAAACTATATATATAATGGAAGAAACAATTAACATAGAGATAGTTGTAAGAGTTGGAGAAGAGGGGGGTAAAATGAAATTTGAAGACTTTGAAGTAAAATATAAGAAAAGCGATAGATCATTTAAAATCGCTTTAACAAAACTAAAAGACCGCATAGGAGAAAAAATTAAGGAAAACCGGGTTAAATTTACCAAAATGAACGATCAACCACTGGATTATAGTATTGAAACAAGTCATTAATATGAATTTTCTTTTTTCTTTGCATATTAGGCATACCATCAAAATTTTTAATTTCATAAACACTAAAAACGCCGTTTTTAATTTTCATTACTCTATATTTATCATTTGTGTATTTATATTTGATAACCTTGTATAAAAGGTTGTTTAAATTCACTTCATGATCCATTTCCATTTCTATTTATATAATATGAATAGAAAATTAAAAGGATTAAAAATTATTCTTCTATATCATCATCGGGGTCATAATGGTAATTCTTATCCATGGTCATTATATTTCGAATCAGATATTCTAATCTATTAAAACTCTTATTAAAAATATCCCTATATAATCTAGTATTATACATTTGCAAAGACTTTTCATAGTTATAAAATTTACATAAACGTCCAAGAATATCACAATTATAACCTCTTTCATTACGAATTATTGGTAATTGCCAATCATTAAAGTAGGGGAAATTTGTAAAACCGCTAAGTATTCTCATTTGTATAATACTAAAATCATTTTTATCAAGGTTAAAAGGTTTATGATCGGGAGTCATATCCCTAATTTTATTTATATATTGTTTTAACTCATCACAAACGGGGCGGAAATCATTAATTCTTGATTGTATTAAATGCCTTTGAATTTCATCACAAATAAAATTATCGAAAATATTATTATTTCTTAATATTTCAATTTCTTCCATTTTATAATATATGGATTGAAAATAAAAAGGATTAAAAATATTTATTACTTATCAAATATATTAATATACTTCTTAATTTTATGTAGAAGTTTATTATATTCTAGTTTATGATGTAAACAATCTCTACAATAATCACATCTGTACTCATCACATTCATCATCTGAATATTCAAAAATGCATTCTATTTTTTTTTTTAATAATTTTAGGGCTATATCTGGAACATTTTTACATTTTTTACAAATCCCCCACATACTCCAACATTTAGTACACACTGTATCACTATTACATTCATTGCATTTCTTTGGTGGTTCGATTCGCACGTCGTAAGTATATTCACATGAAGAACAATTATAACTATTTTTTTTCACATCTTCATCCTTAAGTATTTTTTTGAGTTCTATTATTTTATTTTCCGTTTTTTTTATTATTTCATTGTATGATACAATATCGCTTTCTAAATCATTTATTTCTTTTTCCATATTTATGTGTATATAATACAGAAAGAAAATAAAAACAATAACACCAAATTTTTTTTGGTTATAATAATAATTTATTTAAACTATAAGATAAATAAACTAATAAAACAGACCTAAAAAGGATAATTATAAGTTAAATAAATAAACCGATAGAATATATATAAAATAAAAATATGTCGGGCAAATTTTTTTATATCTGAGTATATTATAATGGAAAAACATATTCTAAATTATCCGAAAAAAGATGAAAAAATATATTTATTTGATAATGTGATGTGTGATAAATTTTCACGTGATAATTTTACCGATGAAGAATATAATGAATGGCTTCAAAGATGGATCGATATTAAAAATAAACTTTAACTTTATAATAATTAGGTCTCTTCAATCTATCTCTGATCGCCCTTTCTTTGTCCCAGTATATAGAAGTCCCAGTATTTTTTAAATTAAGACCCCTTTCCTTATCTTCTTTATACATAGCCTGTTCTAATGGAGTTAAACCCCATACACTACCGGCATATATTTTTTTTATGTAATTTTCAAAACGTTCCATATATATTATGTGTTTAATATATATTTAAATGAAAACATTGTATTGTTCTCGAAATAAAACTTATTATACTTATGGAGATGAAATTACCCCCATTATTCATATAATACCATATATACCATTTTGGAAAAGAATTATTAATTTGTTTAACTGCTGCCAAAGCCGTCGATAATATATGTAATTGTAAAACTCGGAATAGTTAAAGACGCGCCGGTAGAAAAAGTCGTTTCATTAAGATATGCGATTTTTATTCCTCCATTAGAGTGCGCGATCTTATATGTTCCTGAAACGTTGGATGTTCCAACTCCAACTACGATCGGAATTGACCCCGAAATATCCACTTTGGGGAAATCGCTCGAAACTCCAGACAAGAATAAGTAATCATCTGACGTAACATCAAATGTTGCACCCCCCACTTGAATACATATAATATTACCGACTTGTACCATTTCTCCATTAATAGTACCGCTTGCACACCCTGAAACTGAAAATAAGAAACTCCAAATATTATAAATACTACCTTTTAAAGTCCCTTTAAGGCATATATCACCACCAACTCCAACACCACCATTTACAACTAGTGACCCTGTTGTTTGAGATGTTGATACTGTTATATTTGTGATACGTTCAACCCCACTGACATTTAAATTTTTAACAATTCCCACTCCACCATCAACAATTAA
>Ga0105103_10000525_pt1 | contig 21712 bp, 22 predicted proteins | sample PPLLaktember2015_2_FD_79107 | JGI IMG/M metagenome (GOLD analysis project Ga0105103, IMG submission 79107) | Freshwater sediment microbial communities from Prairie Pothole Lake near Jamestown, North Dakota, USA - PPLs Lake P7 Core (6) Depth... | ecosystem: Environmental > Aquatic > Freshwater >...
ATGTTACTGTGGAAGGTAAACCTGAAAAGTTATGAGACAGAAATTAGTGATAATGCCAAAATTGAACCATTGCAGCGGTGATGCGTCCCGGCAATGGTTTGTCTATTATTCAGTAAGAGATCCACAGACGGGCAAGATGTCACGCTTCAGGATCTATGACGGTTTTACCGGGTTATCTCCTGCAGAGAAATATGAACATGCCAAGCGGCTGATTGAACTTTATGCCGGTCGCCTCAGATCCGGATGGACTCCGTTTGCTGATGACTCAACAGCTATTTACAATGACCATATAGATTATAAGACCGTCTCAGATATGTATGGCGCTAAGCGTCAGGGAAATAATAAACTGAGGCCCAAGATATCAGCATTTCTAGAGGAACTAAAGCCTGGAGTAGCGCCTGCAACATACCAAACCTACCAGAGCAAGCTCCGGATATTTACTCTCTGGATAGAGAAGCAGGGGCTCGCAGGAAATGACCTGGCAACAATTAATAATAGTAATATCACTGACTTCTTCAGGTTCCTGATCAATATCCGGAAGTTATCTTCCAACTCAATAGTAAAATATAAGAGAATTCTTAACGCATTGTTTGACTACTTTCATAAGCATAAGTTCATTCTGATCAATCCTGTATTTGACATACCAGCTTGTGATCGCATAAATGATCAGGCGCCACGGCCAATTATGCGTGAAGATATTGACAAGTTCAAGGCTGAGCTGGTCAAAGACCCCGAGCTGTGGCTTGCTGTACAATTTGAATATTACTGTGCCCTGCGCCCGGGTCATGAGATCCGCGAGATGAAGATAAAAGACCTGGATCTTATTGCCGGTACCGTAAGGGTTTCACGCACCAGGGCGAAGAACAGGCATGAGCGTATTGTTACAATTCCACGACAGCTGATTGAGCAGCTGCGTTCTTTCTATAAGTTACAGGGTTACAATAAAGAATATTATGTTTTTGGAAAGGGCGGCCGGCCGGGCACAAAAGTGATAAGTAAAAACAAGCTCAGGTATAAATTCAACGCCGTGCGCAAACGTCTTGGAATGCCTCTTGAATATAAGTTATACTCATGGAAACATACAGGTGCAATTGAAGCAGATGAAGCCATGATACCCACAAAAGATATAAGCCGTCACCTGGGACATACTTCACTGAAGAGTACTGATGCGTATTTCAGAAACAAGAAGCCCGGAATCTCAGGGCCTATAAGAGATAACTTCCCAAGCCTATAGCCTGTAGAGTTCTACCTCGGTTATTCGTGATTGCTTGCCTATTGATTCAAGCAGAAAGCTATTCACTAGGTATTTATCATTGCCAAGCATGATTGGCGCGGTATGGTCAAGTAGTGTCTGCAGGTGGTCTCCTGGAAGATTATCAACGGAAGTAATCTCAACCCTGTTTAATTCCCAGTCTATACGGTTTTCCCAGAACTTCTCAATCAGACCATAACTGCTATCCCATCTCAGTGAGAGATTAGCGGTGGTTATTTTAGTACCCGTGGCATCATAGACATCTACGCTTGCCAGCGGATAATCAGTCTGGTATGAGTGTGTGTTAGGAACCACATAGTTATTCTGCATGCCAAGATATGACAGAAACATAAGCGGAAAGTCTTCCTGGTTGTAATCATCATTTATTCCTATAAGGTCACATCGAGGAAGAATGAAGTCTACATCTGTAGATTCAGGGAACTCATCTTCGCCTACCCAGTAGGTGTAATCTATCTCAACTGTGTGAGTATATAAAGACAGTATCCCGGAAAGCTGTTCTATTGGAGTCTCATCAATACCTTCTGAGTGGCTAAAAAGGTTTGGACAGATTCGGTTCAATGTATAAACAGATCCATCAAACAAAACTCTGTAGATAGCAGATTCAGCCTTAACCCAGTAAACATGATTATTATATAAAGCACTCACTACAATGTCACGAACTTTGTCTTTCTCTTCAAATGTGAACGGATCAAAGTCTTCTTCTGAACCAATGTCATGAGAAGCCCAATCATCAGGAGGCAAGAGACCCAAGGTGACTCCAGTGATTCTGTTTTTATCTATGCCAACCCTTGTACTAAAGTTTACCCGTGCGGGATTCTTCTTAATGATGTCATTGAATGATACCACCCTGACAGATTTCTTTATTTCATCAATAACAAATGAGAGATTAAACCTGTTACGAATAGCCTTGATGAAATCACTGCAGGTGATATCAGGAAGAAGGTCTGAATAATAAAGGGCACCGAAGCTAAAAGGTACCTGGCAGGTATTGAATATTGTCACCTTGCGGAGATCTGCATCTTCCCTGAAAATATTATAATCAACGCGGTACCCATGCTCTTCAAAGAGGTAATCAATTACCCTGCCCACAAACAGGTAAAAACTGTTAACATAAGTGAATGTCTCACCAACAACATCATAAGCATTAACCATTTTCTGCGCTTCGGTAGTATTAGTTCCAAAGGCATTAGGCATGTAAGAGGGATAACATGTAAAGTCATTATCAGGGTAGACGGCATCTACAATAGTATCTGCATAGGCACACAGTTCTGCCTGTCCGGCATAAGCGCCGGCCGGGTAACGAACTCCACCGTACTCAAGATCTCTTAGTGACTTCCCCTTAATGAGTGAATAAAAATCACCGTTGCCAGCAGTGAAACAGGCTTCAATAACATCACCGGCTTTAAGTACACGCCACCTGCCTGAGATCTCAATGGTGCCCAGCTTAAGCCTTCCCTCCGGGGTTATACTCCCGTTATTACCACTTAATGATGGGAAACCAAAAGCTTTCTGCACTTGTGGATCCTTGCCATTAAAAGTAAGTGGAAAAGAAAAACTCCCTATGTCATTAAACAAAGGGTTATAGAATCTCATTGAAAAAGGTACTGATGCCGGCAGATCAATACCGTTGGCCTGTAGCTGCATTTTTATTCTGCCTGTTCAGCGTTTGCGTCCTGTACAGATGGCTCTTTTACAGCTCCGCCACCAGGACCGGTAGCCGTTTTAACATCCTTTTTCTTCCAGATTTTAAATCCGGCAAATAGCCCGATGGCTAATCCCATAAGAAATCCTGCAAATGTCATAGTGTTTAGATTTATTGTGCAACTTCAAAATCATCATCATAAGTCTCACCAACCAGGTTTGAGGTAGTTTCCCTGGTAAAGAACTCATCTGTAAAGGCATTCACGAATTCAAAACTGAAAGACTTCAGGTTTTCACGGTCTTTTCCATGACTGAGAGAAGTGCTTACAATTCTCACTGGTACAAGAGTCTGCGTAAGCTGAGTGCCAGAATCATCATAAGTCACATCAGCATAGTAGACTTCTTTACTCAGGGCAAAATCTCTGAGCCAGTTTCTGAACTCTTCTGCATTGCCAAACCTTGAGAGCCATCCACAACTAACAGTGAAGCGCCTGTTCTCAGTGTTTAAAATGTCAACTGTTTCACGGTCACTATTTGTAAAGTCTGACTCAAGCGACTGAACCGCCGTCTCACGCAAATAGTCATCATTACGACTCATCAACCCGGTTGTTCGCAGACACTCATATGCGCCAAGGCTATTACGAAAGATAAAGTACCTGGTATGTGAGTACTCAGTATTATCAATATAGAACGTGCGTACCTCAGAGAGAACTGTAGGTGTCGTATTTGCAATCCATACATCAAACTTTACCAAGGTAGACCATGATGTTATAAATGCCTTTAGGCACAGCATTATTTCATAAATGGCTTTATCAACTACTGATGTTTGCGAATCTATATAAGCAGTTGAGTCAGTGCCATCTGTAAAGTAGCTCTTCACATAAAGCCTTAACGTAGACGCCCCGGAATGATTAATGAAATATAACTTCACCGGTTCGTCAGGTCCTACATACCTGGTAAGCGGAGCCCATGAAAGAAAGTACTTGTTTATAAGCAGTTGTGCCCAGAAGGTTGTGGCTGCAGCGTTATATTTAGCCAATTGACGGAATGATAGGCCGCCGTTAAAGGCTTTATATAGACTACTCTCCTGAAGCGCCTGGTATTCGCCGTCACCCCAGCGCTCACCGTACAAGAAATACCACTCAGCTGTCATTGAAGTATGCTCACGAATACGGTCAGCTGTCGAAGGTTTCTCAGGCCAGGTAAACTCACCGGTTATATATGCCTGCAGATACTTACTTATATCAACCTCTGCAAGCCCGTAGTTATCAACATTAAGAAGTATCTCAGTAACAAACTCACCGCCAATATAAAGTAGAACTACTATATAATAGAAGGCCTCAAGGGCATAATCAACCCCGGCTTTATTTGTCTCTGTTGGGGTGACGTCTATGCCGGATCCGGCAGTAAACTCCTGAGAATAGGCGCTGCCTTCCACTCTGGCGGTGATGGTCATTTCAGCCCCGTCAAGGGTAATATCATAGTAGCGGGCAATAAGATAGTTGTTCTCAAGATCAGTGGCTACCAAGGCAACCCAGTTAGCAAGGGTAAGGCTGCCGGTGTTATCATGGAACTGAATACCACTATTATCAGGTGAGGCTTTGCAAGTGAACCTCACGGTCTCGCCTGCAAGCAATAAGTCAAAATACTCATCTGCTAAAGCCACGGCAGTCCAAAGCAGAATTATCTCAGACTTACTGCCGGCATTACTGATAAGATTAGTTGATGCCTCAAATTTAAGAGGCACCTGATTGCCTGCCAAAACAACGGCAGGAATAGTATTGGTTAATGCTACCTGAGCTCCAAGGGCCATGATAAACTGGTATTATTCTTTTCTTACTTTCCAGAAACTGAACTTCTCTTTCAGAGCCTGGGTTACACTGCTGTAAAACACTCCGATAACAAGACTTCCGAACAACCATTTTTCTTTTCCTGCAGGCTCGGCAAGAGCATCAAGAGAGAACTGATCTTCAAATACTGAAGCAGCAAATCTCAGAGTGATAAGAACCATGATCACGGCGAGCAGGATAGTCTTCCAGTTATCTTTTATCAGGAACCAGAATGAGAACCTTACCGGGGTGGCCGTTGATGTCTTGTCTCTTTCAGTAGCGTCAAGCAGCATGCGGATAAACACGCCAATTGCTGCAAAGAAGATCATTGCAAGGAACATAAGTCCCGGGATGAACCCTAACAGGTAAGAATAGTTTTGTGTTTCCATGTTTATGGTATTATGGTTTTTGAATAATTATCTTTTTATGATACTTTCCTATGCCGCCTCCAATCTTTTGAATAGGCCTGGTTCTCCTGGCTGCTGCAATAGTCTCAGAGTAACCTATGTCAGGGGCGCTGCCCGAATAAACTATTGAGCCTATACCCGGTATGTTTTCTATCTCTGACCAGCCATATACTGTACCAGCATCAATAAGATCTGAGGTAGCGGCAAGCTTCATGAAGTCAAACGAAGGGAGCGAGCCATCCGATCCCCTAGCTGCCATCATCTGGCTCACAGCAAGGGTTGAGTCAAAAGAAACAAAGTCAGCATCAGTGACGGTCACAGTGTCAGTTGTAAGAAAAGCAAAACCGCCGGTTTCGTAATCCCACGTGTTATGACTTTCCGGATAATAGTAGTAAAGTATCATTACATCTATCTTCGTCAGGTCCTGAACAAACAAAGCATCGTATGAAATGTTATTTCTATATACTGAATTCCTGAACGGGAATAATGCGTTCTCTCCTACCTCTGCAAAACCTATGTCGTTTTTATAAGCAGTATTATTATATAGTCTGGCGTTCGGCCTGAAGTATGCACTATCCAGCGGGTCTTCACTCTCTTTGTAAGAAGGGAAGTCAAAACCAAAGCCACCGTCGTCAGTGGCATGATTATAGGCTGACAGGTTGTTAATGAATATCAGGGTTGAATAACTACAACTATCCCGTGTTCCGGTTGTCTTAAATCCGTTACCGTTGCCACCTTCCACATAGCCTTGCCCGAATGCGATGTTATTTTTAAACACTCTTAATGCCGACCCGGATATATCAAAGCCATCATCAGAGTTGAAGAAAGCCCTGCAACCTTCAAAATACAGATAAGCTCCCTTATCCTGATCGCACTTCCAACCATCAGCATGGTTGCCAACTGAATCTACGTTATTGATAGCATCACAATTAATCCAACGTGTTGTGTCGGTAGTGACTCCTAAGTCCTCGCCTATGCCACCGAAGTATCTAAATGCCGCGCCTCCTCCGTCCTGGATGATTATTCTTTCAAAGTGAAGATTAGAACAGGCATGAGCATCAATGGTCATGGCGTTCGGACCTGGAGCAGCTTTAGGAAGATTCTTAAAAGTAAGGCCGTAAAATGAAACGTAATGAACGCTATCCATGTACAATCCCACGTTTGAAGTTGACGGTCCGAACTCTGTGAAATCAAATACGGGTGTTTCGCCCGGGTAATTCATGTAAACAATTCTGTTCCCGGAAGTGCCGCAATTCCCATTACCGGCCGTTACATCATAATTAAATATATCATGGCCTGTCTCATAACTTGTAGGAGTATATATTCCACCTCTAAAACAAACAGTATCACCGGCTACCGCGGTATTCTTAGCTTTTACAAATGTAGCCCAGGGCTCAGCATAGGTGCCTGGATCATCATCATTTCCATCAGGTGCGACATAATGGTCTGCCTGGTAGATTGAATCTGAATTATATAGAACAGCTCCCACCTGCCAGGTACTTCCTTGGGAAACTGTATCAGGATAAGATCCTGCAGTAAAGGTGTAAGAAGTATCAAGCCCAGTTGCATAATCACTGCCAAGGTTAGTGCCATAAAAAAGTGGCTCGGAAGGAACAAAGTTAATGGTATCAATGAAGTTTGGATTCTGAACCCTTGAATGAGTATCATAACCTAAAGCTTGCCACTGAGCAAATGTTAAGGGATTTGAGGCTTCACCCTGCACATAGAAAGAAGGTTCATTATTGTATGAGCTTTTACACCAATAAAGATTATAATCAGGATCAAACGAAGCTTTTTCATTCTCACCTACAAATACCACCACTGTGTCAATCTCTGAATAAATGATGCTATTCTTTAGCTCTGCGTTCGTTGAATAAGAATAAGGTGTAGCTTCAATGTTCACACCAAAATGAACCAGGTACCCATCAATATGATGACCATTATAAAGAGTCATGTTGTAGTACCTTTTATTCTGCTGTCCCTCGGTTGTAATGCCATAAAGCCTTGGAGTGGTAATGATATTATACTGAGTTGCAAGCGATGTATGTGTAGTATTAACAGTTCCTTCGCACACAATTCCATAACAGGTTCTGACAACTTTATTGTGCTTAATTTCAAATAAATTGTATCCATCCATGATGCCATGAGCTCCGGTAGCTACGCTCCCGGTATATTCAATGTAGTTGCCTGAGATTATTGAATTATCTACATTGCCCGTATCCGCATCCGGAGTGTCCCTGCCAGCCATAATCAACAAACCTCCGGTTCTGTTGGTATGTATTGAGTTTCTTGAGATTATTGCAACATTGGGTTCCGCAACGTCAACAATAAGAGCATTACCCCATGACTGCCCATCTGTATAAACGTAGGCTGAGTCACAATAATATGTTGTGTCAACCTGCGCTGATGATATCAGCGAAACACAGAAGAATATCAATATCAGAGCTTTTCTCATGGCTTGACAGTCAATGAAATATTGTCAATAACAAATGCCCAGTTAGACGCCGAAAATCTTATTCCTCCGGATCCGATGTTCACGGGAGTTGTGAACTCAAATTCAAGAGCCGTTCCTATACCCTCATAAGATACATGCAGGTTGTAATACTCAAGCCCACTACTATCAAAGACATAAAAGTCTATTTTATAATCCGTAGAGATTCCGTCAAACTTTAGAATGTATGTTTCACCTCCGATAACTGAAGATTGCATGTTTGCATCAGTCTGCAAAAAGTACCCGTTAGCAGTAGCATCATATATTAACTGACCTCCGGTTATAGAGAACTGGGCAGATAGTCCCCAGGGATCAGCGCTCCCAAAGTCTCCATCAGAAAGCATCTCAGGATCTGTGTCAACAGGTGCCCTCATGGAATAAAACGGATATCTGCCTATCTGACCCGTTACGGTAACCGTCAGCAATAGCATTGCAACTATCAGAAACTTACGCATGACTAATATGTTGAGCATTTATAACCTGCAAGTGTTAATATAAGTAGTGAAGGTCTGTTACCTGCAGACACCGCACTAACGGTGCACCACACCCAAACTCCTGGAGGGATCTTGCTATTTGCAAAGGCTGTGTCTTCATTGCCGGTAGTAATACTTGTCACAGTATATGCAGCACTGTTTAGGTTAGTGGCAGACACACTCTTAAAAGTAGAGTGCCATGATACCTGTACACCTATGGTCTCAGTTCCGGTTCCCTCTGCCAGTACTCCTCTTAATGACGTTACGGCAAGTGTATCAGAGCCACTGTTAAAGAATGCTCCGGCAATTGCATTATCATTGAATGAAGCCGTATCTGCCGCCAATCCGCCACCAAGTCCGAATATGAAAAGTGGTATTGTATCAGCCAGCAATGGAGCCACTTCTGATAATGATACCGAGTCAGCCAGAACTTCAACAATAGAATCAACGCGCGTATTCAGGGCAGATACGACTGACGCATGATCTCCCCATCCATAGGATGTATTCCAGTTGGCAGAGTTATTTGTTATGGAAGTACCCCAAGCAGATCCCGTAGATAGCGGGATCCCGGCGCCAGGGTAAACCATTGACCCGCTACCAGGTGCTATCCATGATCTGATTCCGGCAGTAGTGGAAGACAAAACATATCCGCTTACTCCGGGTCTGCCAAGAGAATCTTCTTTTGCATCAATCTGCGTCTGTATAGCTGCTCTAAGTCCAACGCTCCGGTTAAGTTCAGCGGTTGTAACAAGTGCCCCGTTGAGAATTAACAGCTCACTGGAATTAAGATCATACAGCCTTACGCTATTTAAAAGGTTAATGGCAGCATTGGCCTTCTTGAAGGCCTGGCGATAAGAGTCTCCCTCACCAGAGTTAGGAGTACTGACGTTGATAGTTGCCAGCTGCCCCTGCATGACAGCAGCTATGCCCGCCATCAGTATTATTGTCATTAGAATCCTTTTCATAACACCAGAGTATTTAATCCGCTTTATTTGTTAACCTGCACCAAAATAACGCTCTGAATGACCATCAAAAAAGGACAGCTATTTAGTCAGGGCATCAATGAAAATATAGATTGTTTCACCAGTAATAATGCCCTTGTAAACCTTATTCCAGAAGCCTTTCTCGCGGGAAGTTTTATTACTGATAATTACCTGGTGCTGCAGCAATGCTATCTGGCTGTCAGCTACTCTTCCATTTTCTGTTAACAGCTTTGTTTGCTGTTCAAGGTTGGCTATTATGTCAGCCTTGCCTGAGGTTACCTGGTTACACTTCTTAAGCATTTCTGATTGCAGACCAAGTTGATATTCAACTAAGGGAAGGGTGGTGATGTCAGTAAATATGTTCTTCACCTGGTCACCGCTGAACGGAAACCTTAATGGTTCTGACGTGGGATATATATGGTGCAGTTCACAATAAGCCAAGTCTTCAGGTATATTCTGCAGACTGTCAATAATACGATTAAAGTCATGTTGCACTCTCAATAGCCTTTGGGCTAATCCCTTATATTCAGCTTCTCTGTGTTGATTAACAGCCAGCAAGTTTTTCTTTTCCTCACGCAGGATCCGGAGTGAGTCAGCCAGCAGATCTCTCTCTTTCTTAAATTCATTACGCTCTGCCAGCAGCTGCTCTGACTCAAGTCTGTTGGCAGCGTTTTCTTTCATTCTTGCAATAACAGAGAGTGAAAGAACCAGCAGGAACAGGGCTACCGCCAGGCCTTTAATTACCGACTTAAGGTCAATCTTTATCATGATCATATTTATTGTGGGTGAACAAAACCAAGTAAAACAAGGCCATTGGCAATAGGCTCAAAGTTTATAACCCTCTGGGCCGGCGTAACAGTATAACCCTCACGGCCTCCGGTAGGATTGGAGTTTCCATCAATAGTGCAAAGCACATTGTTCTGATCTTTGTTGGTTATAGCCATGTGGCCTGAGCAATGTGGTTGCCAGTTTTTATAACGCTGAAATACAGCAAGAGCTCCGGGCTCAGGAATACGATCAACAATCCAGTCTGCTTCTCTCTTGAAGTTACGGAAGGTCTGAACAGCTGACCCGGAGAAGAGTTTATTCATGTCAAGCTGAATGACCGGGTGGTTAATGTATGCTTCAAACCAGCAAAGCTCAGCGAAGTAAGAACACCAGGCCTCAGAGGGATGCCATCCGCGCTCACGCATCTTGCGTTCAAAGTCTTCATCATACCAGCCAGAATTACCTGGTTCTTCATTCTTCCCAATATAGCCTGTGGCAATAGAGAGAATTCTTTCATTGATTGTCATGATCAATCCTCCATCTTAAGCTTCACTTTTACCCGTGTGATATCACGGTCATGTCTTTCAAGCTTCTCTTCATTTTTCTCAAAGCGTTCATTGACTTCATGGTGCTTCTCTTTACATGTGACTGATGATGTATTGTATTTATCATCAAGTGACATCACCAGGGCATGTAATCCCTGAACAGTAAGCTTCAGGTTGTTTACGGCATCATTAAGCTTATCATTAGTTGCAATTGAACGTTTGAAATAGAAGCTGATAAAAAATCCTACAACACCTATCAGGAGGCTGACTATTGCCCCAATGATATAGAGGATCTGCGGGTTTATTAGTGGCTGTTGACTCATTGTATGCAGTGGTAACATTTAACTCAAGTTTAAACTTGTTTGTGCAACCATAAAAGGACACCCTATATTGATACCGCACCTTCAAGGTCTGTAAGCTTATCCATGGCTTTACGCACACCATCAGCCTCACGGTACCCGAAATTCATTCTGACACCATTTCCTTTAAGATCAGCAAGCAGGGAAGCTATCCCTTTCATGATAATCTTTAACTCAGGGTCTGTCATAAACTGGGTTGAAAAGCCAGTACTGGCTACCGTTGGCCCGCCTCCAAAATACCCGGGCATGGTCTGCCTATACTGTTCCAGTGCCTGTATTACCGGTCCGGTAACAGGAGAGGCTACCATCTCTGAGTTGGCTACCCATTCTCTCTTATGAACTATTCCTGCTGGTTCATACTTACCTCCCCATCCAGAATACCCACCAGTATAAAGGTTATTCTTTACAATAGCTTCAACTCCTGAAAGAGCCGCCTCAATAAGTGCGGTAAGGATAGCAGCTCTTGCTAAACCAGAGGCACCAAGGGTAGCTATACTGTCAGGAGTGGTCATAGATCCTATTGTGGCCTGCATGATTGCGATTCTAGCATACTGTCTGAGTGCGTCAATAGCAATCAGAATAAGTTGTTTTGCCGCCTCTTTTGCAGTCATCTCACCATCTGCAATAGCTTTACCCAATACGTTCCCCACAGCAGAGGCATAGTCCATAGCGAGTTCAACCTTCTCTGCATATAGTTCCTTCTCTTTCTCAAAGTATTCAGCCCTTATCTCATCAAGATTCTTTTGCTTATCAACCTCAAGTTCTACCTCAAACTCAGTAGAAGCCGTAACTTGTGTGATCCAGTTCATAAGACGCTCACTCTGCTGCTCCTTCAATTCTTTATCCTGCGCCGCAACCATTTCCCGTAAAGTCATACCTTTCGTTATACTCTCGGTAACATAGTTTATAATATCGCCAGGTATATTATCAGCGCGGCCAGACTGCAAACCAATTGTACTTCTTTCTTTCTTTACAGCATTCAGTCTTTCCTGTGCTTCGGCAATGGCATTATCTACATTCTTGAATGCGTTAAATAGCTTAGGAAGAACCTCGGCCTCTCCGGTCTCAAGCAACTTGAAGTATTCACTGTATGCCTTAATTGCCTCAGGGCTGATCCCTGTGAGATCAGCGCCACTTTGTCCGAACAGAACAGATTGAATACCTTGTTTCACACTACCAAGATATGTTTCGGTAGCACCGGCAAAAGCCGTTTGTAATCGCTTCTGCACATCAGTGGAAAGACTATCAATTACCTCATATATTTTTATTGCTTCATCTGCAGCTATTTTATTTCTTCCCTCCCATGTTTGCTTTTCAATAAGGAAAGCACGTTCAGCGAGAATTTTAGTCCGATCAAAAATCTCCTGCTCTTTCTTTTCTCTTTCATTAGCACTCTGTTCACGGACCTTAATGTCGAGCTCCTTATCTTTAATAATTTCCTGCAGCGCCCGGCTCTCTCTGTTTAGAGCTGCAATCTTATAGTCATTATAAGCCCTGAAGTCAGCAAGAGAATCAAGCTGTTCTGCAAGCATCTTTCCACGTTCATATGCTTCAGTAAGCCCACCGATAAAGTTGCTGAAATCTATGTTAGCAACTGACTGTTTAAATTCAAAGAACATCTCCTTTGCCCCGCCTACAAGCTTATCCCAGCGGTCTGACAATCCTTCAGTTGTATCAATGATAGCTTTGATGCCCTTCCATGCACCAACTGCAGCGCCGGCTATTCCTGCAACCTTACCTATAAATCCTGTAAGTGCTGTCTTCGCCTTATCCCATGCAGACTTATTTGCTGAAATATTTTCCTGATGCTCTTTAAGAATACCTCTAACTCTTTTTAGCTCAGCTGCTTTTTCATTATATTCCTTACTTCCGACTTTAGCTTTTGCAACCTGATTAGTGAGATTGTACATCTCTTTCTTAATGGAAATAATGTTGTTTTCAACTTCTTTACCATTAATGTAAATGTTTATATTCCTATTATAAGTCTTGTCACTCATCTCAGTCAATGGCAATCAATTTCTTTTCAGCTAAAAAATTAGTGGCTCTCACGGCCTGATCAGCCCGCATCTCAGAAACAAGGTCAGCTAAACGGTCAAGGTCTGATTCAATCACCGGATTGAACCACTCTTCAGGTTTACGGTTGAAGGCTACATCTGATATTATCTTGGGAGAAAAAACCCGGTTCTTAAATGAGGCATAAGCTTTCCCTTCCCTGGCACTCTCAGAACCGCTTACGCGCACCACTTTCCCACTTACCATAGTATAACCACGGCCCACACCCTTATGCCAGAAGACTCCATGCTGAAGAAATGTATAAGAGAGTTTGTCTATCTCACCATAGAATTTACGGGTTTTCAAACGGAATGACTTCAGCAAATCTCCCTTACCTTTATTTGAGAGCATAGATATCCGGCCACGGATCTTCTGCCCCATGCCTGTTCCGAATGAGGCTACCCTGGCATTGAACTCATCAGATGATATTATACGGGGCTCCTGTTCCATCTTGTCTCATCAATAGTATTATTAACCGCTGTCTTCATTGAGAAGGTAAAACGTATACCATACTGACCATGTGCCGTCACCTTGATTGGTATGCCCTCACTCTCACTTATGGCAAAGTCACGAAGAACCGGCACTGTTCTTAACGCTTTATCAGCTCTCATGCGTACCAGTATGTCATCACCTATCTCTTCAAGCTGATCAAAGAGGGCATGAATAGCGCTGAAGTCTCCGCTGTCAGAGATGCGGCCAATAAGCATAAATGCTCCATTGCGTCTCTTGAGTATGTTATCTGATATAGTATCAGCGTAATTAAAGTCATACCCTTCAAGTATCAGTGCCGGGTAATTGATATCAGTGGCAAGGCCTATCAGCAGCTCTTCTATCTCAAAGCGGTAGAAATGCTTCTGTGCAGAGCTGTGTTGAATCTCTATATGCTCAGTAGCAAGAGTCTCAAAATAGGTTACCAGATCAGAGAATTTAGATGCCATTATGACTTGCCTTTTAGATGTTCTTTAGCTTTTTGATTCAGGTAACGGAGAATGATAGAAAGCGGTTGCTCAGCATAGCGTTCCTGATTTACAATGTCATCACCCACCACCATATCAAACACTTTAACCCAACTTCCTTTACTGGTCTTTTTGTCTTTTGAATCTGGCTTCTGAAATACATACGGATAAGATTCAGCTAGCCATTCCCTGATTAGTTTGTAGTTCAAAATAATTGCCTCGCGTAATTCAATGCTCTCACGTGAAAGCCTCGCAGCGCGAACATCTATCTCATTATCTTTAAAAGTCCCGTCAAGGTAATAGCAGGCAATAAACTTGTCAAGATCAGCCTTCTTCCCTTCCATATAATTCTGAAAGTATGTGTCTCCGAAGATGAAGGCGCCAAAGGTTACGCCCTTTAACCTGGGCTCCGGAGCCTTATATCTCCCAATGTTTGGTATGATAAACCTGTCACACCGGTCAAGTTCATTGAGATACTTCAGGTTACGTATCAGACAATAGCGGTAATAAGAGTCAAGACGCCTTGCTATTGACCATCTGATATTGAGGAACACCTGCAGAATATGGGTCTCACTGATAGTATCATTAAATACTGAAGGAATGAGAATGAGTTGCTCAGGAGTCAGCTCGGACCAATGCGCCGGCAGAGTGGTCTCAATCCGGCGTTTGAATCCCAGAAATGGAATGGGTTTATATTCTATTACTACAGGTATCATGTTGCCCAGAATGTCTTTTTGTCTTCGTTATCCCTGTTATAAACATTACCGGTTGTAGCAGTATAACCAGTAAAGCTATTGTCAGTCAGGTATTTTCTCAAGGCTTCAAGATAATGTTCACCAGTAGTTTTGTAGTATGAGTAAACAGAAGACCTTCCCTCTCCAGTTGCCGGATTGATAGTTGTATTGTCGGGGAACCCAGAGTTCTTACCCTCAAAATAAAACCCTTTATCAGTGAGTGTGCCTGTATTCATCACCATCAGCGCTACGCTCAGAAAGGCGAGAGGTTTACGGATCTCTACAGCAAGTGCTTCATATGACCCATCCGGATCTGCCTTGGCAAGCTCAGTAATAAGGGCGGTATAGACTGTGCTTCCTAAAAGTGACTTGATGTCAATATCAAGAACCTGCTGAACAAATGGCTGCAGACGAAGGAAGATCAACCGGCTGCCACTTATATCACATATAGAGTTGAATGTTGTGGTATCCTTTATAATGCTTGACTTTCGTAGTGTATAGGCAGAAGACTCTTCCCACTCCGGGAAGTACTCAATATTCTCCTCGAGGTAGAGAAGTATATCATCAATACCGTTCAGGCCGGTATCACGAAAGTGCACCTTGACATTTTCTTCCTGGTATTTATAAAGTCCCTTTGATGACTCGCTCTCCATGCGTTGGAAACCCATGTCAGAGAGCTTTGCATTAAGAAGGTTAAAGCCTAGATAATATGCAAGATTGATAACAGACAGTCTGACCAGACGGAGCAGCTCTGCCATCTTTTCACCGTCAACAGTATCTGCGGATCCGGTAGAAGTATCAGCCGTACCAATTGAGTCATCAACGGTACCCATAGAATTATCTGCCGTGGGCAGTTGACTTTCGCCTACCTCCCATGCGTCAGGATCATCAGCATAACTCTTTAGATCACTATACGTATCAGTGCCAAGGATAGGTAGTAAATATTTACGCTCAGCCTGATCAATAAAAGGCCATAACCTGGTCCTTGTAGTTGCTGCAGAAGCCGGGATAAAATCCTTTACCTGAGCAATAAAGACTGTATCATTATCAGAGAAGAACATCAGCTTAATACTTTTTTAGTGCCGGCGCCTGTGTCCAGCGTGGTTAAGATTGTGTTTCTGAACCTGAGTTCTACATCCTGCACGCCGTTAAAGCGTAAGTAGCATTCTATTGGATCAAGAAGATTTTGCCGGTCTATCCATGAGTTAGCAATATTCACAAGGAATGCTTCCCTGATATTCGACCCGCCCTGGTTGCCGGCATATGTTCCACCTGGCATCCCTGCTCCAAGCAGGTTTGGATTGATCATGAGCGTAAACATTATCTCACTGTTAGCAGCTGCAGAAGTAGTAAGCTTCTCTAATGCTGTCATATCACTCTTCAGTTCTGTTATCAACCACTGCTCTTCAGCCTTGCCTTGCGGATTCATTTCAAAGCCGGTGAATAATGCCTTTCCTGCCTTCTCTGCACTACAAAGGTTTCTCTCTATGCTATCCTGAAAGTCATTGATAGCTGTCTTCCGTAGAGCTTCATCAGGATATTTGTCTTTCGGGTACATACGATCCCAGAAAGAATAAGGTATCTGCACGTGCCATTTTATTGCCATGGCATTCTCATACATCTTCTTGATGAATTGCGGTACCAGGTGAGCAATGTCAATCCAACCGGCAAGTTTTGCAGACCACCATATAGGAGCTGAGTGGTAATCACGATTTGACCAGCTGTCTGTTAAGGGATAAATGATGGTTGAGTTGGCGAGAGTTCGTGCCAAGCGTCTGCCATTAAGATCTTCAAAGGGATCGTACTCAGACAATATTGGAACAGCTTTAAAATTACCTTCTGTAGGCTGATCAGGCCAGTCTCCAGATATTATGCAGTACTCAATTTCACCTGCCTTATTTGCCTCGGTAACACGACAATAGTATGCATTTACACAGTTAAGTCCTACCATTTGATTCCCTGCCTGATTGGGAATCATTTCCGGGAATGCACGTCCGAACTTCAGGAAGTCTCTTGTTGCTTTCTCCATGTACCTGCGAACCATCCTGGAGGAGCAGAAGTCTCTGATTGTTTTATCATCAATCATCTTGAGAACCTCATTCCCGTCTGCATCATATCCTTCAACTCTGCAGGGGAATATTCCCTGCCCTAAAATTACGTTCCGGAGAGTACGAAGGCCCGTATTCAAAACACCGGTCTTTTGTATCAAGGTGTCAGCTGTCTGAGGAAAGCCGTTATCTGTGTCCCAGGGAGAGACCCTGTAGTCTCCTACTGTTACGACATAGTTGAGCTTATCTGATGGACTTGACACCAGTTTGCTCTCAGGAGCTCCATAGGTAGACATAATAGAAGAGCGTCCAAACCCGATCAGAGGAACTCCATGTTTATTATAGATAGATTCCATGCTTAGAGAACTACTGTTTTACCATTCCATTCAACTATTAGATCAATGTTAACCGGATAGACATGACCAATCTTATCACCCCTTGCATCAACGGCAACAATCCCCCTGAGGCGATTCTTCTTCAGGTTTGCTGATAATCCAGATGCAACTGCTCGAGGTAGAAAAACAAGCTCTCCATTCTTCTTGACAAACTTTATAGAGAAAACTACCTGTTCACCTCTAGGAGTCTCCTTTATGTCAAGCTCTCTAAGAGCATAGTTCCTGCGGATTTCTTGTGCCATGATCAATTGATTCTTAGCAAAACTATTGGCTGTAGTTACGGTAAAAAAGGACACGTAAAAACCAGCATATCTATCCGAAGAAATCCAAATCAATGATTTGAATGTTTGCTGAATGCAATGAAAAGTCCCAAAATCAAAGAATCTGTTTCAAAACTCATTCGGGCCCCGCCCTATCACAAAGGGCAGTAGGGAGAGCAGTTTTCACAGGAAATATGAAATGGAAAGTTCCAAAACTATTAATCTTATTTGCCTTATTAGCTGCCCATAGTGGCTTACAGGCCCGGATTACGCCTTAGATCATATCCTTGGATCAACAAAGGTAGATCCGTGTGAAAGCAATGTACCGTACTTTGTCCAGACGCGCTTATCAACTGCATCACCAAAGTGAGTAGCTTCCTCGGGTAAGATACTATCCTTCCGCTCACTGCTCTTATCTTTGGTGAACTTGCCGTCCTTCTCTATCACCCTTGTGTTGTTCATCGAGATTAAAGTATACTTACATTTTGTGCCATTAAATCGTATCAAAGGAAAGCGCTTATCAGCACCTCGAAGTATGTTCATCCATAATAGATACTTATCATGCTGGGGTGGCTCCATCCCACGGTGTACCACACTGATCACAGTCCATCCATTGCGCTCAAGTCTTTCTATCGCTTGCTCATTATAGGATTTTGCATTCTTCGCATTAGGTTGCCTGGAATCACCGTACCTATCTCTGTAGTAATAGACATCCTTTTTAGTGTGAAACTGATAATACTTACAGAAGTTATCAATCAGCTCATTAATCATTACACTGCTCGTTTCTGAAGGCTTAACATAGAATTCATTGATAATATTGTCAACCCTTACCTTGTCTCCTGTTACAAAATCAAAGGATCCTTCCTGGGCTATACTTATCAAACAGATCTTTGCTCCCCAGTCAGGTACAAGATCCAGGGCAATTCCTGGATTACAGTCCTGATCGAAGCGACTATCAATGTTGCTAAGCTTATTGAAGTCCCATGATGTGTTCTCTGCTATATCCCGGAGCATGCTGTCGTTATTCCCGTTATAATAAACATGCTTCTTATCCTCGATTGAATAATAGCAGTCTTCAACTTTATCAGGGACCATGTTCATTATTTCTATCAGAAAGGTCAAAAGAGATTGTTTATCAAACTCTCTGATTATATAACCCATTCCAACATTTTCAATGTTGTCAAATGCATTTGCGAGTGTGAATAATAGCCCACCTTTTGAAGCAAATGGCAGTATTTTCTTCTTCAATCGGATGGTCTCATTCCATATTTCTTTATAAAGTTTGATGTTCTTATCCTTGGCGGCCGGGATGAGTTCAAGCTGCATCTTTACAATCCTGTTCCAAATATTAAGGATAGGTATTCCCGCTTCTTTTTCATAATAATCAGAATAATCAAGTAACCACTTTTGCCCTCGAGAGAAGGGCATTGATGAGACATAATGGAAACCGTGGTGCCAGGGAACCGGAGATCTTGAACGGCTCCCCCAAATCTCTTCGTTTCCTCTATTGGTAGGAGATGTTTCCTGATCATACCTTTCCTTGTCGATTGTCAGGGCCTCGTCAAGTATCTCGAAGTCCACATTTGGACCACGTGCTGACCCCGCTTTATCCTGGCTAAGCATAAGCAAAGCATTGCCACATGAGAATGAGATAACATTATCATATCTCATTATCTTTTCAAGTGGCTGCAGGAAATGCGTAGGAGGTTTGACTCCTATGACATAATTACCCGGGTCATTCTTATCTGAGTGACGCTTGTATCCCAGGTTCTCAAGGAATTTAAAAGTAGAAGGCAGCGTGCGAGTAAGAAGCTGTCCATAGGTCTGACCCGTAACCGCAGTTATTGCACGTGGCATCATGCGGTTAATCATATTAACATCCCACCCGATTAGGAATGATTTGCCTGTACCACGGCCCCATATGTCTACTTTCGTTGGTGCCGATTGGATGACCGAAGCCTGCTGAACTGGATTAAGTTTAATTAGTTCGTTCATGAATTCAATAGTTCTTCAGCATCCTGGATGTCTATCTCCTTTACCAGAATGTCAGAAAGTGACTTCTTAACATTATCCGGGAGCTTCTGGAGCTTCATATAATCAAGGGTTGTAGTTTCACCATTAATATTTATCTGCAGGAAGAAGTTATGCTGCTCGAGCAGCTTAGGATCTATCTCCCGAATTGGCCTCTCACCTATAAGTTTTATAAGATTTGCATGGTGATGAGCAATAACCCTCTCAGCTTTCACCGTTTTGAGACGCTTGCAGCGATCTATTGCTGCAACTACTTCATTAAGAGCATAGTTGTGCCATATATCATAATCAAAGGTGTGTATGGTATTGAACATGCGAACAGCTATTCTGTAATCCTCATATGCTTGTGTTCTTTTCAGGGCTGAATACTTTTTCAAGTGAATTGCAACAGCATTTCGCTGGATCGGTTGCCGGTCAAGCAATCGGGCCATTGAAAGAACGCGGTCAAGCTGCACTTGCTGGTCCGGAGGCAATGGAGAATGCTCCGGATCCAGCACATGTGCTTTAATCAGTTCAAACTTCTGCTCTTCCAGGGCATGTCTTCCCATACTAACCTCTCTGTGCTATCTCCATATCAATTGCAGCAATCTGAGCTTCTTTTGCCTTGATTCGTTTTTCAATGGTTATTTTTTTAGGCCCATCAGGCATAGGCTTTGAAATACCATCATCAGGCTTAGTTTTGCTCTGATACTCGAGCATATTACGGTCCTTCACCAGTGAAGCCTGCAGATTCTTTTTCTCCTTTTTCAGGTCTTCAATTGACAGCGAACCTGTTATTGCTTTCTTCTTTTCTGCTGGAGCAAAGTTTTCCGGAAGCTTTCCTGATGTCTCAAAGGTTTTGAAAGCCTCATAAAGAACCTCCATGCGGTCAGATGCCTCATGTATTTTCTCAATGAGTTTTGCCCTCTTAGCAATCACATCAGGCGTATTTTCTTCTCCCAGTTCAATAAGCTTCTTTTGGTTCTTACTTCTGTTCATGTAGAGTGGAGACCACTCATTTATCAGCTTTTTAACCTCCTCAGGATAGTCATCAATTGACTTTTCCTTTGGAATAAGGCTGAATCGCAGCTTAGCTTCAATATTAGGAGTTGAGCCGAGTTTTGAGGTTATCACCAGTGTGGTTTTTACTGATGATGGAACTGGCGGCAGTATCACCTTTAGTCCCAGGAAGTGTTTCAGCTCATATTCAAGCTTCTCACGCCGGGTTTTTGTCTCGCCCTTTGAAAGCTTTCCGAGCACGGTTCCTTTTTTTGACACCTCTTTGAGCAGATTAAGCCCTTCAGAATAGTCACGTGGTCCGTCAAACCACTCTTTGATGCGAATTTTGATTTCCATTTATAGGTAATTTAGTTGTTCTCTTAACTGATGTTCAAGCTTCATATACCTGGCCCTTGTAGCCTCTTTTGATAGATATTTCTTTATCTTTTTTGACCGGCCATACTTATCAAACAACATACAGCCGGTTCTGAAGTCCCGCTCCGGGCTGTTTAACCACGTAAAAATCTCCATGAACGGATCCATCTGCAGGGAAGCTTTTTCAAAAGATGATGGGCCAGGGAAGTTCCTGCAGAGCCAGATCTTAAATTCGGCCTTTAAGCCTCCATCATTAAATGCAAGAAACTGACACTCTTTAATGTGAGTGGTCAGCTGAGTAGCCGTCATAGGTTTGAAAACGGTGACCTTCTCATTCTTAAGCCTTGGGGCTGAATTGCCATGGACTACATTGCCATACATGCTTTTCATTGTATAACCAATGTTATTTTCAAAGTCAAACTGCATTATGGCCTCAGGAAATAGTTTCTTATCCATCACCATTGGCACGTGGCAGTCAAAATGTAATGTTGGAAGGCCTTTGGTCTGTAAGATGTTTTTAGTTCTCCATAGCCTTCCTCTCCAGAAGCTCTGCTGAAAATAAGATTCCGGGAAGGAAGTGAGATCTCCCTTATGAAACGGAGGGACCTCTGCAGCTACTGTTTCTTTCATTACCAGGTGATCATCATTTATAAAGAGGAACTGAGCCGTCAGATCCTTCTCCTGGCATACTCTTAGTACTTTTCGGGCAATATTACCATCAGCATTCTGCTTGAGCTCATCTTGAAAAGGAATATGATTGACATTCTTAATCCACTCAGGTTTTGTTCCAACTATCCATATCTTCCTGAAGCCCTTGAGATTTTTCTCCAGGGCCCTGAGTGAAAACCGTATCTCATTGTTATGCCACGCAGTTCCGGTACCAAGCACATAAACAACATCTATTGCTTTCATCACATGAGCTGCTTATAAAAGTTAAACGACTCTGGCCTGACATGGTTTTTAAGCCAGGCGCGCCCAGGATCAGGGACCATGCCCTTCATTTTTCCTCCGTTAACTACGCTGTTGTGGAAGTTACCCGGTGAGAATCCAATACCATGCTTCATGCCTATAGGGGTTTTAATGAAGTTGATAAATCCCTTCTTCCCTGTGTGGC
>Ga0105103_10000527_pt1 | contig 21702 bp, 15 predicted proteins | sample PPLLaktember2015_2_FD_79107 | JGI IMG/M metagenome (GOLD analysis project Ga0105103, IMG submission 79107) | Freshwater sediment microbial communities from Prairie Pothole Lake near Jamestown, North Dakota, USA - PPLs Lake P7 Core (6) Depth... | ecosystem: Environmental > Aquatic > Freshwater >...
GACCTTGTCGGCAAAGTCGAAGCCGGAATTCCCGAAGACGATCCCCGCAATCCCGCGACTATCGCGGACAACGTTGGCGATAATGTCGGCGACGTTGCCGGTATGGGTGCTGACCTTTATGAATCATATTGTGGTTCAATTCTTTCGACCGCAGCCCTTGGAGCTGCAGGATTTACTGCTACAGGCCTTATTGCTGCAGGATTTGCTTATACCCCCGAACAAGCAGCAAATATTCAGTTTAACGCAGTAATTGCACCTATGTTAATTGCTGCAGTAGGAATTATCCTTTCAATAGTAGGTATTTTTGCCGTAAGTACAAAAGAAGGCGCTACTCAGAAACAGCTTTTGGCTTCTCTGGCGCGTGGTGTAAATATCAGTTCATTTCTTATTGCAATCTTCTCTTTTGTAATTCTTTGGTACCTAGATTTACCTAACTATGTTGGTATTTGGGCTGCTATGGCAATTGGATTGGTTGCAGGCATAGGTATTGGAAAATCTACTGAATATTATACTTCAGCAGGCTTTAAACCTACACAACAAGTTGCAGGTTCTTCACAAACTGGCCCAGCTACAGTTATTATCAGCGGAATTGGTCTTGGAATGATTTCAACTGCAATTCCTGTTTTAATTGTTTGTACTGCAATAATATTTGCTTTTCTTTTTGCTTCAGGGTTTACATTTGCAAATATAAGCATGGGACTATACGGTATTGCAATCGCTGCAGTTGGAATGCTTTCAACACTGGGGATTACACTTGCTACCGATGCATACGGCCCAATTGCTGATAACGCTGGCGGTAATGCCGAAATGAGCCACCTTGGACCAGAAGTCCGTAAACGCACCGATGCACTCGATTCATTAGGCAATACAACGGCTGCAACAGGCAAAGGCTTTGCAATTGGTTCTGCTGCTCTTACTGCCCTTGCCCTTTTGGCTTCATATATTGAAGAAATTAAAATTGGACTTGCCCGTATACCAGAAAAGGCTGCCATTTTTGCTGAAACAATGGGTAAAGATATCCATCAGGCATCTATATCTGATATTATGAATTACTATCACGTTGACCTTATGAACCCACGAGTTTTAATTGGGGCGTTCCTTGGTTCAATGGCTGCTTTTATGTTCTGCGGATTAACAATGAATGCTGTTGGTCGTGCTGCGCAGAAAATGGTTGAAGAAGTTCGCCGTCAATTCAGAGAAATTGCTGGTATACTCGAAGGAAAAGCTGATCCCGATTATGCCCGTTGTGTAGAGATTTCAACAAAAGGAGCGCAAAAAGAAATGCTTTTACCTTCTTTATTGGCAATTCTTATCCCTGTAATTACAGGCTTAATATTTGGAGTATCTGGCGTAATGGGATTATTATTAGGTTGTATATCAACCGGTTTTATCCTTGCCATTTTTATGGCCAATGCAGGAGGTGCATGGGATAATGCAAAAAAATATATTGAAGAAGGCAATTACGGTGGAAAACGCAGCGATTGTCATAAAGCCGCTGTTGTTGGCGATACTGTTGGTGATCCATTCAAAGATACTTCAGGCCCAAGTCTTAACATCCTTATCAAACTTATGAGTATGGTTTCAATTGTAGTAGTTGGAGTTGTGCTTGCATTTTCTTTGATGTAGAAGATATTTTCAAGTAAAATAAAGCCGGCTGAAAGAATTCAGCCGGCTTTATTTTTTTTATGATCCAATGAGGCAGTTGCTTGAAATAAAAAAGCCGCCATTATTTTGGCAGCTTTTCAATCTAAATTAACTTCAACCAAACCCTATATGAAAATCACTATTAAAATTCTTGTTAAGTATTTGCTTTTACGCCTTTTATAAATGATAAGTTATCCGTTAATCTACTCAATTTTAGTTCTAATAATTACTCAAATTAAACTGGGTATAAACCCTCAGGTTTTCATTTTAATAGTATGCTTAACTTGTAAAAGGTTATTGTTGAATTGTTTAATAGTATAAAAGCCACGAATACACATATTGAAGGATCAATCGTAAAAGTTGGGGAGTAGTTAATTGAAATTAGAGGTTGTGTAAAAAAGGTTTAAAAACTTAACTTTTCTCCTCTGTGACTCTCAGTGTCTTCTCAGTGAACCTCTGTGTAACAACAATTTAAAAGAATTACACAGAGAAACACAGAGACTTTTTACACAGCCTCTTGTAATCACAATATTTCAATTATTTGTAGTAATCCCCAACTTTTCCGATTGATCCAGTTTGCAATAAAAAAAAGAAGCAGGGCAACATATGAGATGCTACCCTGCCGTCTACCTAAATCCAACCAAACCCTACATCAAATCTTAACCATGAAACAACCTATATGAACACTTTTTTAATATCAATTTACCTATTCAAAGATACTTTGATGTGTTTTATTATTTATCCGCAAAAGCACTCAATTAATTACGTAAATCACTCAATTTAGTATGAGTATTAACCGACAGTTAGCCAATTAAATTCGATTCAATTTGTTGAAATCTACAGTCAATAAATTGACCTTTTTTACTATAATAGATGTAAATTGGTTTAGGCTATGTAAACCAAATTAATATTAAATGCAGATAAATGTTCTCAATAAAAAGTATGCACTGATTGTTAGATCAAAAAGAATTTTCTGGATTTTCATTTTAATTATATCTTGTATTCTTGTAAAAGGCGAGGATACAACTCAAATTGCTTTATCCCTTCAGGATGCTGTAAATTTGACCATGAAAAACAGTTTATTTTTAAAAAATGCTGCGTTGTATGTAAAACAATCTGAATCACAAATGAAATCATCGGTTGATATAGGCCCTACAGATTTCAATTTTAGAAATGGACAACTTTACGGTAATGAAACCAGTCGGTATTATGAAATAAATCAGAATTTCGGCTCTATTTTAAAGCATGTTCAATGTAAAAAAAGGGCCAGGATAAACTCACAACTCCAGTCTCTTTCGTTTAATCTGAAAGAATTACAAGTCCGGGCTGAAGCAAAATCAGCTTATATTTTCTGGCAACATAAATACATGATTTCTGCAATTAATTTCGACGAAAATGAACTATATCAGCAGCTAACATCTATTGCTGAAGTGAAATACAAAACTGGTGAAATAAGTCTTCTTAAAAAGGCTATGTTATTTACAAAAGCTTCTGAAGTAAACAGTCAATATCTAATGTCGACAGATGAACTGATAATTGCAGAAAATAAACTCAAACAAATTATGGTATCCGAAGGGAATTACTTTCCCTCAATACTTGAGCCCGAAATGTATACTATCGACCGTTCGGCAGAAATAGCAAGTTATAACGGAAGCGCTTTTGTCAATTATTATTCAACTCGTCAATTATTGGCTGAAAAGGAAATTGATATAAAAAAAACGTTTTATTTCCCTGAAATAAAAGCAGGGGCATTTACTCAGAATATTGATAATACAGGTGGTTTATATGGTTGGCAAATTGGGATTGCTGTTCCTTTATGGTTTTCAAAACATAATGCAGATATCAGGCAAGCCCAAATAGCATCTGAGATAGCCATGAATGAATACGAACAACATAAGCAAGCAATAGTATTTGAAACTGACAATTTACTCTTTGAATTAAACAAATATTTCCGGCAAATCAGGCACTATGAAGAAACAGCACTTAATGAAGCCAATATCTTAATAAATACAGCAACAACCCAATTTGAAACAGATGAAATTGAATATTCCGAATATTTAGAAAGTATATCGGCTGCATATCATATAAAACGTGCATATTATGAGGCATTACACAATTATAACCAAACTGCCATACAACTCGAAATTTATGCTGAATAAGTTTGTATCCTCAGCATTAATTTCTGTTCTTTTATTTTCTTCCTGTTCTTCGTTTCCAGGGGCAAAAAAATCATATATTGGTGGCGATAGCACAAGTATATGTTTTAAAAACCTTAAAAAATCAGGGATTGAAATAGCAACTTCAACAATAGCGCCACAAATATTAACTTATACTGTTGAATGTAAAGGATTTATATATCCATCAGCAAATGAGGTAGTAATTATTTCTTTGCCAATGGAGGGAACAGTAAAACAACATAATATTACTCCGGGCTATTATATTGAGAAAGGAAGCATATTGGCAATAATTGAAAATAAAGACTTCCTGAGTTTGCAGGAAGAATACCTTGTAGCAAAAAGCCAATATGAATATAACAGGGAAGATTTCAAGCGACAAGGGGAATTGAATGTAGAGAATGCTACATCGATGAAAATAATGCAAAAATCGGAATATGAATTTAAAAAATCAGAAGCTAATCTTAACTCTCTGAGCAAACGACTAGAAATAATCGGTCTCAACCCCGATAGTATATATGCCGACAAACTAAAATCGACAATTAAAATCTATGCTCCTGTTTCGGGTTATGTTTCGCAAGTAGCTGTAAATAAAGGCATGTTTTGTTCAAAAGAAGATGCTCTTTGTAAAATATCGGGTAATCGAAATCCTATTATTTATCTAAGAGTAGAAGCAGAATATATAACTTCTCTTGTAACCGGCCAGATTATAGAATTTACAGTTTCAGGCAAAGAGAAATCAATATATAAAGCTGAAATCATGTCAATTGAACTTTTACCTGATCATGAAAATAGATACTCTATATATGGTAATATTTTATCGGCTAATACTAATTTTAAGATAGGTACGCCCGTTCAAGCACTTATAAATGCTGGAGAGCAGCTTACTACTGTCGTTCCAGACAAATCAATAATTTCAAAAAACAATAAAGATTTTGTAATTATAAGAACATCGGAAAATTGCTTTAAATCAGTTGAAATAGAAACTGGAAGAATCACAAAAAAAGGAATAGTTTTAATGAATCCCCCAAACGAATTATCTAATTCTGAAATTGTTACAGAAGGTTCTCAGAGAATTTTTAAAGTATGGGATGAGATGTTGAATTAATCAGGTAAATTTTTTAATTACATCGGCCAGTTTTGGGAAAGCCTGAATAAGGTCTTCCTGATCAAAGAGTTCAAAATCGCTGAACTCAAAACCCGGAACAACAATACAACTAACCAGGGAATATGAGTTCTCGCTCATTACTGTTGCACCGAAAATAGTGCCAGCGGAACATTCAATTTGTAAACGTTCTGTTTTTTCGGCGTTTGCCCCAAGCATGCGAGAGTGTTTATTCCCTTCATGATCAATTATAATAATTTTTAAACTACTGCCATGATGATAAAACCATAGTTCATCCGATTTTAAGCGGTGAAATCGTGAAATATCCTGCGATCGCAGCAAGTAATAAATACTTGTGCAAAGACGCCTGTTGCCATTAAAAGCTGGCGATAAATATTGTTGTCCAACCTCAGTAGTCGATCTGTATACTTCACGATAAAACCCCCCTTCGGGATGAGGCAAAAGATTTAAGTGTTGTATCCAGTATTCGGCGGTTTGCATAGTTTATTAATTTGTTCCTTATTCATTAAAATTAGCAAAATAATTAATTAACAGAACCCTTTATTTTAATTTAAATGCAAAATATTCTTGAATAATCATTTCAGAATTAGTAAATTTAATGAAGAACATAAATTAAATCCTCATCTGTATATGAAGATAGATTTAATAAAATATATGTCGGACCGGCTCCATGAAAAATTAGCCAAAACAAAAGAGCCTGGTCCGGTAATTACTATTTCCCGACTTTATGGATGCCCGGCTAAAATGGTAGCCAAAGGCCTTATAAACAAGCTTACAGAAAAAATGATTGTAAAAGGGCATAATCAAATTAAATGGAAATTGGTTACCAAAGAAATTTTAGAAGAATCGGCCAAAGAGCTTGAGGTTGACCCATCGAAGATAAAATATGTGTTTAACTATGAAACTAAAGGGCCTATCGAAGATTTACTTTCTGCACACCTTACAAAATATTATAAAAGCGACCGGATGATAAGAAATACCATAGGAAAGGTAATTCGTAATATTGCTGATGAAGGTTACGCAGTTATTGTTGGAAGAGGAGGTATTTCAATAACACACGATATAACAAAATCGCTGCATATAAATCTTGAAGCCCCATTAGAATGGCGAATACTTCGTACCATGGAAAAACATGGCCTCACTTACGAAGAAGCTAAGAATTTTGCCCTTAGCCTTGATAAAAAAAGAAAACAATTCAGAGATTTTTTTGAAGGCAAAGATACTGACTACACAAGCTTTGACATTACTATAAATTGTATGACATTATCTGTTGACGAAATTATAAGCATTATAATAAAAGCAATAGAATTAAGACATTTTATTTAAATCATTTATAGACTAAATTATTATTTTACATAATTTTATCGGTTAAACCTTGAGCTTAATCAAATAATGATTTGTTAAATAATAATTTAAATTATTTTTGTATATACCATTAATGAACGGTAACCCATGGAGAATCTTTTTATTGAAGGAACTGATACTATGCCTTTTGTTGAATTAAATAATAATGGTTTATTAAAACTAACTGGCAGGGCTTTACCTGAAAATGCCTTTGATTTTTTCAGGCCTATAATTATTTGGGTTAAAGAATTTTCTGCTGATGAAGTTAATATCCAAATCAATCTTGAATATTTTAATACATCGGTTTCCAAGCAACTTCATGATTTTCTTAAAGCGATAGAAGATAATCCAAAGAATAAAAAGATTAATCTGAAATGGTATTACGAAGAAGGTGATGACGAAATTCTTGAGTCGGGTGAGATTTATGAAGAATTATTACCCCGTATTAAATTCACCTATGAGCAGTTTAATGAAGTTTTTGATTAATCCTTCATTTCTTTAAATCAAATTAGCATACTAGTTAATTGAAAGCTTATAATATTTTTCATCAATCCCTGTTTATTTATCGTTTCTTAAAATCTGAAAATTTTCATTTGATGAAATATACCACTATCAATAAATTAGCGTTTTAAATACATAATATTATGTTTAACATTAAAACATATTTAATAAAACCATTTTTAATCCTGTTACTACTTCAGGTTTATTCATCAGCCCTTTACTCGCAAGAGGATGAATCGGTAATGGATGAAAAACAAATAAAAGCCCTCGAAAAAGAAAAACGACAGGCAGAAAAAAGAGAAGAGGAAGAAGAACAAAAAAAAATAGTTGACTATATGGTCAATAATAAAAAATTTGTTTTAGAAGCTAATTACCTCTCGGGTAAATCTGGTTCAAGAATACCAGTTAATTCGACTATTAATTTCATTATCATCGATTCGGCAAAAGCGACTATCCAGCTTGCTAATGGTTGGGGATCGGGATATAATGGTCTTGGGGGCATTACAGTAAATGGGCAAATTACTAAATATGATATGCATAAAAAAGAAGGTAAACGAAGAGTGTCTTATACAATTACATTATATGTTATGAGTACGTTAGGTATGTACGACATCCAATTTTGGGTTAATCAAACCGGAAATGCCGATGCATCAATAAGTGGTAACACATACGGACGGTTAAATTATTCAGGCAAACTGGTATCTATAGAATTATCAAGGATCTATAAAGGTCAATCATATCCTTAATAATTAATAGTATTGAAAATTTGAACTTTAAGATTTTAATTTATATTTGCACATAACTAAACCAAATTTTTAAAAATCATGGAAAATACAACACCCGGAGAAAACGAAAGAAAATATTCTTATGAGGAACCAGAGAAGAAAGTTCCTGTTTCATTGGTAGCAGCAATAATTATTCTATCAATTGTTGCCATAATACTTGCTGTTAAACTTTATGTTGACAACAAACACAATAAAGAAAATATTACTTTAATTGAAGGCGAAAAAACACAGCTTGAAGGTGAACTTAACGGATTAATTGTTGAATATGATTCGTTAAAAACTAAAGCCGACACTTTAGATTCACAGTTATCGGCTGAACAGGACAGAATTATAAAACTTTTAGAAGTTAATGCATCCAACGCAACTAAGATTAAAATGTATAGAAGTGAATTGGAAACACTTCGTAAGGTTATGAAGAGTTATATAGTTCAAATTGACTCATTGAACACCAGAAATCAGATGCTAACATCTGAGAATATGCAAGTTAAAGCAGAACTTGGTAAAATTTCGACCGATTACGAACAACTATCGCAGAAATCAGAAGAACTTAGTACAAAAGTAAAAATTGCACAGAAACTAAATGCTAAGAATATTGCAATTCAAGGACAGAACAAGAGCTCAAAGCCAACTGAAAAGATTAAAAAATTAGAGAAAATTAAAGTCTGCTGTACCCTTCGTGAGAATTCTGTAGCAATAGCAGGTAAAAAAATGATCTATGTGCAAATCATCCGTCCCGATGATGTGATCCTTTCATCACCTAGTGCCGGCACTTTTGATTATGAAGGTAATGCTATTGTTTATTCAGCAAAACGCGAGGTTGAATATGAAAATGCCGACATCGACATGTGTATTTTCTGGGATAAAACCGAAGAATTGGTTGCCGGGACTTATTTGGTAAAATTATATGCCGAAGGTTACCAAATTGGCTCAGGATCAGTGATTCTTAAATAATATAAAGGTTATAATGAAAGGCTGTTGTTTTACGACAGCCTTTTTTTTATTAATCCAGATTATATTCTTTACGGATAATATTTTCATCGCCTCCCAGAAATGTTTTCAGGCTAAATTGCTGCCCGTTGAGTTCTGCATATGTAAAACTATAGATCCAGTCGCCCAAATTGATAACCCTCGCTTTATTTCCAAGCTTTATATCATAAGGTATGTGCCTGTGGCCGAAGATAAAAAAATCAATATCTTCCTGTTTCAATTTTTGTTTTGCAAATATTATCTGTAGTTCTTTTGTTTCGCCTGCAAATGGTTCTGCCACAATACCTTTTGAATACCTGCTGTTCTTTGACCAGGTTTTACCTATCCATAATGCAAAGTTTGGGTGCAACCTTGAGAACATCCATTGTAAAATTTTACTTCTGAAAATCTTTTCAAGAATTTTATACCCATAATCGCCAGGGCCAAGTCCATCGCCATGGGCAATAAGAAATTTTAGCCCATTTATTTCCTTAATTAAGGGTTTATGATAAATTTCAGCCCCAAATTCAGTTTTAAAATAACCATATGACCAAATATCGTGATTGCCCGAAAAGAAATGAATCTTAACGCCACTATCGCTCAATTCGGACATTTTTCCAATAAACCGACTATAACCTTTTGGGACAACATATTTGTATTCGTGCCAGAAATCAAATATATCGCCAACCAAGTATAGCTCAGAAACCTCATTCTTGATCTGGTCTAGCCAGCTCACAACTAATTTCTCACGCTCAAGGCTTTTCTCCTCAGGGTATAAACCAAGATGAACATCCGAAATAAAATAAACTTTCTTATTATTTTCCAATTCTATTTAGTTTTTCAAAAGTTGAGCAAGTTGTCTTTCAAAGGTAGAAGGCGTCATATTTTTTCCCAGTATTTCATTCTGATCTTTATTTAAAACTGACCAGAACGATAATAAAACAATCTTCCCTTATAGTGACGAAAGTTTTACAGTTGATCCATTTTTACCAGGTAATTTAATATCAGGTAAAGTATTTTCAGTCGAATTAGTTAATTTAAGTATTGAAAAGCGTTTATGAGCATTAATTAATTTTGAAATAATCATCACAAACATCCTCATTATTTAATTTATATCTGGCTTATATTATCATTCGTACTGGGAAATTTTATTTAAAAGCTCGTTTGAATAAATATCTTTTGCAACCACAACGCCTGCATCATTTGTCATAATAAGTGAAGGGATCCGTTTAATTGAATATCGTTTTACAAGCTCTGAGTCCCAATATTTGTACTCACAAACAACAGGGGTTTTAATACTATCAGCCTGCATAGCTTTCTTTAGTTCGCTTTCCGAATTATCAAGTGAAACAGTAATCACGTTTACAGGTACAGTAGTTTTTTTAAGCAAGTTATTTAGATTAATAAGCTCCCTCATTGAGTATTCATTCCACGATGCCCAGTAATAAAGAATATTTAAAGTATAGGCTATATCAATAAACGAAACTGTATCGCCGGTAGTAGTTAATGCAGTAAATGAATTAAGCATCCTGCCTTCGGTAACAGTACCTTCATAATATTTCTTTTGCTTCAATTGTTCTTTTGTTTCCGCAATCTGACGATCCAAAATTTTTATTGATACTGATCCCGGATATAATGAAATCAGGTTGGAATCGACAAAATCAAATATTTTAATATCATTTTGCCTGTCGAATAGTGGTTTAGTTTTTACTCCAAAATTTTGATACAGCGCCATTATATTAGCTAATGATTTCGGATTGCTGTATATAAAATTTATAGTGTAAACTTTGTGTTCCTTTAATAATCGGGCATAAATCGAATCGGCCTCGGTACGAAAAACGGAATTATTAGGGTCAGCAGCTATTTTTTTACTTAACTGATCGATTTTATTCAGTACAATATTTTGCTTTCTTATTAATTCATTGATTAATTTAGAATCAGCTGAACCTTCAACATAATAACTAATTTCACGGGTTGAATTGTTAATGGTCAGTTTAATTTGGTCCTCCGGATGGATAACAAGATATATCGACTGTCCATTTAAATATTTAATTAAATAAATAGAAGGAATTTCAGCATCACCTTGAAGTTTAAAATGTGTGCCTTCATTTAAATAAATTGAATCAATTAAAGTAGCACCTTCCTCAAGTAACAGATATAATTTTATTGGTGTAGGAACGGCTTGGGTAAAATCACCTTCAACGAGGAAAGATTTTGTATCCCTGCATGAATAAACCAAGAAAATAAAAATACCAAAAACAATACCCCACTGAACCTTTGATTTCAAAAAGAAAAAAATATTAGTCGCCATAATTATTTTTTTTATTATACAAAGCTAAAACTCTCCATGAAAGAAAAAAAGATGTCTGATATCAAAACTAATTTACCCCGATTAATTAGCTTCGCTGAGCCCTTCGGGGTTCATAAACATTGAAACAATATAATATTTATGAACCTTTAGCCCGGCAAAGCCAATAGTTCAGGATAAGTTGCATGTTATCCTGTTTTCAGCAAATGTTAGTTAACAATTAATATTTTCGGATGTTTAAATGATAAGCCTTTTTAATACAATGAAACGAATAAAAATTACCATAAAAAAATATGTATAACGATTAAATATTTGGTAACTTAAACTACCATTTTTAAACCGCACTTTGCATGAGCTATCTAAATTTTGATAAGACCGAACTCATTAACCTGGAATACTCACTTAGTCGAGAAATGCTTAGAAGCAACAGGGCTGGTTCGTATGCGAGTACCACTATAATTGGGTGCAATACAAGAAAATATCACGGTATGCTTGTATGTCCGATGGAGCATTTAGACGGTAATAAACATGTACTCCTTTCAAGCCTTGATTGTACTTTAATTCAGAATAATAGTGAGTTCAATTTAGGAATTCATAAATACGAAGGCGATAATTATATCCCAAAAGGGCATAAGTATATCGAAGATTTTAAGGCCGACCTTGTATTGCAGATTTTTTACAAGGTTGGTGACGTAAGTATAGTACGTGAAAGCCTTTTAATTGAGAAAGAACAACAAATGTTAATTCGCTATACTGTTCTGGAATCCGATAAACCGACAAAACTTAAGTTTACTCCTTTTCTGGCTTTCAGAAACGTGCATCACTTAAGCAAATCAAACCTTCATGCACAGACAAAAGTTAAGTTTATAAAAAACGGTGTTAAAGCCAAACTTTACGACGGCTATCCTTTTCTGCATATGCAGTTTTCAAAACCTGTTGAATTTGTACCAACACCCGATTGGTATTACAATATTGAATATCTTGAAGAGCAACGCCGCGGTTACGAATATAAAGAGGACCTATTTGTTCCCGGATTCTTTGAATTAACTGTGAAACAAGGAGAGGCCATAATATTTTCAGCCAGTACAACATTAGCAAACCCCGATATTTTAAAAAGAAAATATACAACTGAATTAAACAAACGGATAAAGCGTGATAGTCTAAGAAGTTGTTTGAGCAATAGCGCAGAACAGTTTATTGTTAAAAAAGATAAAGAAACAGAAATACTTGCGGGATATCATTGGTTCGGGTCTCATGGAAGGGATACATTTATTGCATTACCGGGGCTTACCTTTCCAAGTAAAGATTTTAAAACATTCTTGGCTGTTATAGATACCCAGATATCCAGATTAAACCAAGGCATTTTCCCTAATGTCGGATCTGATGATGATGCTTTATATAATACTGCCGACGCATCATTATGGTTCTTTAGGGCGTTGCAATTGTATTGTAAAGAAACCGATAACTCCTCTTCGATCTGGAAGAATTATGGAGAAACGATAAAATCAATTTTAAAATACTACAAAGAAGGCACACATTATAATATACATATGTTGCCAAATGGTTTAATTTATGCCGGAGAGCATGGGAAAGCCGTTACCTGGATGGATTCTGTTATAAATGGGAAACCCGTAACGGCGCGAATGGGTTGTGCAGTTGAAATAAACGCATTGTGGTACAATGCTGTAAAATTTGCGCTTGAGTTAGCAGAAAAAGAAAACGATACCTCTTTTATAAAAAAATGGAAATCACTCCCTGATTTAATCAGTAAGTCATTTATTGACAATTTCTGGGATAATAACAGAGGATATCTTTGTGATTATTTTAATGAAGAATATAAAGACTGGTCGATTAGGCCGAACCAGGTTATAGCAACATCGTTGATTTATACACCGCTAACAGAGGAAATGATTTCATCGATAATTGATATTGTAAAACGTGATTTGTTGACCCCAAGAGGATTAAGATCACTGGCTCCCAGTCACAGGGAATATATAGGCAAATATGAAGGGACCATAGAACAACGTGATCTTGCCTTTCATCAGGGAACTGTATGGCCCTGGCTGTTGGAACATTATTGCACCGGTTATGCCCGTTTACATAAAAAGTCTTCAATTTCATTTCTTAAAAAAGTTATTTTGGATTTTGAACCCACAATGAGTGAACACGGAATTGGTTCTATTTCACAAATTTACGATGGCGACCCCCCACATCTTCCAAGGGGAGCAATTTCACAAGCAATAAATGTAGCTGCATTATTAAATATCGTTGAATTATTTGATGATTTGGAAGCTTCAGAAAAATAAAAAACATTTAAACAATGATGAAAAAATGAAAGTATTAATGTTTGGCTGGGAATTTCCCCCTCATATCACAGGAGGTTTAGGTACAGCATGTTTAGGATTAACAAAAGGTTTGGTTACCATTGGAGATGTCGAAATATTATTTGTTGTACCAAAATCATATGGCGATGAAGATCAGCAAACAATAAATCTGATCGGGGCAAATGAAGTTGACCTTGGTGAACGTTATATAAATTATGAAAATTTACTTCGGTCCATCAATATTTTAAATGTTAAAAGTAACCTTGTTCCATACACTTCGCCTGAAGAATATGAAAAGCTTGTTAATACAGAAGTCAATATTAAAAAAGAATATATTCAGACAACCATTGGCGGTAAAATAAATTTTTCTGGCGGTTATGGAGGAAGCCTCTGGCAGGAAATTTCAGATTATGCTTATGTAGCTTCTAAAATTGCCCGTAAGAATAAATTTGATGTAATACATGCACACGACTGGTTAACATATCCGGCTGGGATGGCTGCAAAATACGCTTCAGGGAAACCTCTTGTTATTCATGTTCATGCTACTGATTTCGACCGTAGTGGTGGAAGTGTAAACCCCGGCGTATACGATATAGAAAAACGAGGAATGGATGCCGCCGATAAGATAATTGCTGTTAGTAACCTTACACGAAATACAATAATACATAACTATGGTATTAATCCCAATAAAGTATTTACTGTATACAATGCTGTAGAGCCTCTTGAAAATAATCCCCAACTTGAAGACATTAAAGCAACAGGCGATTTTATTGTTACTTTTTTAGGAAGAGTTACCATGCAAAAAGGACCCGAATATTTCATTGAAGCTGCGCACAAAGTACTTCAAAAAATGAATAACGTCAGGTTTGTGATGGCTGGCAGTGGTGAGTTACTATACAGATCGATATATCGTGTTGCGCAACTACGAATGGGCCATCGCTTTCATTTTACCGGTTTTCTTAAAATGGATGAAGTTAAAAAACTGTTTGCGCTTAGCGATGCTTATGTTATGCCATCGGTATCTGAACCTTTTGGTATTTCGCCCCTTGAAGCTATGCAGTCAAATGTCCCGGTTATTATATCGCGTCAATCGGGGGTATCAGAAATTTTAAAACATGCAATTAAAATCGATTTTTGGGATATTGAAGGAATGGCCGATGCAATATACGGTATTCTTAATTATCAGGGATTATCGAAATATTTTATTAAAAACGGAAAAACAGAAGTTGACAACCTGAAATGGGAAAATACAGCTGCAAAAGTCCGCGAAATATATTATTCAATGATTTAAACTGACAAATCAAACCTGGTTAATTTTTGTTTCTATGAAAACTATTTGTTTATACTTTCAGGTTCACCAACCAATGAGATTAAGAAGATATCGATTTTTTGATATTGGCAACAACTCATACTACTATGATGATTATCTGAATGAATCTATCATGCAAAAAGTTGCTAACCATTGCTATTTGCCTGCTAACAAAGCTTTGTTATCTATCATTAAAGAATATGGGGTACAATTTAAAGTTACTTTTTCAATAACAGGCATAGCCCTTGACCAGTTTCAATTATTTGCCCCCGAAGTACTTGATAGTTTCCGGGCACTTGCGAAAACAGGATCGGTAGAATTTTTAGCCGAAACTTATTCTCATTCGCTTGCATCATTAAAAGATGATGATGAGTTTAAAAAACAGGTTGAAACTCATAAAAACAAAATAATTGAATTTTTTGGTGTTGAACCTAAAGTATTTCGAAATTCTGAATTGATTTACTCTGATGCGATTGGTGCAAAAGTTGCCGATCTGGGTTTCAAAGGTATGCTTACCGAAGGTCCAAAACATATACTCGGATGGAAAAGCCCAAATTATGTTTATTACAATGCCATAAACCCCAAATTAAAAGTATTGTGTAAAAATTTCAAACTAAGCGATGATATAGCCTTCCGGTTTTCAAATAAAGACTGGCCAGAATATCCTCTTACAGCCGACAAATATGTAAAATGGCTCAATAAGCTCGACGCAAAAGAAGAAACTATTAATCTTTTTATGAATTACGAAACTTTTGGTGAACACCAAAGCGCAGAAACAGGAATATTACAGTTCCTTAAAAACTTTCCTGCCCAGGTATTCAAAAAAACCAAGATGACATTTAGTACTCCTTCTGAAGTTATTGATAAATTGCAGCCCATAGCTATGGTACATGTACCCCACCCTATTTCATGGGCCGATCAGGAACGTGACCTAACAGCATGGTTGGGAAATGATATGCAGGAAGATGCTTTTAACCGCTTATACTCACTAACCAATAAAATAAATAAATGTCAGGATAAGAAGATCCTTACTGATTGGAAATACCTTCAATCGAGCGATCATTTTTATTATATGTGTACTAAAGTATTCAGCGATGGTGATGTGCATTCATATTTCAATCCCTTTAGTTCACCTTTCGATGCCTACATTAACTATATGAATGTCCTGAGCGATTTTATCATCCGCCTTAATGCCTCTGTTCCTGAGAATGAACAGGAAAAAGAGGTTGCAACCCTTGCTGCCATAATTTATGAGAAGAATATTCTTATTGAGCAATATGAGCAGGTACTATCCGATATAAAAATCACCAAGAAAAAAGCATTGACAGGATCTAAGTCAAAGCCAGAAATAACAATAAAGCAAAAACCTGTTATAAAGAAAACTGAAGCTGTGAAAAAGACTTCTTCAAAGAAATTTATAGCTTTAGAACAAGAAAAGACCAAAAAACCAGTTAAAATAACAACATCAGCAAAAACGGCTACTTTGAAACCTGAACCGAAAAAAGCAGATACAAAAAAACCAATTAAAAAATCAAAAATGAAAATAAAACCGACAAAATGATTCCTAACCTAAATAATTCATGAATTCTATTCATTATGTTGGTTACGATTAAGTTACACTATTTTTTTTGCAAAAACAAAGTGTAACTAAATCGGGTTAACTTGCTTTAGCACAGATTAAACTCAGAATTCATGAATAGGGCAAGCTAAGTAGTTGTAGTTTATATATGTAAAACTTTAATATAAAGATTAAGATGGCCGTTAATATTCTGAAACCTGACTATTTATTTGAAGTTAGTTGGGAGATATGCAATAAAGTGGGAGGTATGCATACTGTAATCTCGACTAAATCGATTTCGCTAACCGAAGAATTTGAAAACAATTATATTGTTGTTGGTCCTGATTTGGTGCATGAAATGGAAGAAAACCCTGAATTTATCCCCGATCCACAACTATTTGCCGATTGGCGTGTGATAGCCGGTTCAAAAGGTCTTAAAATAAAAATTGGCCGATGGAAAGTAACAGGAAACCCAATTGCTATCCTTGTTAATTTTTCACATTTATTCGATAAAAAAGATGAAATATTCAGCAAGTTATGGGAGGAATATTCTCTCGATTCTATTTCAGGGCAGTGGGATTATATTGAACCAGCGCTTTTCGGTTATGCTGTTGGTCAGGTTATCGAAAGTTTTGTGCTTTTCAACCTATCGTCGCGAGATAAAATAGTAACCCAGTTTCATGAATGGATGACAGGAACAGGAATTCTTTACCTGAAAAAGAATATCCCACAGGTAGCTACAACTTTCACCACTCATGCCACTGTTATTGGCAGAGCCCTGGCAGGAAATAACAAACCATTGTACAGTCAATTGAAAACTTTTTTACCTGAAGAGGTTGCAAAAGAATTTAATATAGTTTCAAAATATTCTATTGAGAAAATTGCTGCCAACGAGGCTGATTCATTTACTACAGTAAGCGAAATTACGGCTCAAGAATGCGCTGCCTTTCTTGGAAAAAATACCGACCTCATTACTCCAAATGGATTTGAAGATTCGCTGATACCTAATGAACCCGAGTTCTCAAGAAAACGGCAACAAGCACGTAAAATACTTTTATCGGTAGCTTCAGCGCTTGTTTCAGAAAAATTACCTGATGATACTTTTATTATTTCGACCAGTGGACGATATGAATTTCATAATAAAGGTTTTGATTTGTTTATTGATTCATTGGCGGAATTAAGAAATAAAAACATCGATCGCCCAATCGTTGCGTTTTTATTGATCCCTGCGAACCACTATGGAGCAAGGCGCGATTTGGTTTCGGCTATTGAAGATCCGTCAGTTATACCTGAAGGGTCCAAAATCCTTACTCACCACTTACACGATGAAGAATATGATCAAATTTTAAACAAAACCAAATATCACGGATTTGCAAATTCCAAGGATGAAAAAGTGAAAATTATTTTTGTCCCCGCCAAGTTAAAAGGTTACGATGGTGTTTTTAATCTTTCATATTACGATTTGTTTATTGGCTGCGACCAGACTGTTTATCCTTCATATTACGAGCCATGGGGATATTCAACTCTCGAAAGCCTCGCATTTAGTGTACCTACTATAACAACCACTCTTTCAGGCATTGGCCGATGGTTAAAAGACGAATGTAAAAATGTATGCAAAGGTATTTCTATCATTGAGCGTACTGATAATAACCATCTGGAAGCTATTAAGCAATTAGCAGAATCAATTTATGCCGTGTATTCTTCAAATGAAAACGAAAGAAATGCTATCAGATATGGCGCTTCTGAGCTTTCTAAAACCGCTTTATGGCGATCACTGATCATCAATTATAAACAAGCTTATTCGATTGCTCTTAAAAAAGTAATGTTGCGATCGGATGAATTTATTGAAATTGAAGAAAAACCTGTTGAACAAGTCCACGAACAAATTCTTCCATTAACCAACCAACCAAAATGGAACAGGTTGGTGGTAAAGTCAAAACTTCCAAAAACACTCGATAAACTCGAAGAACTTTCGCAAAATATTTGGTGGACATGGGACGATAGTGCCCAGGAATTGTTTGAAATTATTGATCCAAAAGTATGGAAGGCAAGCGATTTTAATCCATCAATATTGTTTGAAATGGTTCCTTACAAACGTCTGCAAGAAGTAAGTAAAGACAAACAATATATCGATCAGCTTAATGATGTATATTCCAGGTTTAAAACATATATGGAAGGATCCAGGGGCCTTACAAACCCAAAAATTGCATATTTCAGTATGGAATTTGGTTTTCACGATTCACTGAAATTGTATTCAGGTGGCCTTGGAATTCTTGCGGGCGATTATTTAAAAGAAGCCAGCGATGCCAAAGTTAACCTTGTAGCAATAGGTCTTCTATACCGATACGGGTATTTTAACCAAATGCTAACAACCCAGGGCGAGCAACAAGCAATATATGATTATCAGCATTTCACTAAAATCCCTGTTAAACCATTAAAAAACGACAAAGATGAGATACTAACTGTGCAGATTATGCTTCCTGGGCGTATTATGTACGGCCGGATATGGAAGCTAATGGTTGGCAGAGTTGAAATGTATTTATTAGATACAGATTTTGAGAAAAATGCACCCGAAGACAGGGTTGTTTCTCATCAACTATACGGAGGTGATAAAGAAAACAGACTTAAACAAGAGCTTTTATTAGGTGTTGGAGGTGTAAGGGCTTTGGAAATGGTTGGTATTAAAGCTGATTTATACCATAGCAATGAAGGACATAGTGCTTTTGTTGGCCTTGAAAGAATTCGTGAACTAATTAGGATACGACAGTTTACTTTTGCCGAAGCACAAGAAATAGTAAGAGTTTCAACATTATTCACTACTCATACCCCTGTACCAGCCGGTCACGATCATTTTGATGAAGACCTGCTGAGAAAATATATGGGACACTACCCGGGGCGTTTGCGAATCAGTTGGGAACAGTTTATGGCTCTTGGTCGTTCGGATCCAAATAACTGGAAAGAAGAATTTAATATGAGCTATCTGGCCGCTCATTTGTCGCAGGAGATTAATGGAGTATCGATGCTACATGGAGCTGTAACCCGGGATATGTTTGCATGCCTGTGGCCTGGATTCATGCCCGAAGAGCTGCATGTAGGATACGTTACTAATGGCGTTCATTGGTCGACCTGGACAGCGCCTGAATGGAAAAAAGTTTACCATGAAATGTTTGATGGTAACTTTATCGATAATCAATCTAATCCCGATTTTTGGAAACGAATTTATGATATTGACGACAGGCGTATTTGGGATATTAAACAACACTTACGTTCGCGTTTAATTAATGCTGTAAAAGAACGTTTTAAAGAAAACTGGATTAAACGTCATGAAGACCCGAAACAAATAATCTCGATAAACAATACCTTATCGGATAAGGCGCTTACAATCGTTTTTGCACGTAGGTTTGCAACATATAAACGTGCGCACTTGCTTTTCCGGGACCCTGAGCGGTTATCCAAAATATTGAACAACCCAAAAATGCCAATCCAGATCATTTTTGCAGGGAAAGCACATCCGGCCGATAAAGCCGGACAGGATTTAATAAAGATGATTGTTGAGTTTTCGAAAAAACCGGAATTCCTTGGCAAATTATTATTTTTGCAAGGTTATAGTATAGGCTTGGCTAAACTTTTAGTTTCAGGTGCCGATATATGGCTCAATACTCCCACCCGGCCACTCGAAGCCTCTGGTACCAGTGGCGAGAAAGCAGTAATGAATGGAACTTTACATTTTAGCGTGCTCGATGGATGGTGGGTCGAAGGGTATCAGCCTGATGCCGGCTGGGCCCTTACAAATGAAAGAACATACGATAATCAACAATTCCAGGACGATCTTGATGCTGAAATTATATACAGTATATTAGAAAGTGAAGTATTACCTGCATTCTATAATCGTAACAGCGAAGGCATTTCAACCGAATGGGTAAAATATATAAAGAACACCATTGCAGGGATTTCTCCAAAATTTACAACACGAAGGATGATTAACGATTATGTTAATCAATATTACACCAAACAATATGAGCGGACACAAATAATAAATGCCAAAGATTATGAAATGGCCAAACGAATTTCATCATGGAAAAGAAGAATGAAACGGGCCTGGGCAAATATCGAAGTATTAGATGTAAGTTTATTTGATAAAGTTACAGAAGCCATTGATTCCGGCACTGAATATCCTGCACAGGTAACACTAAACCTAAATGATATAAATCCCGATTTTATTGGCGTTGAGCTTATTATAACCGAAAATCAACATGAATTTGTGAACCGTCAACAATTTACATTATCTCATTTTGAAGGCGGTAAAGCCATTTTTGAAACGAAAATTCAATCCGACAGATCAGGAACTTTTAATTATGGAATAAGGGTTTACCCAACCCATGATATGCTGCCTCACCGACAAGATTTTGGATTACTTAAATGGATATAATTTTAAACCCTGTTTCATATGAAAAAAGCTTTTGTCCATTTTGCTGAAGGTTTCGAAGAAATTGAAGCTATCACTATTATTGATGTTTTACGACGAGCAGATATTCCTACTGTTATGGTTTCGGTAACAGGTAAAGAAAAAGTTACCGGGGCTCATGGAATAAGCATTTTAACCGATACCCTGTTTGAGAACGTAAATTATTCAGAAGCTGAAATTTTAATTCTCCCAGGAGGCCAGCCTGGTTCCAACAACTTAAAAGCACACATAGGACTTAAAGAAAAATTATTGGAATTTGACAAAAAAGGTGGAAAAATAGCTGCCATTTGCGCTGCCCCTCTTGTATTAGGTGGTTTGGGACTTCTTAATGGTAAAGATGCTGTTTGTTATCCTGGCTTTGAAGATACACTGAAAGGAGCCGCTTTAAAATATGATCCTGCTTTGACAGACGGGCATATTACAACTGGTCGTGGACCAGGAGCTGCACTAAATTTCTCTCTTGAAATTGTATCGAAACTTAAAGGAGGGGCTGAAGCTGATAAACTGGCAAAAGCAATGTTGGTACAAACGTGGTAGCAATACTTTCAGGAAAGTATAGTTAATGAATAACCCCTTCTAAATATTTTTTTGTGATTTCGTGTCTGGGTGAGTTAAAAAACTCATTAGCAGGACCTTGTTCAACTACTTCGCCCATGTACATAAATATCACATGGTCGGCAATTCTTTTTGCCTGCCTTAGTATATGGGTTACCATTATAATGGAATAACGACTTTTTAGTTCTAGAAATTTTTCTTCTATTGCTTGTGTTGAAATCGGGTCGAGTGCTGAAGTTGGCTCATCGGCGAGGATAAGTAAAGGGTCAACAGCTAATCCGCGCGCCAGACAAAGCCTTTGTTGTTGTCCAATTGATAAACCTGATGCCGGGTCGTGCAATCGGTCTTTCACCTCATCCCATAAACTTGCTAAACGCAGGTATTGTTCCACTCTTTTATCCATTGCTTTTTTATTCCTGCGCCCGCTAATATTCAACCCAAATGAAATATTACGATAAATGCTCATCGGAAGCGGATATGGCCGTTGCGAAAGAAGCCCCATTTGTTTTCTTAGCTCAGTAAGATTATTCTTTCTGTGAAGAATATCTTCATCTAAAAAATCAACTTCGCCTTCTTTTTTAACTTCGGGCAATAGATCAATCAACCTGTTAAAAGTCTTTAATAAAGTTGTTTTACCACAACC
>Ga0105103_10000528_pt1 | contig 21669 bp, 17 predicted proteins | sample PPLLaktember2015_2_FD_79107 | JGI IMG/M metagenome (GOLD analysis project Ga0105103, IMG submission 79107) | Freshwater sediment microbial communities from Prairie Pothole Lake near Jamestown, North Dakota, USA - PPLs Lake P7 Core (6) Depth... | ecosystem: Environmental > Aquatic > Freshwater >...
CGGCAACGGAAACCTTGATCAGCTCTCGCAACAACTGAAAAATATTGGGCTGTCTGCCGAGGCAATAGACCGAATTATTGCGGTGTTGAGAGGGGCAGGCAGGAAAGTAAAAAGTAAAAAGTTAAAAATTAAAAGTAAAAAGCGGGAAAAGAAGTAAAAAGTAAGAAATTGGTCAATGGGCAATTAGCTATGGGTGATAGGGGAGAGCTTTTATTAAAAATAATTCATTCATTATAATCGTCATAACGTGTTTGTTGTCGGCATGTATGTATAAGGCGCCGCCGTTTGATGAGATGAAGTGGCGGAATGATACGAGTCATCAAGACCCGGCTCTGCTCTATGCCCCTCACGTCAAGGATGGCAAGTTTTATAACCCGTGGATGCCAATGGACAGAACCGGTTTGGGCAGGGTGCTAAAATGGAAGCTGACTGAGAAAGATGACTACACTGACGAGGAAATAAACTTCATGCCTGGCTTTGTGCCGGATCTCAAACAACGGATTGAGAAAATGTCAGGCGAAGATTTTATCTCATGGATCGGGCACTCTACGTTTCTGATCCGCATAAATGGCGAATACTGGCTGACTGACCCGACCTTTTCAGACAGGGCACTTTTACCCAAGCGAAAGACCCCTCCTGCAATCACATTGGATGAGATGAAGGGGCTTGGCGGAAAAATCAACGTAATCATTTCCCATAACCACTATGATCATTATGACAAACCGAGTATTGCCGATCTTCCAGATGATACCAGGGTGTATGTTCCCCTGGGATTAAAGAAATCAGTTGAGGGTCTCAATAAGCGCCATGTGACGGAGATGGATTGGTGGCAGACCATAGATCTGGGCAACGGGTCAAAGATCGTCTGTTTACCGGCTCAACACTGGTCAAGACGGATTTCCCAGGGCATGAACACAACCTTGTGGGCAAGTTTTCTCCTTATCACACCCCATGGTACGATCTATTATGGGGGTGACAGCGGGTATTTCATCGGCTATAAAGAAATCGGGAGGGTTTATCCCGGGATCGACTATGCCTTGATGCCTGTAGGCGCCTATCATCCTCGATGGTTCATGCATTATGCCCACATGAATATTGATGAAGTGCTCAAGGCCTTTGACGATCTTGGTGCACAGCACCTCATTCCAACCCAGTGGGGCACGTTTCAACTGGGCGATGAACCAATCGGATACCCCATCATTGATTTTCAACGTACAATGAAAGAAAAAGGATTTGACGCATCAAGGGTAATGATTATGGATCTTGGTGAAATAGTGCCAATTAAGTCAAGAGTTTCGAAAGGCTCACTAAAACCAGGTCAGGCAGAGTAACGAGTGAGTCGCCTCTCCTTTCCCTCATGGTCCCCTCCGTTTCCCCGTATAGGGTCTATACCGATAACAACCCACTTTTCCTCAGATGGACGATAGAACCGTTTTATCCTTCTCTTGTTGATGAGCTGGTCAAGAATCTCGCAGTTAATGTAATCAAACTTGTTGTTGTGATACTGTATGTGCAAAACCATATGACTCCTCTTTGTACGGTAGCACATGTGTCGATATAGAAAGCTACTATAATTATACCATAAAGATTCTCGTTTGTTACAAAAAATTACATGACCGGTATGCGGGATTGAAGCTTTCTTATCATTGGGATGGCGGTTGCCGGGTTGGCGAGCTTTGCTGCCCCGAGGAGAAAACTGCCTGAGCGAACAAGCACCATGCCTTTATAAAGGGGATCACGGGCAACGATTGTTGCCACGCTATTGTCAATGCTCACAGAGAACTCTGCATGTGACTTCTCAAGGTACGCCGTATACTCGTTGAAGGCCTGTTCTGAGGATTGGAGAGAATCTTCAAGAATCACAAAGACACGGATGGTGTTGCCATCAAGGTGCGCATCTGCTGTCAGCCCTTTCTTGAAAAAGGCATACCCTAAAACGCCCAGCGCGATATACGCTTCAGTTTTTGGAATGATTTCGGGTATTCTAAGGACATCAAGCGTCTTACGGGGGGATGAATCGTCAGGAATGCCTTTCGCGATAGCTTGCGCGCAGGAGAGAAAAACTGTTTTTTCCATGGTGACAGTTCCGGAAGGAGACAGTCGGACAAAATAGCGGTTCTTGGCAAAAAGCAACTGGGACTCATTGACGAAACCTTCTGTTCCAATGGTGACCAATTCTTCATCAGGGTCACGATATCTGGAATAGATGCCAAAGGCATCGATGGGTGATCCCATCTCGTAGATATCTGCAACAACGCCGGCTTCCGGATTATCAGATCGAACGTAAACAGTTGTTGCAAGGGCCTTGAAGCCGTAAGGGAAGTAAAGCTCTGCCTCGCCGTTAATGTATTTGTACAGGTCTTTTTCTGTATAAACATCGATTTTTTCTTTTATTGCCCAGCCCTCTGCAAAGCCAGGCGTGGGAAGAAGTTTTTCAACCGGTTGGCCAGATGCCGAATCAGCGCAAAGGGGGACAGTAAGAAGAAAAAACATCAGGTAAACAAATGCGGGTGTGTATTGACAGGTTGGTTTCATAGGGTATGAGGGCTCCACGGCCTATGCGAGTAATGTTCTCGCCTGACGCATTTTTTCAGAAATATTGAGTCCGTTTACACAACGGGCAACGCATCCATCGCAATTAACACATTGTGAAGCGGTTTTGTCCAGGGGAATTCCCCGGTAGGTCACCCTGGCAAGTTCGCGCGCGCCATATCCTTCGAGGTACATGAGGCTCCTGTTGATGGTGCTGATCGCCACATGATTTGGACAACCGGCCTCACACTTTGCGCAAAGGTGGCAATAGTACGGGTTGATTGCTTTAGAATACCGATCAAGAATTCGTACGTCCGCCTGGGTCATCTTCATCATATTCATCACGGCAGTGTCCTCCTGGAACATGCTCATGTTCTGCATACCGGGGATTGCACATGCCACGTTGGTGTCCTGGAGCACCCATTTCAGGGCGGCCTGGTGGGGACTGATTGGGCCCAATACGTCAGTTTTATACCCTCCTGCCTGGGTTTTCATTGCTACAATTCCGATACCGGATTTCGCAGCGCGGGCAATGGCCTGCTTGATCTCTGAGTCGCTTTGGAAATTGTAGCCGACCAGGGCAACATCAAAGAACTTCGCAGGATCATTAGCAAGGGCGTTGAGGATTTCTGCCTGGTTCGTGTGGCTGGTGACTCCAAAGAAACGAACCTTTCCCTGCTTGCGAAGCTCCAGAAGCGCCTCACGTGTCTCGGGGTTAAACGCACGGTCTTTGCTGCTTAAACTATGGAGCTGGATGACATCTATGTAATCAGTTTTCAGCTTGCACAGGCTTGTTTCCACATCGCTGAACATGTCCTTATTGGAGGACGATCTTGCGATGGTTTTTGTGGCCAGGTAGACTTTGTTGCGACGTCCCTTCAGAGCTCTCCCCACGATCTCCTCGTTGCGCCCCCCCATGTATCTCCGCGCAGTGTCAACATAGTTGATACCCATATCGAAGGCGGCCTCTATGACCTCATGTTCAGGGGTGAGCATTGCGCCAAAGCTGACGATGGTAACCTTGAGACCTGTGCGGCCAAGGGTGCGGTATACAGGCGTTATGGATGGCGTTGTTGCAGCCCCTAAGACTTTTCCCATACCCATGCAGACAGCAGCGGTCGTTGCCGTTACAACACCGAGTTTCAAAAAATCCCTTCGCTTCATACCATGTTTACTGTTGTGCTCTCCCATACCATTCCCCTTCTTCATTGTTGATTACTAATTTAGTATAGTATAATACATTTTTAGAACAAATTGCAGCGCAAGAGAGAAAGAATGAACAATGCCGAATATGTGCCGGTGACTGCAGCAATAATCAGGAAAGACAACAAGGTTCTCATTGCCAAGCGAAAAAGAGCCCTCATGGGGTCACCATGGGAATTTCCCGGCGGTAAGGTGGAAAACAATGAAACACTTCAGGAATGTCTGAAGAGGGAGCTTAATGAAGAGCTAGGCATCAAGGTCGAGGTAGAAGCTTTTCTGTGTTCTCATAAACATGTACTCAACTGTCAGTCTGCCATACATCTCTATGCCTACGAAGTGACCCATATCTTGGGAGAATTCCAGTTGAGGGATCACGAAGAGATTCGGTGGGTAACTGTTGACGAATTGGAGCGGTACAATTTTCCTGACACCGATAGAATGATTATCAAATTCCTTTTAAGAGGCGAGACGGGTGGGAAAGGTGGGATAGGCTTTCTTAAAGCCTGGATCCCAAACTATGTTAATCATTCTCGAGATCCCTTATGAGATCTTCGACAGTTCCCTTCCTGGCTCTACCTTTTTTTACATTGGCTTCTGCTTCTTTTGCTCGTTGAGCAATTCTTACTCTTTTTGCCTCAATAAACTGCTTTTGTATTAACTTAACGGCATATCCTCTGTCTTCAAAAGGCAGTTCGTTAAAGTCGTCGATGATCTTATTCAGCGTCGTCACCTTCATACTCTGCAACCTCCTTATTTTTGTCTTGTTTCTTTCGCCTGATACTGTCTTTGGCATCTCTTAAAGTAAGAATTCTCTCATTCTTAACTTCATCCATAAGATTTCCGAGACCATAATCTTCGATGAGTTCTTTTTATTTGGATGTTTTAATATCTATGAGCACCGCTTTCTTCATATTATCCGCAGTAACGATTTACCCTTTCTTAATTACAAATACTTTTCAGAGCACCCCACTTTTACTTGATACCATTTGTGTGATCATTTTATTATATCACAATTTTCGTACATGGAAGAATGGTCTTGGAAACATTTTGCTTTTGTTTAAGCTGTCAATGTGTTCAAACCGAGCAGCTTATAGTTCTCAGGGAAAGCGGAAAAGCAAATAAGAAGTTAAAAGTAAAAAGTGAAAAGCAAGAAAAACCGCGCATATACGCTTTCACACATGCTTACTGATAGCTTGCCAGCTTGCCAGCTGTCTGGTAGAATAAGGCAGATTTCTCCAAACCATGGCTGGTCTTAAACTCTATACGAGCAACCGTCTCGAATCGCTCCTTGATGCCCTCGCATCTGTCGTTGAAGAACCCCTTTCATCGCCCCTCGAGAGTGAAGTCATTGTCGTCCAGAGCAAGGGCATGGAGCGATGGCTTTCAATGGAGCTCGCGAAGAAATTTGGCATATGGATGAACTGCCGGTTCCCCTTTCCCAACACATTTGTCCGGGAGATGTTTGCTACATTCATTCATGACATCCCTGATATCTCACAGTATGCTCCCCAGGTCACGACATGGAGCATCATGAGACTCTTGCCTGATTACCTGCATATGCCTGGCTTTGAGGTGATCAACAACTACCTGGCTCAGGAAACCGATCATCTGAAAAGACTCCAACTCTCTGAACGGATCGCCGATGTTTTTGATACGTATAGTGTCTACCGACCCGGAATGGTGCTCAGGTGGGACGAAGGTTCGCAAGGGACTGAACAATCAGAGCGCTGGCAGGCAGAGCTCTGGAGAGGACTTTTTAAAAATGGAACGGGAAAGCACCGCGCAGGTATCCTCCGGGATTTTCTCAAACTGATCACGTCATGGAAGAACAAGCCGGCTGGACTGCCAGAACGTATCTCTGTGTTTGGCATCCCTGCTCTGCCCAGGTATCATTTTGAGGTCATCAATGCCCTTGCTTCGTTGGTTGATGTTCATTTATTCCTCTTGAGCCCGACAAAAGAATATTGGGCCGACATTGTACCGGAGAAAAAGATTGCAACTCAGCCCACCAGTGAAGATCTTCATTTTGAGGTCGGGAATCAACTCCTTGCTTCCATGGGAAAACTGGGAAGGGATTTTTTCTCCATGTTCGTGAACAGGAATTACGAGGAATCCCCGTCTTTTAAAGAGCCTGGCAGAGAATCCCTCCTTGCATGGCTGCAATCAGACATCCTGAATCTGACGACACGAGGAATGGAACAGAAAGTTGCAATTGACTCACAGGACAGATCCGTCCAGGTCCACTCCTGTCATAGCCCTATGAGGGAAGTAGAAGTTCTCTACGATAACCTCCTTGATTTCTTTGAGTCCCGACAAGGCCTAACACCGAAAGATATTCTTGTGATGACGCCTGATATTGAGGCTTATGCGCCATACATTACTGCCATTTTCGGTGGGAATCAGGATGAGAGAATGAAAATCCCCTTTTCGATCGCTGATAGAAGGGCCCTTTCGGAAAGTCATATCATTGATGTTTTTCTCAAAATCATCAATCTTAAGGGAAGACGTCTTGAGGCACGGGAAATTGTTGATCTTCTTGATAGTCCCGCTATTCAGGGAAGATTTGGTTTCACAGCGAAAGACATGGACCTCATCCTCCGATGGGTGAACGATACGCATGTACGCTGGGGTAGAGACAAAAATCATCGTCAGCAGATCGGCCTGCCGGCATTTGGTGAAGGCAGCTGGAAATCAGGGATTGACCGGCTTCTTCTCGGATATGCATTGCGGGGTAATGAAGAGAAACTCTTCAATGATATTCTTCCCTATGACGATATTGAAGGGAACGAAACCGAGATACTGGGAAGATTTGTCGAGTTCCTGAGCTGTCTCTTTTCTTCAGTGGATGAGTTAGAGGGCGAACGCACCCTTGCAGTATGGGCTGTAATACTTGAGTCACTCCTTGCCCGATTTTTCATTGAAGACCAGGAAAACCAGCGGGAGATGCAGATTGTACGGACAAAAATCCTCAATCTATCCACCAGGCAGACACTGTCCGGTTTTGTAGAGCCCGTAGAATTAGAAGTCATCCGCTACTACCTCTCAAAAGAACTCAAGGATGAGGCGCTTTCCATGGGTTTTATGACAGGAGCGGTAACGTTCTGCGAAATGCTCCCCATGCGGAGCATTCCTTTTCGGGTTATAGCCCTTATCGGGATGAACAGTGATGCCTATCCCAGGGAATACAGGCCTGTGGGTTTTGATCTCATTGCCCACGATCCAAAACCGGGAGACCGTTCCCTGAGGGATGAGGACAGATACCTTTTTCTTGAAGCGCTGCTTTCTTCGAGAGAATGCCTGTACATCAGCCATGTCGGACAAAGCATCAGGGATAATAGCGAGCTTCCTCCGTCTGTTCTCGTAAGTGAGTTGCTTGATCATATTGACCAGGGTTTTTCCACGGTTGGCGGAGATGTTCTGCGCGACCACATTATTCAAAAGCACCGTTTGCAGCCATTCAGCCATGCGTATTTTTCCGGTGAAGGACCTCTGTTCAGCTTCTCATACGAGGACTGTGAGACTGCAAAAGTAATAACAGACAGCAGAACCAAGCCGGGACCCTTTATTACCAAACCGCTCACAAGGCCGTCAATTGAACAAAGGGATATATATCTCACTGAGCTGAAAAGGTTTTTTCGCAATCCTTGTCAATATTTTCTCAACCAGTGCCTCGGTATGTATCTGAACGAAGGCTCAGATGTCCCTGAAGAACAGGAGCCGTTGTACCAGCTCAATGCCCTTGAGGCATTCAAGCTCAGGAATTGGCTCACATCCAAGAAGATGGCCGGCAATGATTTGCGAGATTATTTTGCGCTTGTAAAAGGAGGAGGAATCCTGCCACCCGCCACGCCAGGGGCTGTAGTGTATAATGAAATTTCTGAGGTTGCCGATGCCTTTGCTGAAGAGCTGAGATCCCATACAGGCTCGGAAAAGCTGCCCCCGCTGGATATAGATATCCGCATTGATGATTGCCGGATTACCGGCCGCCTGGAGAATATCTGGAAATCGAGTCTTATAGAATACCGCTGCGTAGAGAAGGATAAAGCGCGGCACATCATTGATGTGTGGATTGACCATATTGTCCTGAATTGTTCATGGAAGCCCAACTATCCCCAGGGAAGCATTTTTGCAAGAATAGGAAGCGCCGTGTCTTTTCATCCCCTTGAGGATGCACACAAAGAGCTGCAAAAACTCCTCTCTTACTACCTCAAGGGAATGAATGAACCGCTCCGGTTCTTTCCAGAGACATCGGCAAAGTATACTGAACGTTTTATACCCAAACGTCGTCATGAAGACGCTCTCCATGCAGCCCGCACAGATTGGGAAGGATCAGATTTCAGCCGTGGGGAGAGGGATGATCCTTACTACAAACTTTGTTTTGGCCACATTGATCCTCTTGATGATACTTTTGCTGCTATTGCAAGAGATATTCTGGAGCCCCTTATAAACAACAGGCAGAAGATGCCCAAACAGAAACGATGAATAACCTTGATCCCCTCACCATACCATTGAAAGGGCTGAACCTTATTGAGGCAAGCGCAGGTACAGGGAAGACGTACGCCATTTCCAATATCTACCTCCAGCTTCTGGTCGAAGGTCATCTCAGTACAGAGGAAATCCTTGTGGTTACCTTTACGAAAGCTGCAACCGAAGAGCTCAAGGGTCGTATCCGGGGAAGGATTGTTGATGCCCTCAATACCTTTTCCGGCAATGGTGGGGGAGATGACTTTCTCAATGATTTTATGGCTAAGGCAACCGATAGGGAGAGCGCACAAAGAAAGCTCATGAACGCCCTTCGAAGTTTTGACCTGGCAGCAGTATTCACGATTCACGGTTTTTGCCTGAGGATGCTTCACAACCATGCATTTGAAAGTGCCTCGCTTTTTGATACCGGACTTGTTGAAGATCAGACGGAAGTTCTCTCTAAGATTGTAGATGATTTCTGGAGACGGACGTTCTACCCCATGGACCCTAACGTTTTCAAGACAACTGCCCGGGAGATAAACAGGAAAACACTCCTTGAGCTTGCAAAAAAATGTGTAAGCAATCCATTACTTGCCATTGTTGCAGGTACGATGACCAAACAAAGCACAGGTGAGGCGTCAGATATTACGGGGTCATCAATTGTCTCATTGAGGCGACAGTTTATAGATTATGTTCGCTGGGAATCTGCAAGGAGGAAGCGGGCTGAGAATGTCCGGTCCTATGATGACCTGCTCATGGACCTCTTCCGTGCTCTCGAGGGCTCGGGCGGAAAAGAACTTGCCCGCTCCATACAACGCCACTATAAGGCAGCCCTCGTGGATGAATTCCAGGATACAGACCCGCTCCAGTACAAGATTTTCAGGGCAATCTATGGAGGCAGTGATGGGGCCCTCTTTTTAATCGGAGACCCAAAGCAGTCTATCTACAGCTTCCGGGGGGCCGACATTTTCTCATATATGGAGGCGGTTAATGATGTGGACACACAATTTACCCTCGGCAAGAACTGGCGTTCAGCAGGCGGGCTTATCAGGGCAGTCAACACCATATTCGGAGAGAAGGCCAACCCCTTTATTTTTGCTTCCCTCACATTTCAACCTGTAGATCAAGGGGATACAGAAGAGTCATGCGAGCTTGTTGTGAACGGGACTCAGGACCGCTCCCCTTTCAAAATATGGTTCATGAAGCGCCAACAGGGCAAGAAGAACATAGCGAAGGGGATTGCCCGAACACACGCTGCTAAAGCCGTTGCCGATGAGATTGTTACATTGCTTTCAAAAGCAAACGAGGGTAGGGTATTGGTTAATGGAAGGCCCATCCACGCAGGCGATATTGCCATCCTTGTCTCAACGAACTGGGAAGCTCGTGAGATGCTGAGAATATTACAAGATGCCCGTGTCCCTGGAGTTATTTACAGCTCAGAAAGTATTTTCGGCAGCCACGAAGCAATGGAATTTGAGCGCATCTTAAGCGCTGTCCTTGAGCCTGCCAATGAATCGAATGTGAAGGCTGCTCTTGCCACTGATATGATGGGAGTTTCCGGCGATGACCTCGCAGCCTTTCTTGAGGATGAACGTTCGTGGGATGTGTGGGTGGAAACGTTTGAATCGTACCGTTCGTTGTTTATGTCCCAGGGCTTTATTAGCATGGCCCGAACCATGATAACACGGGAGTGTATAAAGCAACGGGTCCGGGCATTTCCTGACGGAGAAAGACGGGTGACAAACATCCTTCACTGTATCGAGCTGCTCCACGGTGCGTCCATTGAAAAAAAGTTGGGTCCGGAGGGCCTTCTCAAGTGGTTTCAGGAGAATCGCATAAAGAAGAATAACTCAGAAACTGATGAGTATCAAATCCGCCTCGAAACAGATGAGAAAGCTGTAAAAATTGTAACAATTCATAAAAGCAAAGGACTTGAATATCCCATTGTCTTTTGTCCTTTCTTCTGGGGGGCTGCAGAGAAGGGCAAAAGTAATCTTGTTGTGTATCATGATCGCGCCAGGGCAGATGAGCCTACCATAGATATCGGTTTTCCCGCGAATGAAGACGGAAAGCGATCTATGGAACATGAGCGTCTTGCCGAGCTTATCCGACTCCTGTATGTGACCCTTACTCGGGCAAAGTACAGGTGCTACCTGGTATGGGGCGCCATGAATGAGTCGGAGACGTCGGCCCTGGCCTATTTGTTGCATTATCAGCCCCAGGCCCAGCAAACCCTGAACCTCGCTGCACTCAAGGATTTCATGAATGGTCTGAATGATGGGCAGATGGAAAAAGATATTATACGCCTTGTTGAAAAATCTGAAGGGGCCATTGAATTGATGCCAGTCCCTGTCCCTTCTGGTCTTGTCTATGAACCGCCATGTCCGGAGACCGAAACGCTCAAATGCCGGGATTTTTCAGGAGATATCGAAAGAGACTGGCGAACCACAAGCTTTTCATCAATCGTTTCCGGAAGGGATCTGCTTGCAGAGGCACCTGATCGTGACAAGACGACAGAAGGAGAGAGCCCCCCCATAGTGCCGGAGCCAGGTGAGTCCGGAAGACACGTTATTTCAATCTTTGATTTTCCTCGTGGCACCCGTGCAGGAACATGCCTCCATGACATCTTTGAACATATCGATTTTACCCTTGCAAACTCTGATGATGCACAACGATTAATCGCTGAAAAATTGTCAGGATATGGTTTTGAAGAGCAATGGGCAGGCCTGGTATATGAAGCGGTGGTGAACGTCCTGTCAGTTCCGATTATGGGTAGAGGCGATTCTTTCTCACTTTCTCACCTTACGCCTTCCAAAAAGCTCCATGAAGTTGAATTCTATGCACCGCTCGAACTTATTACCGCAAACAAGCTTGGCGAGATTTTTCGTTCACATACGCGACAAAAAATCCCGGATAGATTCGCCGGTTTTATTGAAGGTCTCGGATTCAAGCCTCACAAGGGCATGCTGAGAGGTTTCATTGATATGGTTTTTCATCATGGCGGGCGATACTACCTCGTTGACTGGAAATCGAACTTTCTTGGCGACAGCATTGAGGATTACCGTCAGGAAAAACTCGATGAGGTGATGGAAAAAGAGCTTTACATCCTCCAATATCACATTTATGCTGTTGCCCTCCACCAGTTCCTGGGATTGAGGGTTAACAATTACCATTACCATGATCATTTTGGAGGGGTGTTTTATCTGTTTCTGCGTGGCATTAATCCTGACAGAGGTTCGGAATACGGTGTTTTCTTCAATAAACCGGAGTTTGACCTTATCAATGGCCTTTCCCATTCTATGGCAGGACAAAAGATAGGAGAGTAACCCTGATTATCGACCAGAACATAGCTGAAACATATTTCTCTGTGCTGGACAGACATTTTGCCGATTTTATGGTTGAGCTTGCCGGCGAAACATCTCCGGACGGACAAAGAAATCTGTGGCTTGCTGCTGCACTTGTGAGCGCCTTTGTTGGCCGAGGGCACGTTTGCTTGAATCTTTCTGATATAGCAGGGATGCCCATCGTCACTGACGACGATGCGGAAAAGCCGTTAATGGTATGTCCTGGTATTGATGAATGGGCCGGCAGCCTCAGAGGACTATCGGTTGTGGGCCGTCCAGGAGAATTCAAACCCCTTGTCCTTGATGAGAAGCTAAGGCTTTACCTCTATCGATATTGGCTCTATGAAAAGCAGCTTGCGAAATCAATCCTTGCTATGGCAGGGCGCCATTCCCGGGTTGTCGATAAAGAGCTGCTCGCTGAAAGTTTGAAGCGATTTTTCCCTGGCAATGGTGAAACGATTAACTGGCAATGTATTGCTGCCATCCTTGCGGTGCTGAACAGGCTTACCGTGATATCGGGTGGGCCTGGCACAGGAAAAACACATACTATTGGGAGAATCCTTGCTCTTTTCATCGAGCAGGCCAGGGGCGACCCTCTTTCCATTGCCCTCGCTGCGCCAACCGGCAAAGCAGCAGCCCGGCTTACCGATATGGTGAGGGCGATCAAAGAGGAGCTGAATTGTCCGTCAGAGGTGAAAGCGCTTATCCCTGAAAAGGCATTTACTATCCATCGCCTTCTGGGTCCGATCTATGGAGGAAAGACCTTCAGATACAACGAATCAAATCGTCTTCCTTTCCATATCGTTGTTGTTGACGAAGCTTCTATGATCGATTTACCGCTTATGGCAAAGCTCACCAGTGCACTCGAGGAAGGCAGCCGTCTTATGCTCCTTGGGGATAAAGACCAGCTTGCGTCAGTTGAACCAGGGGCAGTCTTTGGTGATATCTGCGATACGGGCAGTAGTACCAATGCCTTCTCAGGCGTTGTTAGGGATGCTGTAAAAGATTTACTCTCTGTTAAGTTGCCTCATCATGTAGTTCAGGGCAGTGTGCTTACGGATTCAATAGTGGTTCTCCAGAAAAGCTACCGTTTTGGACCTGAGAGTGATATCGGTCTTCTGTCCTCTGCAGTGAAAGATTGCAGATTTTCTGATGCCTTTGATTTACTCAAAGGGACAAGCCACGATGATGTTCGCTGGCGCGATGTTCCTTCGATTGGAAATCTTGAAACTGCCATGGAAGATAGTTTTTATGCCATTTATATTGATTATTTCTCAGCCCAAAGTCCTGAAGAGGCTTTCTCGCTCTTTAACAGGTTTCACCTACTCTGTGCTCTCAGGCATGGCCCGTATGGTACAATTGCATTAAACAGCATTATTGAACACATGTGCCGGCGTACGGGTCTCATTCCGAGGGTAGAGAGGTGGTATAAATGCCGACCCATCATAGTAACAACAAACGATTATCAGCTAAAACTCTTTAACGGCGATGTGGGTATTGTATTTCCTGACAAGGATGCAGAGGGGCAGCTCCGTGTTTATTTTCCTGCTGATGGCGGGGGGTTCCGTAAGCTTCTCCCCGGCAGACTGAAGGACTATGAGACGGTTTATGCCATGACTGTTCACAAAAGTCAGGGGTCAGAGTTCGACCATGTCACGCTGGTCCTGCCTGATCGTTCCTCTAAGGTCGTAACAAGGGAACTGGTTTACACAGCCATAACACGGGCAAAAAAGAGCGTTGAGGTATGGGGCGCCGAGCAAGCTTTTCATGATTCCCTTTCGCAAACGACCTGCCGTGAGTCAGGATTAAAAGATATGTTATTGAGGCGGGACGGGCAGGAAAGGCAAGAAAAGCGGGACGAACAGGCATGGCGGATCATAATACAGGATTAAAGGATTAGAAAACGCAATGATATCGAGGAACTCGAATCGCGAAACGCGAATCATAAGGCAGGATCAATTATTAGAGGGGTATGGAGTAGTCTTTAATCCTATTGGCTATCAAGCTATCAGGTTGTGAGTAAAATTTTTGTTGACTCCAATAGTAATAAAAAATGTTATACTGTAGTCACCAATCACAATTGACGAGGGGTAAGCATGAAAAGCATAGGTCTATTGTGGAGAAAGGTTCAACGTCCAGCCCTGCTTTCATTGGTGTTAATCTACTTGATTGCAGCGTGGACCGGATTGTACTGGATTTCCAAGGGCATATTGATTCTTTTTAAGTAGAAGAAAACTGAAATACTGGCAAGGCGGGCCGGGATTTGGTCTGTCGTTCGCCAAGCCCGCCTTGAATTAGCGATAATCTACTTCTTCTTTGTCACCCCTCGCTCAGAGGGATTCCGATAGCCTTGGCAACACCTTTGCCGTAAGCCGGATCGGCCTTCAGGCAGTTGCTGATATGCCGGATCTTGATTTCATTAGGTGCATCGGCAATTGCCCGGGCGGTGTTGCCAAACAGGAGCTCCTGTTTTTCCGGACCAATGAGGCGGAAGAGCAGGCCTGGCTGGGTGTAATAGTCATCATCATCTTCACGGAAGTTCCAGTGATAGGCATCTCCCTGCAGCTTCAATGGCGGTTCAGAGAATTCTGGTTGTTCCTGCCATTCACCGAAGCTGTTCGGTTCATAGCCGAGGGTGCTGCCGTAGTTGCCGTCTACCCTCATAGAGCCATCACGGTGGAAACTGTGGTACGGACAGCGGGGTGCGTTGACGGGGATCTGGTGGTGATTTACGCCAAGCCGGTAACGCTGGGCGTCGCCATATGAAAAGAGCCGGCCCTGGAGCATCTTGTCAGGTGAAAAGCCAATGCCAGGTACGACGTTGGCCGGGTTGAAGGCTGACTGTTCAACATCTGCAAAATAGTTTTCCGGATTTTTGTTGAGCTCGAGGACGCCAACCTCGATGAGGGGATAATCCTTTTTCAACCACACTTTGGTAAGATCGAAGGGGTGAAATTTATATGTTGCTGCATCTGACTCGGGCATGATCTGTACATAGAAGGTCCAGCGCGGGAAGTCTTTCTTTTCTATACTCTCGTACAGGTCGCGCTGGTGGGTCTCACGACACCTGCCAATGGCAGCCGCGGCTTCTTCGTCGGTCAGGTTTTTTATACCTTGTTGCGTCTTGAGGTGGAACTTGACCCAGAATCGCTGGTTTTTTGCATTGATGAAGCTGAAGGTATGACTCCCGAAGCCGTGCATGTGGCGGTAGGAAGCAGGTATCCCACGGTCGCTCATGACGATGGTGACCTGGTGCAGTGCCTCAGGGAGTGAGGTCCAGAAGTCCCAGTTGTTGAGGGCGCTCCGCAGATTTGTGCGGGGATCCCTTTTTACAGCATGGTTGAGGTCAGGGAATTTTAATGGATCACGGAGGAAGAAAACCGGGGTATTATTTCCCACGAGGTCCCAGTTGCCCTGATCGGTGTAGAATTTCATGGCAAAGCCTCGGATATCGCGCTCAGCATCGGCGGCACCACGCTCGCCCGCTACGGTGGAAAAGCGCAAGAAGCAGTCTGTCTTTTTCCCTTTTTCGGAGAAAATGTTGGCCTTTGTATACTTGGTAATGTCGTTTGTGACGGTGAAGGTACCAAATGCCCCTGATCCCTTTGCGTGCATGCGGCGCTCGGGGATAACTTCACGGTCGAAATGTGCGAGTTTTTCGAGGAACCAGACATCCTGCATGAGTAACGGGCCTCGGGGTCCCGCCGTGACGCTGTTCTGATTGTCGACAACAGGTGCACCGTTTCTTGTTGTCAATTTCTTGTCCTTCTCCATAGTAACCTCCTTGTTTTTATAATTATACAAAATCAATTTGTTACATTAGTGCAACTGATAATCATTTGCACTTTACCAGCAAAAAAAATTACTAGCCCATGGTGCGGCACTCAGGGCATACGCCAAAGAAATCCAAGCGGTACGTTACGATTTCAAATCCGCTTTCGTCAGTTATCTCCTTTGTCATGTCCTGCAAACTGTCCAGATCAGGGTCAACGATTTTATTACATTTCAGGCAGACAACATGTGGGTGGGGGTAAGGTTTTATTCCATCATAGCGGGTGCTCCCCCCGGCAAACCCTATTTCAAGAACCTCGCCAAGTGATTTAATGAGCATAATATTGCGGTACACCGTTGCCTGACTGATACCAGGAAAGCGTCTATGCAGCAGATTATAAATATCTTCAACGGAAGGGTGATTCTCACTTCCCGCAAGAATTCTGATGATAGCTAGACGTTGAGGGGTCAGTTTATGGTTGCCTTCCTTCAGTTTGTTTGCCATAGCCTGATATCTGTCACGATAATCATAAACCATTAGGAATAACCTCAAAATGATAACAATTATCAATTGTAGATGAACTGCGAACAGATGTCAAGATTTTTTTTGAGTTAAGAGAAGCTTATTCAATTGTCCAACAGACATAAAAATCTCTTTGAAGTACAAACACAGGCTTCAGGACAGGGTAACCAGGCTACGTGATTGGGCGAGGCTGCCGAAGCCTGAGACTCTATGAAATCCGTTAATCATGGCTAGGAGAGCGTTCATACATTACTTACTAAAATTTTAGCCAAGTGCTTTGAAGGTGTTATGTTACGAGATGACATCATAAGGAATTTGAAAAGAACCAAAACAACAGGGCCAGGACAATCCGATAAATTCCGAAGCTGACAAAGGAATGGTGTTTTATGAAAGTGAGGAGAAATTTAACACCGAGCAAGGCGGAAAAAAAAGAAACAATAAAACCGATAGACAAAAAATTGAGCTGCGCAGCCGAAAACTGATCCACGTTCTTCACAAGGTCCAGTCCGGTTGCTGCCAGCATGGTCGGTACTGCGAGAAGAAAGGAGAACTCAACGATCGTCTTTCTTTTAAGTCCCAGGACTAGACCGCCAACAATCGTGGCCGCAGAGCGAGATACGCCAGGGATCATGGCAATGGACTGAAATAATCCAATCAAGAGCGATGTGCGGTATGAAATGGTGCTCAGGTCTTCCAAGGCACCATCTTTTTCCTTGTGGAGAATTTCAAACACAATGATGCAAATTCCACCGATGAACATGGACCAGAGGACCACCTGGTTGCTTGCCATGAGGTAATGCTTGATAATCTTGTAGAAGACAAGGCCGAGCACGGCTGTGGGAAAAAATGCCACCAAGACCCTCTTGAGAATCTCGAAATTGATCAGTAACGATTTCCAGTAGAGGACGATTACAGATAAAATTGCTCCAAACTGGATCACGATCTCGAAGGTTTTGAGAAATTCAGTCTGAGAAAGTCCCAGTATGCGGGCTGTTAGTATTAAATGGCCTGTTGATGATATGGGTAGGAACTCTGTGATACCTTCGATGATTCCTAATATGATTGTCTGGATTATATTCACCGGACAAGTTTGCTATACGAGTCTGGTTTTGTCAAGACTTAATCCAGCCGGACAAGGCCTGCATCAAGACTCTCTATATTTCCTCAGAGAGATACTTACACACTTTCCGGGCTGTTGAAAGAGCAATAGGGCTCTTCGTGGAGGAAATCACCATGGAGCTCGTAGGCACGAGCGCGGCATCCACCGCAAATCTTTAGATAGCGGCACCTGCCGCACTTACCCCTGTAGGACGTAAGGTCTCTCAGTTGATTGAACACGGGAGATTCTTCCCAGACTTTTTGGACACCATGGGCCCGGACATCTCCGGAGGCCAGTTCGAGATAGCCGCATGGTTGGGCAATCCCCCTGTGGGATATGAACATAAAGCTTTTCCCGGCAAGACACCCTGCGCTTTTCGGGGTATCGCCTTTTTCTTTCACAATGCGGTAATAATGGGGCGCGCAGGTAACCTTCATTTCGATCTCATTCTTAGATTCGATATCATACAGCCAATTGAGCACATCTTCGTATGCTTCGGTGTCCAATTCTTTGCCTTTGAGGTCTTTGGCCCGACCGACAGGAACAAGAAGAAAAACATGCCAGGCAACTGCACCTATTGACTTGACCAGATTGTAGATGTCCAGGAGGTCATCAACGTTGAAGCGTGTTACCGTTGTGTTGATCTGGAATGGAAGGTCAACACCATTCAAAATATCTGCCGCCTTCATAACGGAGTTGAAGGAGCCGATTACCCCCCTGAAGGCATCATGGGTTTTTGCAGCTTTGCCATCGAGGCTGAGGCTGACCCGTTTAATCCCGCCCTCTTTGAGCCTTTGTGCCTTTTCCTCCGTGAGGAGTGTACCGTTGATAGCCATAACGAGCCTTAAACCCTTGGCATTTCCATACTCAATGATGTCGAAAATGTCGTCCCGCATAAGCGGTTCCCCGCCGGTAAGGATGATCGTTGGGGAGGCGAAACCGGCAATCTGGTCAAGCACCTGTTTGCACTCGGAGAGGGTCAGTTCACCTTCATGGGGACCTTTGGATGCGGCTGCCCTGCAATGAACACAGTTGAGGTTGCAGTTTCGGGTGAGCTCCCATGCGACCATTCTTAAAGTGTTGCTTTGTACCATCCTGCCAGGTCCTTTGCGAAATAAGTGATAATCATGTCGGCGCCGGATCTCCTTATTGCGGTATTGGCCTCAACGACAGTACGTTGATAGTCAAGATATCCTTTTGAAGCAGCAAGCTTGATCATGGTATATTCGCCGCTTACTGAATAGGCAGCAAGCGGGATGTTGAACTCCCGTCGCGCCATGGAGAGGATATCAAGATAGAAGAGAGCAGGCTTTACCATAATAATGTCAGCACCTTCCTGAATATCGAGTCTGATCTCACGGAGGGCTTCCCTCTGGTTTGGCGGATCCATCTGGTATCCCCGCCGGTCTCCGAACTGTGGCGCAGACTCTGCTGCCTCCCTGAAAGGGCCGTAAAGGGCTGAGGCATATTTGGCTGCATAGCACATGATAGGGATAGTGGTATAGCCGCTGATATCGAGCGTCTCCCTGATAACGTTCACCCTTCCGTCCATCATGTCCGAAGGGGCAACCATGTCGGCTCCAGCTGCAACATGTGAAAGGGCGCTCCGGGCGAGGAGCTTGAGCGTTTCATCATTGTCCACATCGCCGTCTTTGATGACTCCGCAATGACCATGGCTTGTGTACTCACACATGCACACATCAGTGATGACCATGATGTCGTTGCCGAAAAGCTTCTTGATAACCCGAACCGCCTTTTGAACAATCCCATTCTCAGCATACGCACCGCTTCCAACATCATCTTTCTTCTCCGGGATACCGAAAAGGAGAACAGCCGGTATGGAGAGGCTCACAACATCTTCAATTTCTTGTGGAAGACCTTCTACAGAAAACTGATTTACATCGGGCATAGCAGGTATGGGCACTTTTTTCTCGGCCATTTCCTTTACAAAGACAGGATAGATGAGATGGTTCGGAGAGAGCTCCGTCTCCTGAATCATGCTCCGAAACTTCTCATTTTTCCTCAACCGGCGTGGCCTGTATACGGGATAGTTCATGTTCACCTCATAATAAAATACATGAATGGGCAAGGGGCGAGAGGCCAGAGGCAATGGGAAATGCGACAAACATTTATTTCTTGGTCCTCCTGACCTGGATAAGCCGCCCAATCATTTTGCCTAGTTGTTTGCAGTCTGAATCCAAATTGCCTTTATTTGGCAATTTCCTCTTCAGTCAAATAACACTGCGGGTCTTCTGCCCACACATCCCCTGTTTTCGCCTCGGCCCGTACTCTGAAATTGCCACCGCAGATATTCAGCCATCTGCAGGTTGCACATCTGCCCTTGACGAACTCCTTTTTTCTTTTCAGTTTACCCATAAGCTCGTTTGAAGCGTCCATCCATATTTCGCTGAATGGCCTCTCCCGGACATTGCCAAAACTATAGTGTCGCCAGAACTGGTCTGCATGAACATTTCCTTCCTCATCAACACAGCCGATACCAATCCCTGAAGCGTTTCCCTCATTCATCATGAGGAGGTCCAACACCTCTGCTGCCCTTGCCGGGTCTTCCTTAAGGAGACGAATATAAAGATAAGGACCATCTGCATGGTTGTCTACAGTAAGCACCTCTATTGGTTTATCATTATTAAAAAACTCTTTGGTGCGACCGAGGATATAATCCACTGATTGCCGAGCCTCTTCATGGGTAAGGTCCTCGTTGATAAGCGCTGAACCACGGCCTGCATACACGAGATGGTAGAAACAGACCCGTTCAATCCCTTCCTTTTCTATGAGGTCAAAGATCTTAGGAATTTCTTTGTAGTTTCGTTTGTTGATGGTAAAACGGAGCCCAACCTTGATGCCTGCCTTTTTTGCGTTTCTGATTCCAGTGATGGCCTTATCGTAAGCACCTTTGACTCCTCTGAAAGAATCGTTGACATCTCCAATCCCATCGAGACTGACCCCGATGTAAGAAAGGTTAAAACGGGCAAATATGCCGGCCTTTTCCTCTGTTATGAGGGTCCCGTTCGTGGAGATGACTGCCCGCATCCCTTTTTTTACAGCATAATCGATCAGTTCGGGAAGGTCTTCGCGGAGTACGGGTTCACCCCCTGAAAAGAGCATAACAGGAGAGCCAAAGGCAGCAAGATCATCAATGAGGCGCTTTCCTTCTTCTGTATTGAGTTCGTTACCTTTGAAAAAGGCATCTTTTGCGTGGGCATAACAATGGATGCATTTCAGGTTGCATCGCTTGGTCATGTTCCAGACAACGACAGGTTTCTTGTCAGCGGAAAACTGCAAGAGATGGCTCGGGAGTCTCTTTGAATCCCTGCCATACCTGAGGGGATCAGACGCCTCAACAGCGCCACAGTAAAGTTTTGATATTCCGATCACGCCTATAATATGCCTGCCAAACCAGTAAAAGTCAAACTGTTACCGGGGCTCACGTCGCCCCCTCTCCCGGCAAAGCCAGCAGAGACTCCCCCTCTCACACGCTGTGCGAGCTAGTTAATCCTTTGCCCCTTAATCCTCTTGTCTTGCATTTATCGCACACGACCCACCCACTTGGTGGGTGCCCCTGTCCGCGGAGCTTTCACATAATGCTCATTTTATTCGCTGTGAGGATAGGACGAAAAAGGCCCCGCTTGTAACGGGGCCTTTTAATTGAATCTCCTTACTATCAGTCTATTTTAATCTTTTTCTCTTTCTACTTTGATTCTTCAGTTTTTTGTAGCCTTATCTCAAGGATACCGTTTTTAAACTTTGTCTTAACCTTGTCAGTCTGAACTTCAGCAGGCAAGGTGAATGTTCTGTTGAATGAGCCATACGAACATTCCCACCTGTAATAAATAGTCGGATTTTTTCACCTCTTCTTCTTTCTTCTTTTCGCCGGCGATAGTTATCGTGTCCTCAGAAACTGTAACGTCAAGATCCTCCTTGCTAATACCAGGCATTTCAGCCTTCACCACTACTTCACCCTTTTCCTCGTAAATGTCCACCGATGGTGTTACGCTTTCCACCTCAGGAAAACGCAACCTTGGTAGCCAGGTCTTTTTCTTACTTTTAACTTTTCACTTTTTACTTCTTTTCCCGCCTTTCTCGCTCGTCCCGCCTTTCGCGCTATCTCATATCATCTTCACTTCTGACAGCGGGCGGATTTTTTCCACTTCAGGGTTGAGCCACGAGGGCGGCGGTGTTCCCCGGAGAACTGCAAGAAGATTACGCGCAGCAAGCTCTGACATGGCGGAACGGGTCTGCGTGGTTGCGCTCCCCATGTGAGGAACAAGGACAACGTTGTCCAATGCAAGAAGGGGATTCTTCGGATCGATGGGTTCTTTCTCGTAAACGTCAAGACCGGCCCCGGCAATCCAATGCTCTTTGAGGGCTTTTGCAAGAGCCTGTTCATCGATTACTGCACCTCGCGCAGTGTTGATAAGAATTGCAGTTGGCTTCATCAGCTTTAACTTGTCTGTGTTGATGAGGTGGCGGGTGCCTGGCGTGAGGGGCGTATGGATAGAGACAAAATCTGATGCCCGTAAAAGATCATCAAGAGGTCTGTATTCTATGTCAAGGTCTTTTTCTTCCGTGGGATTGAGACGCATACTGTCCGAGTAGAGTACCTTCATGTAAAAACCCCTGGCTCGTTGAGCCATTGCTTTTCCGATTCTTCCAAGACCGACGATCCCCAGCGTGGTTCCCCACACTGATGTTCCGAACAGGTGCAAAGGTGATCC
>Ga0105103_10000529_pt1 | contig 21667 bp, 19 predicted proteins | sample PPLLaktember2015_2_FD_79107 | JGI IMG/M metagenome (GOLD analysis project Ga0105103, IMG submission 79107) | Freshwater sediment microbial communities from Prairie Pothole Lake near Jamestown, North Dakota, USA - PPLs Lake P7 Core (6) Depth... | ecosystem: Environmental > Aquatic > Freshwater >...
CGAGCAGCCGGTGCCTGTGCAGGTCTACTTCACGCTCGACCGTGTGAAGGCCCTGGCGTCTCAGCACCCCGAGTGGACGACCACGGAGCCGTTCGCCTCGCTGCTCAAAGGGGACTTGCGAGCCACGCTCTCCGCCGGCGACGAGGCGCTGCTCGAAATCGTCATGGCGACCCACGCGGGCATGACCAGCGCGGACTTCGGGCGGATCGTCGAGGAGTGGATCGCCACCGAAAGGCATCCGCAGACCGGCAGGCTTTTCACCGAGATGGTCTACCAGCCGATGCTCGAACTGCTCGCCTACCTGCGTGCCAACGGGTTCAAGAACTTCATCGTCTCGGGTGGTGGCATCGAGTTCCTGCGTCAATGGGGCGAGCGCGTCTACGGCGTCCCGCCGGAGCAGGTCATCGGCAGCAGCATCGAGACCCGGTACGAGATGCGCGACGGCAAGCCGGTGCTCATGCGCCTGCCGCGATTGAGCTTCAACAACGACAAGGCCGACAAGCCCGTCGCCATCAACCAGCACATCGGCCGCTGCCCGGTTGCCGCATTCGGCAATTCGGTGGGTGACCAGCACATGCTGGAATACACGCAGGGCGGCGGCGGCGTGCGCTTCGGACTGCTGGTGCTGCACGATGACGCGGCACGCGAATACGCCTACGGCCCGGCGCTGGGACTGCCCACGCCCCAGCTCGGGGCCTTCACGTCGGCGCTTCACGAGCAGGCGAAGACAGCCGGCTGGACCGTCGTCAGCATGAAGGACGACTGGAAGCAGGTGTTCCCGCTTGAGGCGAGTCCGGTCACCGCCATCAACATCCTGCTGGAGCCTGACGCCACGATGCTGCAGCGTTCCGAATCCAACAACACCCGCCTGCTCCAGGTCTTCCCGCAGGGTTTCGCGCTGGATGCGACGCACTGTCCGCACGTCACGCTGCTGCAGCGTTTCGTGCGCACGGCAGACCTCGACAAGATCTATGCGGCCGCCGGCAAGGTCTTTGCTGGCACCCCTGTGCTCGGCCTGCGCTTGGAGGCCATCGGCTACTACTACATCCCGAGCGGCAGCCTTGGACTTGCGGGCATCGTCGCCAGGCCGAGTCCCGAATTGCGCAAGCTGCAACTGGACTTGATCGATGCCGTCGCCCCGTTCACCGTGGCGACCGGGCTCTCGGACGCCTTCGTCACGACGCCAGACGACCCCGTCATCGACCCGCTGCTGATCGACTACGTCGCGGGGTTCGTGCCGAAGTCGACCGGCGAGCGTTTCAATCCGCACGTCACGACGGGCATTGCGCCGCGTGACCACCTCGACAAGATGCTCGCCGAACCGTTCGAGACGTTCACGTTCTCGCCGGCAGGCGCTGCCGTGTACCAGCTGGGTCAGTTCGGCACCGCTGCGAGGAAGCTTCATGACTTGGGCTTGACGCGCTGAGGCGGCGTCGGTGCGCAGTCTTGGGCAATGCGGGCCACAACCCGCGCGCGCTCAGCGCGGGTCGATCGGCGTGATCGGCGGGCAGCGCGACTCGATCACCTCGGCCGCGTCGAGCACCAGGTCTTCGCGGAATCTCGGGCCGATCAATTGCACGCCCATCGGCAGCGCGCCGGCCAGGCCGGTGGGCACGGACACGGCCGGCAGGCCCAGCACCGGCACCGCGAACTGCGATTCCTGCGCGCGCATTACGCGGTCCATCGTGGCGCGGTCCTGCACGTCCCAGCCCCAGGGGAAAGGTGGCTCGCCCGACACCGGGCACAGCACTAGCGGAAAGTTCTGCATGAACAGCTGCCAGCGGCGTTGCAGCGTGGCACGCTTGGCCAAGGCGCGCAGGTGCGCGGCATGGTCGAGCACCGGCGAGGCGTCGAGCATCCAGCCGAAGGAGCGGCGCACGCCCTCGTCGCCCAGCTGCTGCACCGCCGGCCACATGAACTGGCGCGCCTCGTCGTTGGCGACCCGCATCCAAAGCTCGTGGGCCTCGGCCAGGCTGGGCGGTTCGATCTCTTCCACCGTATAGCCCGCATCGGCCAGCCAGGCACCGGCCTGGCGCACGGCGGCCACCACCGCCGGGTCGGCCGGTACGCCCTGGCAGTTGACGCTGAGCGCCACGCGCCGCGGCAGCGCCGGGCCAGCCAGCGGCGCCGGCACCCACCACGGGTCGCGCGCATCGCCCACGCTCATGGCCTGCAGCGCCAGGCGCAGGTCGGCCACGTGGCGCGCCAGCGGGCCCTGCACCGACATCGTCGCCATCGACAGCGGGCGCTCTTCCTTGGCACTGGGCAGGTAGGCCGGCACGCGGCCGAACGAGGGGCGCAAGCCGGCGACGCCGGTGCAGTAGGCCGGGTAGCGCACCGAGCCGGCCAGGTCGTTGCCGTGGGCGATGGCGCCCATGCCGGCGGCCACTGCGGCCGAGGCACCGCCGCTGGAGCCGCCCGGCGTGTGCTCGCGCGACCAGGGGTTGAGGGTGCGGCCGTGCAGGTCGTTCTCGGTGAACCAGCGCACCGAAAACGCCGGCGTGTTGGTGCGGCCAATAATCACCGCGCCGGCGCGCCTGAGGTTGGCCACCACCGGGCTGTCCTCGGTGGCGAGGTTGTCCTTGAAGGCGACCACGCCGTTGGTGGTGGCGCGGCCTTGCAGGTCGACATTGACCTTCACCGTCACCGGCACGCCGTGCAGCGGGCCGAGCGCGTCGCCGCGCCGGCGTGCGGCATCGGCCGCATCGGCCGCGGCCAGCGCCTCGTCGGCCAGCAGGTCGACGATGGCGTTGAGCGCGGGGTTGACGGCCTGCACGCGCTGCAGGCTGGACTCTGCCGCTTCGCGGGCGGTGAGGGCGCCGCTGCGGATGGCGGCGGCGAGGCGTTGGGCGGACCAGGACCACAGGGCATCGGACAAGGTGCATCTCCAGTTGCGTGTTCAGGCCGAAGGGTAGCCGACGACCCGGGAGGGTCCTGTTGCGACGATCGACGCCGTGGACGAGCAGAATCGCCGCACCACCCACCCCGGAGATCCCGAGCCGTGAAGCCAACCGCCTGTCTCCACCTGCTGTGCGGCAAGGCCGGCGCAGGAAAGAGCACGCTCGCCACGTCGATCGCGACCCAGCACCGCGCGATCCTGATCTCGGAAGACGTCTGGCTGGCCAGGCTGTATGGCGACCGGATGAAGAGCTTCGACGACTACAGGCTGTACTCGCAGCGTGCCCGATCGGTGGTCGGACCGCTCGTGGTCGACCTTCTGGCTGCGGGCCAGAACGTCGTGCTGGACTACCCGGCCAACACGAAGGCGGGCAGAGCGTGGCTTCGCTCGCTCGTCGAGTCGGCAGGTGCGACGCATGTCCTGCATGTTCTCGACACCCCGGACTTGCTCTGCCTGCAGCGCATAGCCCAGCGCAACGCCGAGCGTCCGGAAGGCTCGCACCATCTGACGCCGGAAGACTTTGCCTATGTGTCGTCGTTCTTCGAAGCGCCGATGGCGGCGGAGGGCTTCACCGTCGAGCTGCACCGCGTGGACAGTGCTTGACGCATCGCGGGGCCTGCGCCGCGCCGAGCATCAAGCCCCTTGCACGTTGACGAACAGCGCATACAGCGAATGGCTCGCCGCCATGAAGAGTCGATTCTTCTTGGCGCCGCCGAAGCACAGGTTGGCGCAACGCTCGGGCAGGTGGATGTGGCCGAGGGCCTTGCCGGCCGGGTCATAGACGCGCACGCCGTCCAGCGCCGCAGCGTCGGCGCCGGGCACGCCGCTGCTGCCGAAGCCGCACCATACATTGCCCAGCGCATCCACGGCGATGCCGTCGTAGGCGCCCGGGCCCTGCGCGTCCACGAACAGGCGCTTGTTCGACAGGCGGCCGTCGGCGGCATGGTCGTAGAGCCAGATTTTGCGGTGCGGCTCGGCACGGCTTTCCACCAGGTACAGGCCGCGCTCGTCGGGCGTGAAGGCCAGACCGTTGGGTGCGGCGATGTCGTCGATCATCCTCTGCAGCTCACCGCTTGCCGGGTCGATGCGGTACACCGCCCACGGCGTTTCGCTGTCGGCCGGCGCGCCTTCCCAGTGGCCGGCAATGCCGAACAGCGGGTCGGTGAACCAGATGCTGCCGTCGCGCGCGCAGACGATGTCGTTGGGCGAATTCAGGCGCTTGCCCTGCCAGCGGTCGGCCAGCACGGTGGTGGACCCGTCGTATTCGGTGCGCGTGACGCGCCGCGTCAGGTGCTCGCAGGCCAGCAGCCGGCCTGAGGCGTCGCGCGCCAGGCCGTTGGCGTTGTTCGACGGCGCACGGAACACGGCCGTCGTACCGGTGCATTCGTCCCAGCGCAGGATGCGGTTGTTGGGGATGTCGCTGAACAGCAGGAAGCGGCCATCGCCGAACCACTGCGGCCCTTCGGCCCAACGGCAGCCGCTGGCCAGCTGCTCGACGCCGGCGCTGAACAAGCGCAGCTTCAGGAAGGCCGAGTCCAGCACTTCGATGGCCGGGTCGGGGTAGCGTGCGCTGGGCTGGAACGGCACCTGCATTACGTTGTCCATCGTTGAGTTCATGGCGGTTCTTGCGTGCTCTGCGGTCCGTGCCAGTCTGCCAGACGTGTGGCCTGCGCTGCGTTGACGACGCCTGCCGGCATCTCGCCGCGCAGCAGCGCCGCCAGCTGGGCCACGGTCTCCAGTGCCTGGTGTTCGGCGGCCGGTGGCGTCAGCCCGCCGATGTGTGGCGTAGCGATCACTTTGGGGTGCGCCGCCAAATCGGGTGAGGGCATCTGGTCGGGCGCGCGGCCCACGTCCAGTGCGCAGCAGGCCAGGCGGCCGCTTTCCAATGCGTCGAGCAGCGCGGCCTCATCGACCAGGTTGCCGCGCGAGGCGTTGACGAAGAAGGCTCCGCGCGGCATGCGTGCAAAGGCGGCGGCGTTCATCAGCTTCTCGGTCTCTGGCAAGGCAGGGGCCAGGCAGACGACGAAGTCGCTGCGCGCGAGCAGTGTGCCCAGCGGCAGCGCGTCGATGCGTGCGTCGTCGGGCGTTGAGCTTGGGTCGCTGATGGCCACCTGCATGCCCAGGGCCAGCCCCATCTCTCCCAACCGCCGGCCGATGTGGCCGTAGCCGATGATGCCGACGCGCGAGCCGCGCAGTTCGCGGCCCATGCTGATGGCCGGTGTGGCGCCGCTGCGGTAGGCATGCACGCTGCGGCTGATGCCTCGTGCGCCGTCGATCATCACGCCCAGCACCCATTCCGCCACCGCATTGCCGAAGCCGGCGCTGGCGTGCGTGACCAGCACGCCGGCGGCGCCGGCGGCGGCCACGTCGATGTTGCGGATGTCCATCGCGCAGCGCATCAACACCGTCAGGTTCGGACTGGCGGTGAAGAAGCCTTGACCGACGGCAATGCGCCGGTCGCTGATCAGCACCTGGCAATCGCGCGCGGCCTCGATCAGTTCGGCCTCGGTGGGCGCGTCCTCGAGCTCGTTCAGCCGCAGCTCGCCCAGTTCGCGCAGCCCAGCAAGCGCCTTGTCGCCGTAGTACAGCGCGCGCCCGCTCGGCGCGAAGCTCAGGTAGATGCGCGGCCGCAAGAGGTCACACCCCCAGCAGACGCGGCAGCCACAGCGACAGCGCCGGGATATAGGTGATCAGGCCCAGTACCACCAGCAGCGCGACGAAGAAGGGCGCCATCGCCTTGGTGACCACGCCGATGGGCAGCTTGGACACGGCACTGCCGACGAACAGCACCGTGCCCACCGGTGGCGTGATCAGCCCGATGCCCAGGTTGACGATCATGATCATGCCGAAGTGCACCGGGTCCACGCCCAGCGCCTTGACCACCGGCAGCAGGATGGGCGTGCAGATCAGGATCAGCGGCGCCATATCCATCAGCGTGCCCAGCAGCAGCAGCATGATGTTGATCAGCAGCAGGATCACGATCTTGCTGTCGGACAGGCCGACGAAGAAGGCTGTCACCTGGGCCGGAATCTGCATCAGCGTCATCAGGTAGCCGAAGCTCGCAGCAAAGCCGATCAGGATCATCACGATCGTCACCGTCTTCACCGTGCGGTGCATCAGCTTGGGCAGGTCGCTCCACTTGTAGTCGCGGTAGATGAACATCGTGACGAAGAAGGCCCAGAGCACCGCGATCGACGCCGATTCGGTGGCGGTGAAGACGCCGCTGAGAATGCCGCCGAGGATGATGACCATGGTCATCAGGCCCCATAGCGCGTCGATGCTGATGCGCAGCGCCTCGCGCGGCGCGATGCGCTCGCCCACCGGGAAGTTGCGCTTGCGCGCGATCCACAGGCACAGCGCGGCGATCGTCAACCCGAGCAGCAGCCCGGGCAGGATGCCGGCGATGAACAGCGCGGCGATCGACACGCCGCCGCCGGCGGCCAGCGAGTAGATCACCGCGTTGTGGCTGGGCGGAATCAGCGTCGCCTGGATTGAGCCGCTGACGGTGACGGCGGTGGAGAAGTCGCGCGGGTAGCCCTTCTTCTCCATTTCGGGGATCAGCACCGAGCCGATCGACGCGGTGTCGGCCACGGACGAGCCCGAGATCGCGCCGAAGAAGGTGGAGGCCAGGATGTTCACCAGCGACAGCCCGCCGCGCAGGAAGCCGACGAAGACGCCGGCAAAGGCCACCAGCCGCCGCGCCATGCCGCCTTCGGCCATGATGGCGCCGGCCAGCACGAAGAACGGGATGGCCAGCAGCGAGAACTTGTTGACGCCGCTGGCGATCTGGATCATCACCGCGTCCAGCGGCAGCTCGATCCAGAGCGCGCCGATCAGCGAGGCCATGCCCAACGCATAGGCCACCGGCACGCCCAGCATCATCAGCACGAAGAAGCTGCCCAGCAGCACCAGCGCGTCCATCTAAGCGGCCTTCTCGAAATCGGCGCCGGGTTCGCCGAAGGCCACCAGCGGGCGCCGTGCCATCGAGCCGAAAAGCATGTGCTCCAGCACGAACAGCGCGGTGAACAGGCTGCCCAGCGGCAGTGCGGCATAGGTCAGACCCACCGGCATCCACGGCAACGTGTCCAGCGACTGGCCCCAGGTGCCGATGCACAGGTGGGTGCCCCAGACGACGATGAACACGCACACTGCCAGCATCACCAGGTGGCTCAACAGCGCGGCCACCTTGCGCAGCGGCGGCGGCAGGGCGTTGGTGAGCATCTGCACGGCGATGTGTGCGCCGGCGCGGTAGGCCGCCGCGCCGCCCAGGAAGGTGAAGATGACCATCAGCATGATGGCGATCGGCTCGGGCCAGCTCGAGCCGCTGCCCAGCACGTAGCGCGCAAATACGCCCCAGGGCACGATCGCCGACATCAGCACGATGGCTCCGCCCGAGGCCCAGATGCACAGCCGGTAGACGTGGTCGAGCGCGTTCGAGACGGAGGAGGACATGGCGGTTCGGCACAGCGCGCCGCGCGCCGCGCGTCAGGACAGCAGGGTTACTGGACGGTGTTGATGCGCTGGATCAGGTCGGCGTACTGGGCGCCGTACTTGGCGCGCACCGGCGCGGTGGCCTCGAAGAAGGGCTTCTTGTCGACCTCGATCCACTCGATGCCGGCGGCCTTGAGCTTGGCGCTGTACTCGGCCACGCTCTTGTCCCACAGCGCGCGCTGCTCCAGCTGCGCCTCGCGCGCGAACTTCTTCACCATCGCCTGCTCGGCCGGCGTCATCTTGTCCCAGGTGACCTTGGACATGACGAAGATCTCCGGAATGATCAGGTGGTGCGTCTGGGTGTAGTACTTGATGCCGGCGGTGTACTGGTTCGACGTGAACAGCGTCGGCGGGTTGTTCTCGGCGCCGTCGATCACGCCGGTCTGCAGCGCGCTGAAGACCTCGGTGTGGCCCATGCTGATGCCGTTGCCGCCCATCGCGTTCATGGTGTCGACGAACAGCGGGTTGCCCATCATGCGGATCTTCTGTCCCTTCAGATCCTCCATCTTGCGCACCGGCTTCTTGGTGTAGATGCTGCGCGAGCCGCTGTCCATGAAGCCCAGCGCCACCAGCCGTGCCGGGCTGGCGGTGATGGCGTCGAGGATCTCCTGGCCGATGGGGCCGTCGATGACCTTGCGCATGTGCGCCTCGTCGCGGAAGACGAAGGGCATGTTGAAGACGTTGACCGCCGGCACCACCGGGCCCAGCACGCCCAGCGAGATGCGCGCGATCTGGATCGCGCCCACCTGCGTCTGCTCGACCACCTCCTTCTCGGCGCCAAGCACGCCGCCGGGGAACATCTGCAACTTGTACTTGCCGTTGGTGGCGGCTTCGAGCTTCTTGCCCATGTTCTCGACGGCCACCACGTTGGGGTAGCCAGCGGGGTGCACATCGGCGGCCTTCAGCACGGTCTGCGCGTGCGCGGCCAGCGTCGCGGCCAATGCTGCGCAGGCGGCGATCAGGGTTCTGCGAATCATCATGCTTGTCTCCAGTGCGTCAGAGGTCAGTGAATAGGCGCGCGCGGCGCCCGGTAAAACTCATTCGTAAGGGCCCTTGGTGACGAAGCCGCCACCCTGGTACAGCGTCACCGTGTCCTTCATGTCCAGCGGGGACTGGCGCGCCTCGACCGCGGCGCGGAACACTTCCGAGCTGTCCTGCGGCCGGTAGCCGATGTGCCGTGCCGGTGTGTTGTCCCACCAGCTGACGGCGTTGTCCGACGCTCCGTAGACGACCGTGTGGCCCACCACCGGTGCCGTCAGGCTGGACACCACCAGACGCTCCAGGTCGTCGTAGCTCAGCCAGGTGGCGAGCATGCGCCGGTCCTTCGGTTCGGGGAAGCTGGAGCCGATGCGCAGGCTCACCGTTTCCAGGCCGTAGCGGTCGAAATAGAACTGCGCCAGGTTCTCGCCGAAGGCCTTGCTCAGGCCATAGTGGCCGTCGGGGCGCATCGGCATGCGTGGATCGATCACCTCGTCCTGGCGGTAGAAGCCGGTGACATGGTTCGAACTGGCGAAGACGATGCGCTTGACGCCGTGCTTGCGCGCCGCCTCGTACAGGTTGTGCATGCCGATGATGTTGGCTTGCAGGATCGGCTCGAACGGGCCTTCCACCGACACCCCACCCAGGTGCACCACGGCATCCACGTCCTGCAGCAGCGAGTGCACGGCGGCGGTGTCCTGCAGCGCCACCACCTGCAGTTCCTCGCCGTCGGCTGCAATGCCCAGCGGCGCGATGTCGCTCAGGCGCAGCGTGTCGCAATAGGCCTTCAGCCGGCCGCGCAGCTCGCGCCCCAGGCCACCGGCGGCACCGGTGAGCAGCAGGCGGCGGAAGCGAAGGGCAGTGGGGTGGGCGGCAGGCATGGGCTGGCGTGTCTAAGGAGGATTCGGGACTTCAGGCTTGTGTTGTGTCATCAGTTGTCGTACAACATTGGCATCGTCCGAGAATCGGGTCGGGCTGTCAAGGCGCAGTACTCAGGGTTTGTGCGGGGAGGGCCATGAATTCAAGCATCGAAGCCGTACGGCGCCGGCCACGCAGCCTGGCCATGGAACTGGTCGAGGCCCTGGGCGACCGCATCCGCGACGGCCGGCTGGCGGCAGGCGCCAAGCTGCCCACCGAGGCCGCCTTCATGGCCGAGTTCGGTGTCAGCCGCACGGTGGTGCGCGAAGCCATCTCCAAGCTGCAGGCCTCCGGCCTGGTGCAGACACGGCACGGCATCGGCACGTTCGTCGTCGGCCTGGGCGATGCGGCGCCGTTCAAGTTGGCTCCGGAGCAGTTCGCCACGCTGCGTGACGTGATCGCCGTGCTCGAACTGCGCATCGGCATCGAGACCGAGGCTGCCAGCCTGGCCGCGCAGCGCCGCAACGCCGACAACCTGCGCCAGATGCGCAGCGCGCTCGACGCCGTGGCTGCGGCGGTGGAAGAGGGCCGCGATGCCGTCGGGCCGGATTTCCAGTTCCACCTGGAGATCGCGCGCGCCACGCAGAACGCGCACTTCGCCGAACTGATGTCCAGCCTGGGCACGATGATCATCCCGCGCGCCCGGCTCGATGGCGCGCCCGAGGTGAGCGACGAGCAGCGCCAGTACCTGAGGCGAGTGAACGCCGAGCACGAGAGCATCTTCGACGCCATCCGCAATCAGGACAGCGATGCCGCGCGAGCCGCCATGCGCACCCACCTGGCCAACAGCCGCGAGCGCCGCCGCCGCGCCGCGCAGGACGGCTGACTTGCTGCGCCCAGGCTTACCTTGTACGATGACTGATAAATCCAAGCCCGAACCGGAAGGAGAACCCGATGAGAGAAAACCGCTTGCGCACGCTGTGGAAGCAGGACCAGGCCGCCGTCAACGGCTGGCTGGCCGTGCCCAACAGCTTCAGCGCCGAGGTCATGGCCCACCAGGGCTGGGACTCGCTGACCATCGACATGCAGCATGGCGTGATCGACTATGCGGCGATGGTGACGATGCTGCAGGCGATTTCCACCACCCCCACCGTGCCGGTGGTGCGGGTGCCCTGGCTGGAGCCCGGCATCATCATGAAGAGCCTGGATGCCGGCGCCTATGCGGTGATCTGCCCGATGGTGAACACCCGCGAGGACGCGCAGAAACTGGTGGCCTACACGCACTACGCGCCGCGCGGCACGCGCAGCTTCGGCCCGGTGCGTGCGTCGCTGTACGGCGGGCCCGACTACCCGCAGCATGCCAACGACACCATCGTCGCCTTCGCGATGATCGAGACCGCGCAGGCGCTGGACAACCTGGACGCGATCCTGTCGGTGGAAGGGCTGGATGCGATCTACATCGGGCCGAGCGACCTGTCGCTGGCGCTGGGCTGCAAGCCCGACTTCGACAACCCCGAGCCGAAGGCGGCGCAGGCCATCGAGCACATCCTCGACCGTGCCCAGGCGCATGGCGTGGTGGCCGGCGTGCACAACGGCGTTCCGGAGGTGGCCCGCGCCCGTGCGGCCAAGGGCTTCCGTTTCGTCACCGTCAGCTCCGATGCGCGCCTGATGGCCGCCGGATCGCAGCAGATCCTCAGCGCCATGCGCGCGCCCAAGGCGTGACGATCCGGCTGTACGCCTTCGACACGCCCAACGGGCGCAAGATCAGCGTCGCGCTGGAGGAGATGGGCCTGCCCTACGAGGTGCAGGTGGTGGACATCACTCGCGGCGAGCAGCACACGCCCGAGTTCGAGGCGATCAGCCCGAACCGCAAGATCCCGGCCATCGTCGACCCGCAAGGCCCGCACGGCCAGCCGGTCAGCGTGTTCGAGTCCGGCGCGATCCTCATCTATCTGGGCGAAAAGAGCGGCAGGTTCTGGCCGGCCGACCCGGTGGCACGGATTGCGGTGCTGGAGTGGCTGATGTTCCAGATGGGCGGCTTCGGGCCGATGCCGGGGCAGGTGCACCACTTCATCGCGCTGGCCGACGAAGCGCAGCGTGCCTACGGCCTGAAGCGCTTCATGGACGAGACACGCCGGTTGTACGGCGTGATGGACCGGCGCCTGGCCACACGCGAGCACTTCGCCGGCGAGCTGTCGATCGCCGACTTTGCGCTGCTTGGTTGGGTCTGGCGGCACGAGCGGCACCAGGTCGACCTGGCCGACTTTCCGAACGTGCAACGCTGGTACCGCGCGCTGATGGCACGGCCCGGCGTGCAGCGCGGCTTTGCCGTGCCGCTGCGCCACCCGGGTTGAGGCTCACGCGCCCTCGTCGCGCTGGTAGGCCGGCAGCTTCGCGCCGCAGTCGCGGCAGAACTTCGCATTCGGCAGGTGGCCTTCGCTGAGGCACTCGTGGCAGGTGCGAGTGGTCGGCTCGCGCCGGGTTTTCGACACCAGTTCGGCGCTGACGATGCCGGTGGGCACGGCCAGCGTGCCCCAGCCCATCAGCATCATCAGGCTGGCGATGAAACGGCCCAGGTCGGTCTTCGGCGTCACGTCGCCGAAGCCGACGGTGGTCAGCGTGGTGATGGCCCAGTACACGCCCACCGGAATGCTGGTGAAGCCGTTCTCCGGGCCTTCCACCACGTACATCAGTGTGCCCATGATCATCACCACCAGCAGCACGAAGGACAGGAAGACCAGGATCTTGCGCCGCGACGCGCGCAGCGCCGCATACAGCGCGCCGAACTCGCTGACATAGGCCGTCAGCCGCAGCAGCCTGAACAGCCGCAGCAGACGTAGCAGCCGCACGTCGATCAGCGCGTGCATCTCCGGCACGAACATCGCCAGGTAGGCGGGCAGGATGGCCAGCAGGTCGATGATGCCGAAGAAGCTGCGCGCGTAGCGCCAGGGATGGCGCACGCACACCAGCCGGGCGGCGTACTCGATGGTGAAGGCGAGGGTGAAGAACCACTCCAGCCCCTTCAGCCAGGCGCCGTGCTGCTGGTGCACCGCGGCCACGCTGTCCAGCACCACCACCGCCACGCTGGCCAGGATGAAGCCGATCAGGGCCAGGTCGAAGGCGCGGCCGGCGCGCGTGTCGGCCTCGAAGATGATGGTGTACAGGTGCAGCCGCCAGCCGGCCAGCGGGCGGCCGAGCTCGCGCGGGTCGGCCTGCACCGGGCTGGGCGGCATCGTTGGCGGGTTCATGCCGTTGTCGCGAAGCCCTGGCGCAACGCCTCGGTGCGCGCTGCGTGGATGGCCTCGCCGATCTGCGGCCCGGCCTGGCCCAGTGCGGCGAAGCGCTGCGCCACCGCCGCGGTGTCCACGCTGCGTGCGAACGCCAGCGCCTGCAGCAGCCGCGCGCGTTGCGGGTAGTCGCGTTGCTCGAAGCCGAGGCGTCCGCGTGCATCGCACTCGCAGGCCAGCAGGATGTCGGCAAAGCGCTCGGGGCGGCGCAGGGCGTCGCAGCGTTCCAGCAGACGCAATAACGCGGCGGCCTCCAGGCCGAGGCTGGCATGCACATGACCATGCTCGCTTGCGGTGATCTCGGCCAGCTCGCGGCAGTCCACCGGCACCTTCAGCCGCTCGCACATCGAGCGCACCAGGCGGGCGCTGCGCTGCTCGTGCCCGATGTGGCGTGGCCACTGTTCGGCCGGCGTCGTGCCTTTGCCCAGGTCATGGCACAGGCAGGCGAAACGCACCGCCAGCGGCGCCTGCACGCGCGCCGACTCGTCCAGCACCATCATCAGGTGCACGCCGGTGTCGACCTCGGGGTGGTGCGCCGGCGGCTGCGGCACACCCCACAGCCGGTCGACCTCGGGCAGCAGCACGCGCAGCGCGCCACACTCGCGCAACAGCTCGAACATGCGCGAGGGCGTGGCCTCCATCAGGCCGCGGGCCAGCTCCTGCCACACGCGCTCGGCCACCAGCGCCTGCACCTCGCCGGCCTCGACCATGTGGCGCATCAGCGCCAGCGTGCCGGGCGCGACGCGGAAGTCGGCGAAGCGCGCGGCGAAGCGCGCCACGCGCAGGATGCGCACCGGGTCCTCGGCAAAGGCCTCGGAGACATGGCGCAGCACGCGCTGCTGCAGGTCGCGCGCGCCACCATGGGGGTCGATCAGCGTGCCGTCATTGCGCTGCGCCATGGCGTTGATCGTCAGGTCGCGGCGCGACAGGTCCTGCTCCAGCGTCACCGCCGGGTCGGCATGCACCGTGAAGCCGTGGTAGCCCGGCGCCGACTTGCGCTCGGTGCGCGCCAGTGCGTATTCCTCGTTCGACTGCGGGTGCAGGAAGACCGGGAAGTCGCGCCCCACCGGGCGGAAGCCGGCATCGAGCATCTGCTGCACCGTGGCGCCCACCACCACCCAGTCGCGGTCGTGCACCGGCCGGCCGAGCAGCCGGTCGCGCACCGCGCCGCCCACCACATAGGCCTGCAGCGTGTCCGACGGGCGCGTGCCGGCTTGCATGCTCAGCGTGTGACGATCGGGAAGTTGCCGGGTGCCTTGTCCAGCAGCGCGAAGAAGCGGCCCAGGTCGATGCGGCTGCCTTCGATCTTCGTCTGGTCCGACAGCAGCAGGTCCTTGGCGCCGGCACCGCCGGTCAGCATCTGCAGGAAGAAGGGCTTGGTCAGCTGCAGCGTGGCGTTGGCATCGGCCGCCGGCGGCGCCCGGTGGTGGTGCAACACGCCGTTGCCGATGCGCAGGACGTAGCTTTCGCCCAGATCGCTGAACACCAGGTTGATCTTCAGCGACGTTTCGGCCGCCTTCGGGCCGTTCAGGTTGGCGGCCATCGCCTCCAGAAAGCGCTCGATCGGCGTGTGCTGCAGCATGTCCAGCAGCGCGCTGCTCGGGATGCCCTTGTCGGGCGGACCCTGGCGCAGCTCCAGCGCACCGGTCAGGTAGAAGTTGCGCCACGGCGCCGATTCGGCCATGTAGCCCATCTGCTCGAAGCTGCGTGCCATCAGCTCGCTGGCGGCGCGGTTCTTCGGGTCGGCGTAGACGGCGTGCTTCAGCAACTCACCCGCCCAGCGGAATTCGCCGGCATCGAAGGCCTGCTGCGCCGCAGCCACCACCTTGTCGGTGCCGCCGGCCAGCGCCACGTAGCGCTTGCCGGCGTCCACTGGCGGCAACGCGTCCAGGTTGGCCGGGTGAGCGTCGAACCAGCCCAGGTAGAACTGGTACACGCCGCGCACGTTGTGGCGCACCGTGCCGTAGTAGCCGCGCACGTTCAGGTGGTCCTGCAGCGGTTTGGGCAGCATCATCGTGTCGGCGATCTCCGCTGCGGTGAGGCCTGCGTTCATCTGCCGCACCGTCTGATCGTGGATGTAGCGGTAGACATCGCGCTGCTTGGTGATGAAGTCATCGATGCGCGCGCGGCCCCACACCGGCCAGTGGTGCTGGTTGAACACCACCTCGGCCTGCGCGGCATGCGCCAGCGACGCATCCAGGTAGCCGGCCCACTTCAGCGCATCGCGCACCTTGGCGCCGCGCAGCGTGTACAGGTTGTGCAGCGTGTGGCTCATCAGCTCGGCGCCGCAGAAGGCCTGCAGCTCGGGCAGGTAAAAGGTGAATTCGGCCGGCGCCTCGCTGCCCGGCACGTTGTGGAAGACGAAGCGCAGGCCGTCGAGGGTGAGCTCCTGCGTCGGCTGGTCGACCACCGCCGTGGGCGCGAGGATGCCCACGCGCCCGTAGGCCACGGCCTTGCCCAGGCCGGTGTCCACCAGCCCGTTGGCACCGCGCGGCAGGCGGCTGCCGTACATGTACATCGAGCGCCGGCCCATGGCCACGCCCATCATCAGGTTCTCGCTGGTGGCTTCTTCCATGAAGCCCACCGGCGCCACCACCGGCACGCCGCGCGCCTTGGCTTCGTCGGCCGCGATGACACCGAGCGCACCGCCGAAATGGTCGACATGGCTGTGCGTGAAGATCACCGCCGACACCGGCTTGTTGCCCAGGTGCTGGCGTGCGAAGGCCATGGCCGCGGCGGCGGTCTCGCGCGAGGTCAGCGTGTCCACCACGATCCAGCCGCTCTTGCCTTCGATCAGCGTGATGTTGGCCAGGTCGAAGCCGCGCAGCTGCCAGATGCCCTCGCGCACCTTGAACAAGCCGATCTGGTTGTTCAGCAGCGCCTGGCGCCACAGGCTGGGGTTGACGGTGGCCGGCGACTTGCCCTCGACGAAGGCGAAGGCGTCGTAGTCCCAGATGACGTTGCCGGCCTCGTCCTTGACCTGGCCCTTGGGCGCAGCGATGAAGCCGCGCTTGGCATCGGTAAAGCTGGTCGGGTCGGACAGGTCGGCGGCGGCGGCCACGGCGGCGTGGGCCTGTTGCACCGTGGCCGTGACGTCGCCGCCGGACGGCGCGGCCGGGCCGTTGCGCTGGCAACCGGCCAAGGCGGCAGCGGCGAATAGCAGGGCAGTGCATTGGTGACGGTTCATCGTGTCCTCTCCCGAGCGCCTCGCAGGCGCACGGCGCGCTGCGGGGCGGGGCGATTGTCTCAGCGCGGCGGCGCCGTCGCGGCATCCAGGCGCGTGACCTCGGCCGCCAGCGCATCGACCGCGCGCCGGTAGCGCAACACCACCTGTGCCGGCGTCTCGTCGCGCGGCTCGACGACCAGCGGCTGCCACACCGCGGCATCGATGCCGGCCAGCACCGCATGGCGGCGTATCGGCGTGGCTGGCGGCAGTGCGAACTGCCCACCGCTGTCCTCGACGCGGGCCATCTCTGCGCCGACCTGAGCGCCGAGCAGGTAGAGGTGCCGGTGCAGCGGCGACAGCTGCCCTTCCACCCGCGCGGCCAGACCGTTCTCGTCGGCCTCGTAGCGCGCCCCCAGTTCGGAGAACTCGCGCAGGCTGCGCGCCGGCAGTGGCTCCACCGCGCCCAGCCCCAGTGCCTGGGCCTGCTGGCGCGCCGACGCCAGCACCGGCTCGGCGCGCTGCCGCGCCGCGGCCTGCAGGGCCGGCGGCGACATTGCGTACACCCCCACCAGCTGGCTGGTGTAGCCCAGGTCGTAGCCCAGGCGCAGCGTGGCCAGGCGGTGGCCGCTCGGCAGGCGCTGCAAGGCGTCGCGCGAGGCCGCGGCCACCTGCTCGGCCTCCTTCTGCAGCTTGGCGGCCGGGTCGGCATCGAGCCAGCCAATGCGCTGCAGCACGCGCGCCGTGCCGGGCAGGGTGAACAGCGCCATCTGCGCACGCTCCAGCGCGATGAAGCCCAGCGCGATGGCCAGCGTGTAGGCCAGCACGCGCCAGGTCTCGGCAAGCTTCGATTTGCGTTGCGGCATCGTTCGGCTTCGGCGTCGCGGCTATCGTATCGCCTGGAGGGTCGGGAACATGCTGGGCGGAGAACTGTCGTTCCATCTGCTGAACGTGCTGCTGCTGACGCTGGGCATCGCGCCACTGGTGCTGTGGCGCTACCGGCGCGCGGTACTGGCCGGCATGCAGGGCCGCGCCGAGTTCACGCTGCCGGTGGCCGCGCCGGCTGTACCGCGCCAGGCGGTGCCTGCCGCCGGCATCGACCGCCTGCACTGGGAGGCGCGGTTGCGCCGCCGCGTCTTCCTTGCGATGCTCGGTGCCACCTTTGTGGCGGCGCTGCCGCTGTCGTGGCTGTTTCTCCATCTGGGCGGTGGTCCGACGACACCAGCACACCTGTACCTGAAGGCCGGCGTGATGGCCAGCGCCGCGGTGCCGATGTTCGCCGTGCTGGCAGCCATCCCCTTCTGGCGCGCGCTGTCGCTGTGGCTGGCCACCCTGGTCGTGCTGGCAGTCGTAGGCGTGGGGTTGTCGATGCTGCAACGGCCTTTCTACGGCAAGGCACCCAGCCTGGACCAGGCGATGAACTTCGTGGTCTTTTTCCAGTTCGCGGCCGTGACGCTTTGGCTGCCGGCGCTGCTGGGCCTGGCCACTGGAGCACGCCGCGTGCGCGGCGTGGCGCCGATCACCTTTGCAGGACTGCTGGTGTTCGGGCTGACACCGCTGCTCGGCCTGCGTCTGACGCAATGGCTGACCGGCACGCAGTCGGGCGCGGCCTGGGTGCTGTCTGGCGCGGGCCTGTACACCGGCTTCATCCTCGTCGCGCTGCCGATGGGGCTGCTGGCCTGGTGGCGGCTGAAGGCGATGGCGCGCCGCTACGAGGCCAAACGCTTCTCGGATGCACAACTGCTGGCCGGCACCTGGTGGTTGCTGATCGTGGCCAGCGAGGTGGTGGAGCGCATCAGCGCGCACCCCGGTTTCGGGCCGCTGCTGCAGATCCTGGCCGTGGCGGCGCTGTCGGCGGCGCTGTTCCCGCCGCTGCTGGCTGCGGCCTTGCGCCGCGCGCAGCGTGGACTCGAACGGCCGCCGCCGCGCACGCTGCTGCTGTTGCGCGTTTTCGGCGACACCGCGCGCACTGAGGCGCTGTTCGACCGTGTCGCCTCGCGCTGGCGCTGGTTCGGCCCGCTGACGATGATCGCCGCGCCCGACGTGGTGGCGCGCACCGTCGACCCGGGCGACTTCCTGCAGTTCGCCTCGGGCGAACTCGGCGCCAGCTTCGTCAACACCCAGGACGAGCTGGACCGCCGCCTGGCCACGCTCGATCGCGAGCCGGACCCCGACGGCCGCTACCGCGTCAACGAGTTCTGTTGCCGCGACAGCAGCTGGCAGGCCACGGTGGTGCAGCTGATTGAGCGTGCCGACGCCGTGCTGATGGACCTGCGCGGCTTCAACCCGCAGCGCATGGGCTGCGAATTCGAGTTGCGCGAACTGGCGCAGCGGCTGCGCGGTACGCAGGTAGTGCTGGTGGTCGATGCCAGCACCGACCGCGCGCTGCTCGATGCCACGCTGGGCGCGGCCTGGCAACCGAGCATCGTCGAGGTGCCGCGCGGCCGTGCACGCCAGGCCGATGCGGCCTTCGTGGCATTGCTGCAGGCTGCGGGTTGAGTCGATCCCACGCTTCGAGCCGCGTTCGAACCTGATGCGAGGCGCCGTCGCAGCCATCGGTGCTGGTCGCCGCCCGGCGAGGTGTCGCGGTCCGAAGATCCGCTCGAGCCGCAGCATCATGGCCGACGATGTCGCACCACTTGCGCGGGCTCGAAACCCAACGATGTGTTGCGGCCTGCCCTGGTGCTGACGAGAATGCCGGCATCCAGTCAAGGGGAGGGAAGCGATGGGCTACCGCGTCAAGTTCTACAAGGGCGACTACCTGGAGCGCCAGCAGGCGGCCAATGCCGACAAGGCGGCGGCCTATGTCGAGCACCACTTCAACAGCAGCGCCAGCCCGACGGCGAACTATGCGGTGGTGGTGGTGGGCTCGAACGCGTCGAGCACCAGCCGCAACTGGGGCCGCTGGTATGCCAAGGCGGTGGCCGAGCAGTTCGGCACCCGGGTCGGCGGCGACGCCGGCATCCTGGTGGGCGGCTGGAACGGCCGTGGCGACGGCAACGTCAAGCACACGAACATGCCGGCAGTGCTGCTCGAGCCGCTGTTTGCCAGCCATCCGCAGCAGGCCGAGGCCATCCGCAGCGAGGCCGGGCAGGCGGCGCTGGCGCGCATCCTCGCCGAGAGCATCCGCCGCTTCATCCCCGGCGGCGGCCTGATCGCGTTCAGCGTCGGCCACAAGTACAAGACCAGCAGCCCCAACGACCGCGGCGCGGCGCTGGCCGGTGGCGGCACCGAGGCCGACCATGCCGAGAAGGTGCTGGAAAAGGCGGCCAAGCTGCTCACCGAGGAGGCCGCCGCGCCGGCGCCGCGCACGCTGCGCGTGATGCAGGGCGACCGGCTGCTGTTCGAAACCGTGGTCGACGAGGATGCGGTGATCAGCTGGTCGTCGGATCGCAACCTGCTGTTCATTCCGCAAGCCGATGGCGCGCCCGCGCCGCGTGCCGCGCCCAAAGCGCCCAAGGCCGCGCGGCGCGGCGCGCGCCGATAGTGGCGGCGCCGCGGTCGACGCGCTGGCCGCCTGCGGCGGCCTCCTGGATGCGGTGGCTTCTTCTGGCCAGCGCGTTGGCGCTGGCCACGGGGCCCGGCCGTGCCGCGGCCGCGACGACCGAACTGCGCGTGTATTTCAACAACGCGCAGCGTGCCGGCACCGACGCCGATTGCGCCATCGTGTTCGCGCTGCCGCGGCAGGTGCCGAAGACCGAAGGCGTGGCCGCGGCGGCGCTGCAGCAGCTCTTTGCCGGGCCGACCGACGGCGAACGCGCCGCGGGTTACCGTTCGCCCTTTTCCGGCGCCACTGCCGGGCTGCTCAAGCGCATCCGCATCGAGCACGGCACCGCCTACGTGGACCTGCACGACGCGCGCGCGCAGCTGGCCGGCGCCACCTCCAGCTGCGGCGCGGCCGAGTTCCAGATGCAGGTGGAGCGCACGCTGCGCCAGTTCCCGACGGTGCGGCGGGTGATCCTGGCGATCGACGGCGAGCCGCGCCGGTACTACCAATGGATGAACGAAGACTGCGGACTGACCAACGACCACTGCGACCCTGCACCCTTCCGCGGCGGCAGCTTGGGGGCCGGCCCGCGGTGACGGGACCGACAGTCGGCCTGGCCCGCGGCAGCCGCGTTGCCGGGCCTGCGCGGCTTCGATGGCTCGGTGCGCTCGCCGGCTGCCTGCTCGCCCTGGCCGCGCAGGCCAACGTCTTCGTCGAGGACCGCCGCCAGCAGCAGGACGCCGCACAGCCGCCGTGGCGGTCGGTGGGCGTGCTGCGCGATGCCCGCTCCGGCGCCGGGGGCACGGCCTTCCTGGTCGGCAGCTGCCACGTGGTCAGCGCGCAGCACGTGGCCAGGCCGAAGGGCCGCACCGGCCAGGTCATCGAGTTCTTCATCGGTGCCGACCCGGCGCAGCCGCGCCGCTTTGCCTCGCGCAGCCGCGCGCGGGTGGTGGCCGCGGGCCGCTTCGCGGCTCGACACTACGAGGGCATGGCCGGCGACTGGGCCGTGCTGCGACTCGATTCCTGCCTGGGCACGCGCTACGGCTTCCTCCGTCTCGCCCGAGTGCCGGTGCAAAGCCCCATGCCGCAAGGCGACCTCGCGGTGGCCGGCTTTCCGCACTCGCGCGCCCATCTGCCCGGCATCACCGTCGAGCGCGGCTGCAAGGCGCGCGACCACGGCCCGGTCAGTGGCCTGGTGGGTGTGGACTGTGCGTTCGAAAGCGGCATGTCCGGAGGGCCGATCCTCGAATACCAGCCCGGCCGCGGCTGGCGCGTGGTCGGGTTGGTGCAGCAGTCGCTCGGCAGTGTCGCAGGCATTCTGGAGGACTACTCGATGGTGCATCGCAACCAGATGCTTTCGGTCAGCGCCTTTCGCCCTGCCGTCGAACAGGTGCTGCGCGAGCAAGCGTGGCGTGCGCTGCCGCAGCCCGCGCCGGGCCGTAGCCCGACCTGAGGCCTGGGGCAGGCCGGTTGCCGTGCACGCGGCGCGCGCCGCCGGCACCGGGCTCAGGCCACTGAGTTCAGTGCGCGAAGGATGGCTTCCGGCGTGGCCGGCGCCGACAGCAGCGGGTCGTCGCTCTTGCCGCCGGCAGATGCCACTGCGTCGCGGATGGCGAAGAACACGCTGAAGGGCAGCAGCAGCGGCGGTTCGCCCACCGCCTTGCTGCGGTGGATGCTGTCCTCGACGTTGCCGTTGTCGAAAAGCCGGGTGTTGAAGATGCCCGGCGCGTCGTTGGCGGTGGGGATCTTGTAGGTGCTGGGCGCATGCGTCAGCAGCGCGCCGGTCTTCGGGTGCCAGACCAGCTCTTCGGTGGTCAGCCAGCCCATGCCCTGCACGAAGGCGCCTTCCACCTGGCCGATGTCCAGGGCAGGGTTCAGCGACTGCCCCGCGTCGTGCAGCAGGTCGGCGCGCAGCAGCTTCCATTCGCCGGTGAGGGTGTCGACGATCACCTCGCTGACCGCCGCGCCATAGGCGAAGTAGTAGAACGGTCGGCCGGTCAGCGTGGCGCGGTCCCAGTGCAGCCCGGGCGTGGCATAGAAGCCGTCGCTCCACAGCTGCACGCGCGCCACGTAGGCCCGGCCCACCAGTTCGACGAAGTCCAGGTCCACGCCGGCGGCGCGCACGCGAGCGCCCTCGAAGCGCACGGTGGCGGCGTCGACCCCGTGCTCCCGGGCCACCAGCGCGGCCAGCCGCTGGCGGATCTGCCGCGCCGCGTCCTGCGCGGCCTTGCCGTTCAGGTCGCTGCCGGTGCTGGCCGCGGTGGCCGAGGTGTTGGCGATCTTGCTGGTGTCGGTGGCGCTGCAGCGTACGCGCGCCAGCGGCAGGCCCAGCTCGTGCGCCACCACCTGCGCCACCTTGGTGTTCAGGCCCTGGCCCATCTCGGTGCCGCCGTGGTTCACCAGCACCGAGCCGTCGGTGTACACATGCACCAGCGCGCCGGCCTGGTTGTAGTGGTTGACGTTGAAGGAGATGCCGAACTTCACCGGCGTCAGCGCGATGCCGC
>Ga0105103_10000531_pt1 | contig 21637 bp, 19 predicted proteins | sample PPLLaktember2015_2_FD_79107 | JGI IMG/M metagenome (GOLD analysis project Ga0105103, IMG submission 79107) | Freshwater sediment microbial communities from Prairie Pothole Lake near Jamestown, North Dakota, USA - PPLs Lake P7 Core (6) Depth... | ecosystem: Environmental > Aquatic > Freshwater >...
AGGATGCCGGTGAAGTACAGCGCCAGCGCCGTGCCGAGCGCGACGATCACCACCGGGACCTTCTCAGTGATGAACAGCACGATGACGACCGCGATGATCAGGAAGAGTACGTAGATGTCGTTCAAGGCTTCACCTGTCGTCGTTGTTTTCGCCGGACCGCGGCCGCAGGGTGTTCAGGAAGGTGCCAGCCGCGGCAGGCTGATGCCGCGCGCGGCGGCGAGCATCGTACCTGCCGCAGGCGCAGCGTCAGCGCTTCGGCGGCGTGAAGTTCACTGCAAGGTCGGCAAACAGCCGCGCGCAGACGCCGGTAGCGCCTTTGGAACGCCACGCATCGTCGGCATCGAGCTTCATCGTTCCGCAGATGTCGAAGTGCGTCCAGGGAATGCCGTCGACGAATTCTTCCAGGTAAAGCGCTGCCGTGATCGAGCCCGGCTGTGCGTCGCCCATGTTCTTCAGGTCGGCAATCGCTGAATCGATCTGCTTGCGGTAGCGGCGGTCGAGCGGCATGCGCCAGATGGTCTCGTCCGCGCGATTGGCCGAGGCCTGTACCTGCTGGGCGAAGCCATCGTGGTTCGAGAACACGCCCGTAAGGTGCTCGCCGAGCGCTGCAAAGATCGCTCCCGTGAGCGTGCCGATGTTGATGATCGCATCGGGCTTCATCTCGGCCGCCAGCGCCAGGCCGTCGGCCAGGATCAGCCGACCCTCGGCGTCGGTGTTGTGGATCTCGACCGTCTTGCCGTTGCGATGGGTCAGCACATCGCCCATTTTGAGGGCCGAACCCGACGGCATGTTGTCGGTGCACATCAGGAACGCGGTCACGGTATTCGGGCAGTCGAGGTCACGCAGGACCGACATCGTGCCGAGCACCGCGGCGGCGCCCGCCATGTCCATTTTCATGTAGAGCTGCATGCCCTGCGCCGGCTTCAGGTTGATGCCGCCGGAGTCGTACATGATGCCCTTGCCGACCATTGCCAGATGGCCCTTGCTCTTGCCCTTCGGCTTGTACGTGAGCTTGACCATCCGTGGGGGCTCCGTGCTGCCCGCGTTCACGCCCAGGATGCCGCCGCAGCCCATCTTCTCGAGATCTCCCTTGTCGAAGACCTCGATCGAGAGCCCGCGCTCACGTGCCACTTCCTCGGCGATTTCGGCCATGCGCTTGGCCGTCAGTTCCATGGCGGGCGCATTGGCGAGATCACGCGCCAGCATCGCTGCCGAGGCCATCGTCTGTCCCAGCTTCGCGCCGGCCGCTTCGGCTTTCTGTCGTTCGGCGGTCGTCACCAGCGTGAGCTCTTGAAGCGGGGCATCGCTCTTCTTGCTCTTGCGCTGCTCGTAGCGGTAGCGCGCCAGCAGCACGCCCTCGGTGACGGCCTGCGCTGCGGCCGCCGGCGCGACGCCGCTGGCGACGTCCGCGAGCCCGGTCGCCAGGTGCGACTGCCGGGACGCAGCCCGGGCAAATGCTGCGGCCGCGTCACGCAATTTGGCCACATCGAGGCCGGCATCGCCGACGCCGACCGCAATGACGACGGCCTTACCATCCTTGGGAATCACCAGGGTCTGGCCCTGCTTGCCCTCGAAGCCCGCGGCCGCGAGCGCGTCGCGATCCAGGCCGATCTGTCGCGGTACCGCTCCCTTCGATCCGACGGCGACACCGACGGCCGAGGCGTTCGATGGCACCGAGCGGGCAACGGCGACCTTGGTCCTTGAAGATTCGGTGAGCGACGGTGCAGGGTTGATGCCAGCACGGTGGTGGGACTTCTTCGCCATGGTTTTTTCTCCTTGTTGTGTCCGGGTCTCGATCAAAGAGCGCACGATCGGGGTGCATGTAGCGGGTCTGGCCCAGCTTGGAGGCGGCATGTGACCGAACCATTACAGCTGACTGCGCACACCCGGTTCGTTCACGACGGCAAATGACCACGCCGCTGCTGCGCGGTTGGGCAGGATATCAGCATGTTGGGTCTTGCCGAACCTGCCGGCCTCGATTCTAATCAGCGGCCCGCTTGATGCTGTCAGGACTCCGACGAGCAATCTGCGGTCGCGCGACAGTGCCGTCCGTGTCGCGAGTCGGAAGTTCACAAAAAGAATTCAAGAACGAAAGGGTGCCCACCATGACTCAGGCCGCACAAGCAGAAAAGGGAGGGATGCAGAAGATCCTCGACGTCGTCGAGCGGGTCGGCAACAAGGTGCCGCACCCGGTCGTGATCTTCCTGATCCTGATCGCCGTCGTCATCGTCCTGTCGCACATCTTCTACGCGATGGGCGTAGCGATCTCGTATCAGGTGATCAATCCCGATACGCACAAGCTCGAGACGCAGACGACGGCCGCGCGCAGCCTGCTCACCGCAGACGGCATCCGCTTCATGTTCACCGGGGTCGTCAGCAATTTCATGAGTTTCCAAGCGGTCGGCGTCATCATCGTCGCGATGGTCGGCGTTGGTGTCGCGGAGGCCTCGGGCCTGGTCAAGGCGCTGATCCGCAAACTCGTGATCATCTCGCCGGCTTGGGCTCTGACATGGATCCTGGTTTTCGTAGGCATCATTTCCAGTATCGCTGCCGACGCGGGCTATCTCGTGCTGATCCCGCTGGCCGGCGCCGCATTCATCAGTGTTGGCCGCCATCCGCTGGCGGGACTCGCGCTCGCCTTTGCGTCGGTGGCGAGCGTCTTTCTGGTCAACATCCTCATCGTCCCGGTCGACGGCATCCTGGTCGGCATCACCAATGACGCGATCCATCTGCTCGACGCCAACAAGTCGATCGACCTGGCGTCGAACCTCTGGTTCTCGATCGCATCGGTGCTCGCGATGACGGTCGTCGTCGTGCTCGTCAACAACCGCATCGTCGAACCGCGGCTGGGCAAGTACACCGGCGACTACGTCGTCGAGGGCGAGAACGTGCTGTCGCCCGACGAGTACCGCGGTCTGAAGTACGCGGGGATCGGGCTGGCGCTTGCGCTCGGCTTCGTCATGCTGCTGCTGCTGCCAACGGGGGCTCCGCTGCGCAATCCCGAGACCGGTTCGATCATCGGCAACTCCCCGTTCATGAACAGCCTGATCGTGACGATCGCGCTGGTGTTTCTGTCAGCGGGCATCGGCTATGGCATCGGCGCGAAGACGATGAACTCGTCGGTCGACGTGATCAACGCCGTGCAGAAGTCGATCGCCAGCCTGAGCGGCCTGATCTTCCTGCTGCTGATCATCAGCCAGTTCCTCGCCTACTTCAACTACACCAACATGGCGCCGCTGGCGGCGATCTCGCTCGCCAACATCCTGCAGCAGGCCAACCTCGACGCGGTGTGGCTAATGATCGGCTTCGTCATCGTCGTGCTGATCCTCGATTTGATCATCACGGGCGCGATCCCGAAATGGGCGATCTTCGCGCCGATCTTCGTGCCGCTGCTGATGAAGCTCGGCGTGCAGCCCGACGCCGTGCTCGCGGCCTATCGGGTCGGCGACTCGCCGATGAATTCGATCACACCGTTGAATGCGTACTTCGCGATGATCGTCGTGTTCTGCCAGAAGTACGTGAAGGACGCTGGCGTCGGCACCGTCATTGCGCTGATGCTGCCGTACGTGCTGGCCATCGCGGCCGTCTGGCTGGTCCTGCTCGTGGCCTGGCAACTGGTCGGCCTGCCCTGGGGCATCTAGACGCGCGTCCTTGCACCGGTGAATCCTTCCGGTTCACCGGCTTTTCCCTTCCAGATTCACTTGCGGAGCTTTTCGATGGAGATTGCACTTGCGAAGGTTGCGCCAGCGACCCTTAAGACCGGCACGCTGGTGGTGGGCGCCTACGCCGACGGATCGCTGCTGCCCGCCGCGCAGGCGGTCGACCAGGCGGCCGGTGGCGCACTTGCCGCCGCGCTGAAGCGTGGCGACCTCGATGAAAAGGCCGGCTCGACGCTGATGTTTCCGGCCCTGGGTGGGGTCGGTGCCGAGCGCGTGCTGCTCGTGAGCCTCGGGCAGCGCGCAGCGCTGGGCGACAAGCCCTTTCGTGAGGCCGTCGCCGCAGCCGCCAAGGTGCTGGCGGGCGGCGTCGCGAAGGAGGCAGCGGTCGCGCTGGTCGACGTCGATCTGCCGAACCGCACGCCGGCGTGGCGCGTGCGCACCGCCGCGCGGCTACTGGCTGACGGCGCCTACAAGTTCGAAGCGCCGCGGGCCAAGCCCGTGCCTGCGCGCGGCGCGGGCCGGGTGACGCTGATCGTGGAAGCCGAGCCGAACAGCGAACTTGCGAGCGCGGTGAAGACCGGTCTCGCGACAGCCGAAGGCATGGCGCTCACCAAGGATCTCGGCAATCTGGGCGGCAACGTCTGCACGCCCGGCTTCATGGCCGAAACCGCACAGAAGCTCGGCCAGGAGTTCGGCTTCGAGGTCGAGGTGCTCGAGCGCGCCGACATGGAAAAGCTCGGCATGCATTCGGCGCTTTCCGTCGGCCGCGCCTCGCATTCACCCTGCAAGTTCATCGTGATGAAGTACAGCAAGGGTGGGGCGGCCAAGCCGATCGTGCTGATCGGCAAGGGGATGACGTTCGACACCGGCGGCGTGTCGCTGAAGCCCGGCGCCAACCTCGACGAAATGAAGTACGACATGTGCGGCGGCGGCAGCGTGATCGGCGCGTTCCGTACCGTCGCGAAGCTCGGGCTGCCGATCAACCTCATCGGGCTCGTCATGGCGGTGGAGAACATGCCGGGCGGCAACGCCAGCCGACCGGGCGATGTCGTCAAGTCGATGGCAGGCATCACGATCGAGATCCTGAATACCGACGCCGAGGGCCGGCTGGTCCTGTGCGATGCGATGACCTACGCGGAGCGCTTCGAGCCGGCATGCGTCATCGATCTCGCCACGCTGACCGGCGCCTGCGTGATTGCACTCGGGGCGCATGCCAGCGGGCTGTTCGCCAACGACGATGCACTGGCGGCGGAACTGCTCGCTGCCGGCATGACCGCGGGCGACCGCGCCTGGCAGATGCCGTTGTGGGACGACTACCAAGGCCAGCTCAAGAGCAACTTCGCCGACATGAGCAACCTCGGTGGCCCCGCCGCGGGATCCGTCACGGCAGCGCTGTTCCTGTCGCACTTCGCGAAGAAGTACAAGTGGGCACACATCGACATCGCCGGCACGGCCTCGGTGTCGGGCGACGCGAAGGGCGCAACCGGGCGCCCCGTACCATTGCTGACGGAGTTCCTGTTGTCGCGCGCTGAGGCCAAGGCGCACTGAGTGCAAGTCGACTGGCGCAAAGCGTGAGCCGCCGATACCTGGCGCACCCCTGCGTTGCCGCGCGTGCACCGGCACTGGCGGCGGAGTGGAGGCCGGCACTTCGAGTCGGTCCGCGGGGCCGGTCGGCCCCGCATCAGCGGCCAGGGCAATAGAGCGATGACCAAGGCCGAACCGACCGATACCGGCGTCCTGCTCGAGTTCATGTTCCGGCTCGGGCAGGCCTACCTCGCCTGCGGCGAGCAGACGGCGGAGGTTGAGCTTTTGCTGCGGCGGGTGGCGCTGGCCTATGGCATGGGCCGTACGCGCGTGGTCGTGTTGCCCACGGCGCTCTTCATCACCCTGCACGACGGATCGAGCGAGCGCGTGACGCTGGCCGAAGGCCCTGCGCAGTCGCTGCGGCTTGACCAGATCGCGGAGGTCTACCGCCTTGGTGACGCGGCCCAGCGCGCAACGGTCACGCCGCGCGGAGGGCTGGACCGGCTGATCGAGATTCTGCGTACCAGCGCGCGCTTCGGCCGCCTCGGCAGCCTGGTCGGCCACACGATCCTGGCGATCGGCGTCGCCATGGTGCTGATGCCCACGCTCGCGAACATCGCGGCGGCTGCGATCCTTGGCTTCATCGTCGGGCTGCTCAAGATGCTGGTGCAGGAACGGACGCTCTTCGCGGTGCCGATGCCGGTGGTCGCGGCCACAGTCGTGTCAGCGGCGGTGTTCTATGCCGCGAACTCCGGCCTGCCCGTTGATCCGCTGCACATGTTGGTGCCGCCGCTGGTCACGTTCCTGCCAGGCGGCATGCTGACACTGGGCATGGTCGAACTGGCCTACGGCGACATGGTGAGCGGGTCCAGCCGGCTCATTACAGGCTTTGTCCAACTGGTGCTGCTGACCTTCGGGCTCGCCGCGGGCGCCGCGCTGATGGGGGTCCATCCGGAAAATCTCGTCTACGCCAGTTCGCAGTTCGTGAAAGTGCCCTGGGCGGCCTGGGCTGGCGTGCCGGTGTTCTGCCTCGGTGTGTTCCTGCACTTTTCCGCGCCACGCAATTCGTTGCCGTGGATCCTGCTGGTGGCACTTGCAGCGATCGCGGCGCAGCGCGCGGCGGCGGCGCTGTTTGGCGCCGAAATCAGTGGTTTCTTCGGCATGATCGTGGCGATGCCGGCAAGCTACCTGATCCACCAGCGCTTCAACGGACCGCCGGCCACGGTTACGTCGCTGCCGAGCTTCTGGCTGGTCGTGCCAGGGTCGCTCGGCCTGCTTTCCGTGACCCGCATGCTGAGCGACCGCGCCGCCGGCATCGAAGGCCTGATCACGGTCGTCTTCGTCATCACCTCGGTCGCCCTCGGCACGCTGGTCGGCGCGTCGATCTACCGCTTTCTGTCGGAGCGGTTCAACTGGTTCGGAGCACGCATACGCAGGGTGCACTCATATCTGCGCGGGCGGCGCGAACCGTGACGATCGCGCCACCGCACAGCGACTACATCACTCCAACCACTCCTGTTCGCAGCCATGTACGAGTTCCCTACCGACATCTTTACCGAGCCCGACGAAGTCGATCCCGACACGCTGCGCAATCTCGGCCCTTTGGCGCCACTGGCCGGCATCTGGGAAGGACAGCGCGGCCTCGACGTGCACCTAGTAGAGGAGGGCTCGAAGAAGGAGGCCTTCTACGAGCGCTATGAACTGCAACCGATCGACCCGCAGCTCAACGGCCCGCAGCTGCTTTACGGGCTGCGCTACTGGACCCACGTGCTGCGGCCGAACCGGCCGGCCACGTTTCACGACCAGGTCGGCTACTGGCTGTGGGAGCCCGCAACCGGCATGATCATTCAGACGCACACGATCCCGCGCGGCCAGGTGGCGATGGCGATCGGGCATGCGGCGGCCGATGCCCGCACCTTCGAGCTGGAGTGCGTGTTCGGCTCGCCCACCAATGGCACCTGCTCGAACCCGTTCCTTGATCACGCCAAGAAGACGATCGAGTTCCGCATCACGGTGGACATCCACGACGATGGCAGCTGGTCGTACGAGCAGGACACCGTGCTGCGTATCCGTGGCCGCGATGAACTGTTCCATCACACCGATCGCAATCGCCTGCACAAGGTGGCGGAGCCGACGCCGAACTGGCTGATGCGGAGTTCGACCTGAACCGGCTTCCCGCTTGCCGGCGCCGCACGCCACGACTTCCACGACGAAAGGAACTTCCCGATGACCTATTCACTCGCCACCGCGCGTAAATGGTGCAACGACTCCGAATTCGCACTGGTGACGGCAAGCTACGCCGGCAAGGAGGTGACCTGGACGCCGGTGCAGCTCAGGGCAAAGATCGCGCGCACGCGCAAGCTGCGCGACAAGAATCGGGACCTGCATCGGAAGATGCGGCGCGCCAACCGCGCTGCGACCGGGACCAAGAGCGGGACCCGGGTGACGGCCATGGCGGTCGCGGAAAAGCGCGCCCGTCTGTTCGAAGAGACGCTCGCGCGCTTCGTCACGAAGCTGGAGAAATTGCAGGCGAGGCGAAAGCTCGGCGCGCTCAAGAGCGCCGTCGCGGATGCTGTGGCGCGCAAGCGCAACGCGCAGGCCGCGCCTGCTTCCGGCGCAAAGCGCGCTGCCACCAAGCCGGCCAACGCGGCCGGGCGGCCGCGAGCACGAGGCGCAGCGGTGGTGCCAGCGTCCCTGCGTGTCAAGCAGGTGAAGCAGGCCGCGCGGGTACGGGCCCGCAATGCACGCAACCAGGCCAAGCGCGATGCGCGCAGCCGCTGACGGGCGCGGCGCTGGCTGAGTGAGGCGTTGTCGCGGCCTTCGCCGTGGGGACTCACGGCCGGTCGGCGGCAGTGGCGTCGGACCGGTCCGAGCCGTCATTCGCCTTGGCGGCTGCTTCGGGGTGTTCGGCCAGGTACGCACCGGTGGCCTGTCCCAGCGAGGAAAAGAAGCGCGTCTGCGCGAGCCGCTCCTCGAAGCCGCGCGCGGCCGCCCAGTCGGCCCACTCGGACTCGCGGCCGACGGCACAGGTGGCGATGCCGCGCGAGCGCAGTTCCTCGAACAGTTCCTTGATGGCGAATACGCCCGTGGCGTCGATCATCGTGACGGGGACGAGGTCGAGAACGAACCAACGCACATCACCGGCGGCATCGATGGCCTTGAGCACCTCGCGCTTGAAGTAGGCGGTGCTGAAGAAGATGAGCGCGCCGTTGAAGCGGAACAGCAGCAGGCCCGCGGGTACGGTGGCCTCTGGGTGACGCCGCAGCGCATGAAAGCCGGGCTGACCCTCGATGCGGCCAAGCAGTTCGACCGTCGGCCGTGCAGCCAGTTGCACGAAGCTGAGCAGCGCGAGCACGACCGCCAGCAGGATCGCGTTCATCACACCGAATGCGATGACGCCGACGGTGGCTGTCATCGCTATCCAGTACTCGCGCCGGTCGATGCGCCATATCGCCGCGACGTTCTGCCAGCTGAACAGCGATGCACCCGCCACCACCAGCACCGCCGCCAGTGATACGGTCGGGATGAACTGCAGCGGCCAGGTAAACAGAGCGACGACGGCCGCGATGACGATGGCTGTCACGATGCCAGTGACCTGGGTGCGGCCTCCGGCCACCTCGCCGACCGCGGTGCGCGAGTTGGTGCCGTTCACTGCGAATCCCTGCGCAAACGCGGCCGCGATGTTGACGGCGCCCAGCGCCGCGACTTCGCGATCGGCGTCGATTTCATAGCGGTTGCGGTCGGCGAAGCTGCGTGCCGCGAGCATCGTCGTGGAAAAGAGCACCAGCGCGAGGCCGGCCGCTTCGGCCAGCAGGACCGGGAGGTGCTCGAGCGGGATGTACGGTAGGCGTGGCACCGGAAAGCCGGATGGCACCGGTCCGACGGTGCGCACACCGTGCGCTTCGAGGTTGAAGAACTGCACGGCGAACCCGGCGGCCACCATCGCGATCAGCGCCGCGGGCAGGCGCCGGGTGATGCGTGGCATGGCCAGCAGCATGACGACCGTGGCCACACCCACCGCCAGCGTAGGCCAGTGCGTCGACGGCAGCCTGTTCAGGAACTCCCACGCACGCGGCACGATTCCACTGGCCTCGACGCGAATGCCGAACAGCACGCCGATCTGGCTCAGTACGACGTTCAGCGCCACCCCGTTCATGAAGCCCACGAGAATCGGCTTGGACAGGAAGTCGGCCAGCGCTCCGAGCCGAAGGAAGCTCGCGCCGACGCACAGCACTCCGGTAATGAACGTCAGTGCGATCGCCAGTGCCCAGGCCTGATCGGCATCGCCGCCCGCCAGTGGCGCGACAGCGGCGGCGACGATGGCTCCGGTCGCCGCGCTGGGACCGACCATCAGCTGGCGCGATGTACCGAAGAAGGCGTAGACCAGCATCGGCAACGTACTGGCGTACAGCCCCACGACCGGTGAGAAGCCCACGAGCTGCGCTGTGGCAACGCTGCCCGGAATGGCGACGGCCGCGACCGCCAGCCCGGCCGCGATGTCGTGCGAAAGATTGTCGCGCCGGTAGCCGGCCAGCGCAGGCAGCCCGGGAGCAAACCGGGCGAGTTGCTTGAAAGGCGGGCTCACTTAGCGGAGGTATCCGTTCCCAGCGTGCCTGGTCGGGTGAATGTCAGGCCAGCGCCTTGGCCTTGAGTCTGGCGAACTCGTCCGCGCTGATCGTGCCCGCGTCAAGCATGGCCTTGGCGTCGGCAATCTGCTCGACAGGCGACTTGCCGGCCAATGCGCGGAGCTGCGTTTCCGCTTCCGACCGCACCTGCTGCAGCGCGGCCCGCTGGCGCCTAGCCATCCCCTGGCCTCGCACGATCACGTAAAGCAGCGCCGTCAGGACGGGCAGCAACAGCAGCCCGACGATCCACGCGGCCTTGGAGATCCCGCCGAGTTCGGTGTCGCGGAACAGATCGACCACGATCTGGAACAGCACGACCAGGTACGCGACAAAGACAAAGGCCGAGAAGATCAGCCACATCAGATCCCAGAAGTTGCTCATTCAAATGTTTCCCGGTTGACTGTGTTTCGTTGGCGAGTCGCGTCCGGAGTGGCGGAACATCGGCGCCGTCTCCCTGGGTTTCGAGTCCGACCGCTTGCGGTTCGTTGGCGTTCGTCGCCAACCCGACACCGTGTCTCGAAACTTCCTGTATCGGTGCGCCTGAAGACGTGGAGACGTTGCGTCCGTGCCCTCGCGGGGCATCCTACCCGACTGCCGCCGCGCCAGCGGCGCAGGCTCTCTTCCGGGCCATCGGAAGGGTTCCCACGCTGCGGTCCGTCGTGGCCGGGGAAGCCCGGCAGCGTGCAATGCCGCCGGGTGCATCCGCGCCGAAACGCCCTTGAAAAGTTGCGATGGACGAAGCCGAGGTCTTCATTCGCGTCGATTTTCTTTACAAACGTCTCCGCGCCGAACGGATTACCGCGTCGCAACATCCCGTCACTAATGGGATTTTTTCCCATGGCACAGAACCTGCATTAGTGAGGGCAGGGGACAGCTTCATAGTGATTGTGCGGGAGCGAGCATTCAGCGACTTCGGCACGGCGATAAGGAAGGCCAATGAAAACGGTACACATGCTCAAGGCGATGGCGGCGGCCGCTGTAATGGCTGGGGGGGTTGCGATGGCGCCGGCGCAAGCCACGCTCATCATCAACCCCGCCGATGCCCTCGGTACGATCAGTCAGACCAGCAACTGCGACGCCGCGTGCCTGTCTGCGATTCTCGGCTTCACAGTCACCGAGTACTACAAGGCGAACTCTCCGGGCGACGAGCCTCAGACCGAAGAGAAACCGTTTGCCGCGTCGTACACGACGGTCTTCGGGGAAGGCAATGAGACCGCAACGATCAGCTGGGATGGTCCGTACGCGTTCGTCTGCGGGACCTGCATCCTGCTGGTCAAGGACGGCAGAAACACGCCGAACCAGATCTACTTTGACCTCGGACCGAACGGATACAGCTGGAACGGCATCGAAGACATCTTTGTCTCGAACCCGCTGATCTGGCCGAATGGCGGCAGCATTTCTCACGTGTCTCTGTTCAGCGTCGATCGGCCGCAGGAGATTCCGGTGCCTGAGCCCGCCTCGCTGGCCCTGCTGGGGCTTGGCCTGGTCGGGCTCGCCGCGGCCCGTCGTCGACGCACACCCGAGCAGTAGCGCATCGAACCGATGCTTCAAAGGGCCCGCCAAGCGGGCCCTTTTAGTTTTCGGGGCTCGAACGGGGTCCTCGGTCCCGCGGGGCCTAGGCCGGTGCCAAGGCAGTTCCGGGGCCCGGGCAAGCTCAGGTAGCACATTAGGAGGGCCGGATAAGCGTTAATGCAGAAAGAAGGTTCTGGACTGTTCCGCTCGCGCCGCGGCCGTATACAATCCGTCGCCAAAGAGGGGACAGGCCAGCATTGAGCCTTGCGGCCGGAGCGGCCGTCGCAAAGAGCGCCGATTTGGCGGCTAACGCCGCCGGTTAGTGAGCGATCGGGCGATCGCCCGGCACGGTTCAATGTGTCCGGAGTATTTCTGCAATCCGCTGCGGCGGAGGTCAGAGGAGGGAGTCGGCATGGAGTTACAGCGTTTGATCGTGTTGATGATCGCCGCGGGAGTGTCCGTGGCGACTCTGCCCGCCAATGCTGCCGCTCCTGCCCAGACCTCGACTTCGGCTACTGCGACCAAGGCCTCGGTCAAGCCCCGAGTACAAGGCACCGTGCCAGCCGGCAAGGCTGCCATCGTATCCAGCCGCTCGGCAGGCAAGAAGCGCGTGACGGGGGAGCGCAGGCCGCTGCGTCCCTCCGAAGGGCAACTCGCCGGACTGCACCGTGCCGATGATCCGCTCGATCTGAAGTCATCGGTCGCGCTGGTCGTCAATCAGGATACGGACGAAGTGCTGTTCGAGAAGAACACGCACGCTGTCCTGCCCATCGCATCGATCACCAAGCTGATGACTGCCCTGGTGACCGTTGAAGCGAATTTGCCGCCCGACGAGGAACTGGTCGTATCGCAGGCGGAACTGGTGCGGGCCGGCATTCGTTCAAATCTGAGACCAGGGATGAAGCTGACGCGCGACACGGCGCTGCACCTGGCGCTGATGTCGTCGGAGAACCGGGCCGCACAGTTGCTCGGGCGCACCTATCCCGGCGGGCTCGACGCCTTCGTCGAGGCCATGAACGCCAAGGCGCGGATGCTCGACATGAGCGATTCCCACTTCGCCGATCCCACCGGACTGTCACCGGAGAATCGCTCGAGCGCCAACGACCTCGTGAAGCTCGTGAAGGCCGCGTACGAACACGAAGTCATCCGCTCGCACTCGGTCAGTGGCGAACTGGCGCTGCCGGTGGGCAAGCGCATGGTCCGTTACGGCAACACGAACCGCCTGACGGCGAACCCGGACTGGGACATCGGTCTGCAGAAGACCGGCTACATCTCCGCGGCGGGTCGCTGCCTCGTGATGCAGGCTGTCGTCGAGGGCCAGCGTGTCGTGATGGTGCTGCTGGACTCCGTCGGCAAGTATTCCCGGATCGGCGATGCGCAGCGCATTCGGGACTGGCTCGAGGCGAAACGCTTCGGCGCCGAAAAGTCTGCCACCGCCAGCAAGCCGCTCGCCAACGTCGCAGGGATGGAAAAACCGATTTGAAAGACGACGGCTCAGTGGGTCGCGGGGACGTGCCCGAGACCTGCCGAGATGCGACCGGCGGTTCCCAGCAGGTCCTCCAGCCACTCGTCCTGCATCCTCTCGGCGGGTGCCGACACCGATAGCCCCGCCACCAGTCGGCCCGAATCGTCGCGTATGCCGGCGGCGATGCAACGCACCCCCAGTTCCAGTTCCTCGTTGTCGCGCGCGTAACCACGCGAGCGCACCTGGGAGAGCTCCTTTTCCAGCCTGGCGAGCTCGGTGATGCTGTTGCGCGTATGCCCGGCGAGGCCGGTGCGCGTGGCATAGGCACGCACGACCCGCGGGTCGTCGAACGCCAGGAACAGTTTGCCGCTCGACGTCAGATGCAGCGGGGCACGTCCGCCGATCGCCCGCACGACCTGCATTCCCGATCGCTCGCTGTAGGCGCGATCGATGTACACGATCTCATCGCCCTGGCGCACGGAAAGGTTGACGGTCTGTCCCGTCTTGCGATGCAGCTCGCGCATTGGCTCCAGCGCGGCCTCGCGCACCGACAGGCGCGCCTTCACCAGATTGCCCAGCTCGAGCAGGCGCATGCCCAACCGGTACGAACCCGGCGTTTCGGCGCGGTCGACGAACCGACCGACGACCATGTCATTTAGAATCCGGTGCGCGGTCGAAGGGTGCAGTCCGGTGGCAGTTGCCAAGTCTTTCAGGCTGACCGGATCCGATCGAGCAGCAAGCGTATCGAGCAGTTTCATCATCCGCTCGATCACCTGGATGGCAGTCTTTTCGCGCGTGGTCGGGGGCATGGTGCAGAGCAATATTGCTGCTGTACGCGTTATACCACCATACGAAACGATGGCAAACATCGTTTGCCGATGCGGCTTCGCCAAGGCTGATCGTCGTCATGGGCGGTGCAACATCGGTTTCGCATCGCAGCGCGGAAGTCCGCGTACCGGAGCACAAGCATGCGCGTAGCGCTCTTCGTCACCTGCCTAGTCGACGCCATTCGTCCCGAGATCGGCTTCTCGACCCTCAAATTGCTGGAGTCGGCGGGCTGCGAAGTCGTCGTGCCCGAAGGTCAGACCTGCTGCGGCCAACCCGCCTACAACTCGGGCGACAGCGCCACTGCGCGCGCTCTTGCGGAAAAAGTCCTGCGCGAGTTCGACGGGTTCGAGTATGTCGTGATCCCGAGCGGCTCCTGCGGCGGGCAGATCAAGCACCAGTACATCGAACTGTTCCGTGATCACCCGGACTTGAAGTCACGGGCCGAGAACCTCGCGAGCCGCATTTACGAACTGACCGACTTCCTGACCAACGTGCTGCGGGTCGAGACCCTGCCGTCGACATTCGCCGGGCACATCACCTACCACGACTCTTGCAGCGGGCTGCGCGAAATGGGCGTGAAGTCCCAGCCGCGGGCCCTGCTCGCCAAGCTGCCTGGGGTCCGCCTGACCGAGATGAAGGACTGCGAGCAGTGCTGCGGCTTCGGCGGCACGTTCTCGGTGAAGTACGGTGACATCTCCGGCGCGATCGTCGACGAAAAGTGCCGCAATGTGCGCGCCAGCGGCGCCGATGCAGTGGTCCTGGGTGACCTGGGCTGCATACTCAACATCGAAGGCCGGTTGCGACGCACCGGCGACACGACGACGCGTGTGCTGCACGTGGCGCAGGTTCTAGCGGGGGATGCCTGATGCAGACGCAGTCGATGCATTTCAAGGCGCGCGCCGGCCAGAAGCTGGCGGACGCCCGCTTGCAGAAGAACCTGAAGAAGCTGTCGGAAAAGTTCGTCACGGCGCGCGCGGCGGCCATCACCGAGCTTGACGACTTCGAGGGTACGCGCGGCGCGGCGGTGGAGCGCCGCAACCGCGCGCTCGCCCGCCTGGATCTCTGGCTGGAGACTTTCGAGCGCAACGCGACCGCGCGCGGGGCCGTCGTGCTGTATGCGCAGACGCCCGAAGAGGCGACGCGACTCATCGTGGACATCGCCAGGAAACACGGCGTGCGCAAGGTCACGAAGTCGAAGTCGATGGTGTCGGAAGAGGTTCAACTGAACGCCGCGTTCAGCGCCGCAGGTGTGCAGCCGGTCGAGACGGACCTCGGCGAGTACATCCTGCAGATCAACGACAACGAGGCCCCGTCGCACATCATTGCCCCGGTCATCCACAAGGACAAGGAAGAAATCTCGGCGCTGTTCGCGAAGACCCACGGCACCGAGCGCAAGGACGAGATCACCCAGCTGACGCGCGAGGCACGCGAGGTGCTGCGCGGGCACTTCCTGTCGGCCGACATGGGCGTGACCGGCGCCAACTTCCTCATTGCGGAGACCGGGTCGGTTGCCCTGGTCACCAACGAGGGCAACGAAGGCATGTGCACGATCCTGCCGCCCAAGGTGCACGTCGTGCTGACCGGCATCGAGAAGGTGCTGCCGACGCTGGAAGATGTCGCAACCATCATGCGTCTGCTGCCGCGTTCTGCCACCGGACAGCCGATCTCGAACTACTTCTCGCTCCTCACCGGGCCGCGACGGGCAGGGGAAACGGACGGCCCCGAGCACATGTACTACGTGCTGGTCGATGCGGGGCGGACGGGACTTCTCGGCAGCGAGTTCCAGGAGATGCTGCGCTGTATCCGCTGCGGCGCTTGCATGAACCATTGCCCCGTGTATCAGAAGATCGGCGGCCATGCGTATGGCTGGGTCTATCCGGGGCCGATGGGGTCCGTGCTGACGCCAAGCTATGTCGGCATCGAAAACGCGCTCGACCTTCCCCATGCCGCCACGCTCTGCGGCCAGTGCAGCGTTGTCTGCCCGGTCAAGATCCCGCTGCCCGACCTGCTGCGGAAGTTGCGTGAAAAGCAATGGGAACGCGGGCTGAGGCCGTGGTACGAGCATGTCGCGATCGGCGGCTGGGCGTTTGTCGCCAAGCGCCCGGCGCTCTACGCGCTCAGTTCCCGCCTTGCCGTGCGGCTGCTCAACTTCATGGGCGGGCGCGACCGGCTGATCCGACAGTTACCGATCGGCGCGGCGGGCTGGACCGGGAGCCGTGACTTCCCGGCGCCAAGCGGTCGCACCTTCCGCGACCTGTACCGCGAGCGACGCGCTGGCGGCGCTAGCGCTACCTAGCTTCGATCCACCGGAGCGTCCGGCGCGCTAGTCGCCGGGACGCGCCGATAGACGGGGCCGTCCGCATCGCGCGCGGCGGCGTAAAGCGCCACATGGGCGGAGCGCCACGGAACCGGCTCGGCCAGCGGGCCAGCACCGTCGAAGCGGCGCACGTCCCGAAACAGCGTGACGTGAGGCACAAAGGTCTTGCGGTCAAACGGAATGCCGTACCGATCGAGGCGCGTGCGAACCCGTGACGCGCACGTCGCAAGTTCTTGCGTGACTGTGCCGCCGGCCCAGGCGACGCGTGCCCGAGGGAAGCTGCCAAGGGTGTCGATCGTCCAGTCGCAGGGTTCGGCTGCGAGATCGTCGCAGTCGTGCGCCAGCGTTGCGGCACGGTCCGGCTCCAGTTCGCCAATGAAGGCCAGCGTCAGATGCAGGTTGCGCGCCTGCATCGCGCGGCCGTCCGCTACGTGGGTCTTCAGCGCGGTGATCAGGCGCCCCAGCGCCAGTCGAGTCTCATCGGTAGGCCAGGCGGCGATGAAGCACCGCATGGCGTTACGCGGCGCGCGTGGCGCGCCGTTTGCGCACGGCGGCGGGCACCGCATCCGCTGCGCGGATGGCCTCCACACACTGCCCGACGAGCTCCGGCCCGGAGTAAATGAACCCGGTATAGATCTGAACTAGCGAGGCTCCTGCGCGCATCTTCTCGACGGCATCGCGGCTCTCGATGATCCCGCCGACGCCGATGATCGGAAGCCGACCCTGCAGGTGCCCGGCGAGCTTGGCGACGACTTCAGTCGCACGCTCCCGCAGCGGCCGCCCGGAGAGTCCGCCCGCTTCCTCCGCATGCGCCAGGCCGCGCACCCGCTCGCGCGCAGTCGTCGTGTTGGTCGCAATCACGCCGTCGACACCGTGCGCGACGAGGGCATCGGCGAGTGGCGGGATCGCGTCGTCTGCAAGATCGGGAGCGATCTTCACCGCCAGCGGAACGCGACGGCCATGCTGGTCCTCGAGCCTGCGGCGCTCGTCGCGCAGGCCGCGCAGCAGGCCGCCGAGCTCGCGTTCCCCCTGCAATGCGCGCAGGTCCTTCGTATTGGGCGACGAGATGTTCACGGCGACGTAGTCGGCATCGAGATAGACGGCGCGCAGGCCGGCGACGTAGTCGTCGAGTGCGCGCTCGATCGGGGTCGTGGCGTTCTTGCCGATGTTGAGTCCGAGGATGCCGCCCTCCGCGCGGAAGCGCTTGTGGGCTCGCACGTTGGCGACAAAGCGTTCGACGCCGTCATTGTTGAAGCCCATGCGGTTGATCAGGCCCTGCGCCGGCACGAGACGGAACAGGCGCGGCTTGGGATTGCCGGGCTGCGGACGGGGTGTGACCGTGCCAGCCTCGATGTGCCCGAAGCCAAAGGTTCCGAGGGCGTCGATGTGCGCGGCATTCTTGTCCATGCCTGCGGCGAGCCCCACCGGATTGCGGAAGGTGAGACCCATGACCTGCACGGGCAGGTCGGTGACGCGGCCGGCAATGACACGGGTCAGGCCGCAACCGGCCGCCAGGTCGAGGTTGTGCAGTGTCAGCTCGTGCGCGACCTCGGGGTCGAGCCGGAACAGGACGGAACGGGCCAGGGGATACAGCACGCCGCCATCTTAGCGGCGTGCTGGCCGGACTAGGTCCCGGAGGGCGGCTCTCGCAAACGGTCCCAGCGACCGCTGCGCAATATCTCGACCGGCCGGAAGCGCGCCTTGTAAGCCATCTTCGGGCTCTCGGCGATCCAGTAGCCCAGGTAGAGGTACGGCAGCTTCAGCGCCCGGCATTGCTCGATCTGCCAGAGGATGTTGTAGGTGCCGAAGCTGGCAGCCTCGACGTCGGGATCGAAAAACGTGTAGACGGACGAGAGGCCGTCGTTGAGCAGGTCGATGATCGACACCATGCGCAACGCACCGACGCCGTTGCCGTCAGCGACCGGGTCGCGGAACTCGACCAGCCGCGTGTTCACCTTGCTCTGGAGCAGGAACTGCGAGTACTGCTCCTTGCTGTCGTTGTCCATGCCGCCGCCGGCGTGCCGCGTCGCCTGGTAGCGCAGGTAGAGGTCGTAGTGCTCGGGGTCGAACGCCAGCGTGGCCACGCGCGAGACCAGGTCCGCGTGGTGCTGCCAGGCCCGTCGCTGTGCCCGGTTCGAGCGGTACTCGGCCACCGGCACGCGCACGGGCACGCACGCACGGCAACCGTCGCAGTAGGGGCGGTAAGTGAAGATGCCGCTGCGGCGAAAGCCCATTTTGACCAGCTCGCTGTACACATCCGCATTGATCAGATGTGCGGGCGTGGCGACCTGCGAGCGGGCCTGACGGTCGTCGAGATAGCTGCAAGGGTACGGCGCCGTCGCGTAAAACTGCAGCGCCGAGAAGGGAAGTTCCTTGAGATTCGCCACGTCAGCTCACCTCAGAGGGTGACGGCGGCGCCAGCAGCGCATTGAGCCGCGCGTGCCGGTACTTGGCCCAGGCGATCGGCGCCAGGGTCACCGCGCTCGCCACATGGGCGCAGAACGTATCTCGTGCGATCTCGCGTCCTCCGAGAGAGGCCAGGTGCCTCGTGTTCTGCTGGCAGTCTATCACCGGCACCCGCTCGATCTGCAGGATTCGCACCAGAGTTGCCAGCGCGATCTTGGAGGCATCGGCAGCGTGCGCGAACATCGATTCGCCGAAGAACATGCGGCCGAGGCTGACGCCGTAGAGGCCTCCGACCAGACGACCGTCGACCCGCGTCTCGACCGAGTGAGCAAGCCCGCGCCGGTGCAGGGCGCCGTAGGTGTCCTTGACCTGCTGCGTGATCCAGGTGCCGACCTCGGCTGAGCGCGGCGCGGCACAGGCCTGCATGACGCCCGCAAAGTCCCGGTCGACCGTCACTTCGATGTCGGGGCCGGTGGCCGCGCGGCGCAGGGCCTTGCCCAACGAGCGCGAGACGCGGAACTCGTCGCAGTACAACACCATGCGGGGATCGGGTGACCACCAGAGCACCGGCTCGCCTTCCGCGTACCAGGGAAAGATCCCTTGTCGATACGCCGCGATCAGCTGCTCGACCGTGAGCTCCGAACTGGCAGCCAGCAGTCCGTTCGGTGCCCGCAGTGCGGTGTCGACGCCCGGAAACGGCTGCCCCGCGGACAGCCAGGGAATCATGTGCCTGACACGCCGTGACGCGGTCCAGGCGGCTCGATTGATTCCGTGTGGACGCCGAAGCTGCCGCGCGCCCGGTCGCTGAAGTAGTGGCGCAGCGTGGTCGCAACGGTCCGGAACGCAAGCTCGCTCCAGGGAACCGCGTGCTCGCGGAACAGTTGAACCTCGAGGCTTTCTTCGCCCGGTGCAAAGCTCAGGTCAAGCAGTCGGGCCTGGAAGAAGATGTGCACCTGCTCGACCTGCGGAACGTCGATCACCGAAAAGATCGGCCCGAGTTCGATCCGGGCGCCAGCCTCTTCGAGCGTCTCGCGCATGGCGCCGCCGGCCGTTGTTTCTCCAACCTCCATGAAGCCCGCCGGCAGCGTCCACTTGCCGTGCCGCGGCTCGATTGCGCGGCGGCACAGCAGGATCTCGTCGCCCCAGACCGGAATCGTGCCAACGACCGGACGCGGGTTGACGTAGTGGATCGCGCCGCACTGGTCGCAGCAGGCGCGCAGTCGATTGTCACCGCCAGGCACGCGCAGCGTGACTGCATTCCCGCATATTGAACAGAAGCGCATTGAGGCTGGTACCGAATAATTCCAGTCTATCGCAGCACCGGCGGATTAGCAGTGGTCCGTTGCGGTTGGCGGAACTTGGCTATTGTGCGCAGGATGCGAGGATCGATCGTCGCCGCCGTTCTGTTTGCGGGTTGCCTGGGCGGCGCCTGCGCCGTCGATCTGCAGGGGCACCGAGGAGCGCGCGGACTCGCCCCCGAAAACACGCTCGCAGGATTCCGGACAGCCCTCGGGATCGGTGTGACCACGCTGGAGACCGATCTAGCCCTGACGCGCGACGGGGTTCTCGTTCTCTCGCACGAGCCGCGGCTTGCGTCGGCCCTGACGCGCGGGCCCGATGGAGTATGGCTTGCGGCCGATGGCGCACCGTTCGTGCACCTCGATCTCATCGAGCTCGAGCGCTACGACGTCGGGCGCTTGAACCCCGCGCACAAGTACGCCTCGCAGTGGCCCGGTCAAAGGGCGTTCGACGGAGAGCGCATTCCGACCCTGGCGTCGCTCTTCGCCTTGGCCCGCGGCGCGCGCTCGCCGGGCGGTCAGCCGGTCCGTTTCAACATCGAGACGAAGCTCGCGCCGGACTCGGACGTCCCGACAGCCGATCCCGCAAACTTCGCTCGGGCCGTCGTCGCCGCAGTGCTGGCGGCGGATATGGAGGTACGCGTCAGCGTGCAGTCGTTTGACTGGCGGACCCTGGTCGAAGTGAGGAAGCTCGCGCCGCAGATCGCCACCGTCTGCCTGACGATCGAGAGCAGCGGCATGAACACGGTGCGCGTGGCGGGGAGTGGAGCCTCGCCCTGGCACGCGGGCCTCCGGGCGGCAGATCACGGCAATTCGCTGCCAAGGCTCGCCAGGGCGGCCGGTTGCTCGACTTGGTCTCCTTTCTGGCGCAACGTGAGCGCGGAACTCGTCGAGGAAGCGCACGCGCTTGAGCTCAAGGTGGTTCCATGGACCGTCAATGATGTGGCCGAGATGGAACGATTGGTGGCGCTGCGCGTCGACGGCCTGATCACGGACTACCCGGATCGCGCGCGGCGAGCACTGGCGGCGAAGGGCATTGCGGTCGATTGACCCGCATGTGCTGCGGGCACCGTTCGTAAGTTCGCATCCGGCGGAAGTCTTGCCCGCAGCCCGGGTCGGTATACTGCCGCTTTACCGGTAACGCCTGAACCCTGACGCTATCAGGGCAGCGCGCAGACGATGACGAAATACGTGTTCGTTACCGGTGGCGTGGTCTCCTCCCTCGGCAAGGGGATCGCCGCCGCCTCGCTCGCCGCGATCCTCGAATCGCGCGGCCTCAAAGTCACCCTCATCAAGCTGGACCCCTACATCAACGTCGATCCCGGCACGATGTCGCCGTTCCAGCACGGCGAAGTGTTCGTGACCGAAGATGGCGCGGAAACGGATCTCGACCTCGGACATTACGAGCGCTTCATCTCCGCCAAGATGCGGAAGGTGAACAACTTCACCACCGGCCAGATCTACGAGTCGGTCATCAAGAAGGAGCGGCGCGGCGAGTATCTCGGCAAGACAGTGCAGGTCATTCCGCACGTCACCAACGAGATCCAGGAATTCATCGAGCGCGGCGCGGCGGCGGCCTGGGGCGGCAAGACCGACGTCGCGATCGTCGAGATCGGCGGCACCGTGGGCGACATCGAGTCGCTGCCATTCGTCGAAGCCGCGCGCCAGATGAGCCTGCGGCTGGGCCGCGGCACGTGCTGCTTCGTGCACCTGACGCTGGTGCCGTTCATTCCGATGGCGGGCGAACTCAAGACCAAGCCAACCCAGCACAGCGTGCAGAAACTGCGCGAAATCGGCATCTCGCCTGACGTGCTGCTGTGCCGCGCCGACCGGCCGATTCCGGATGAGGAACGCGCCAAGATATCGCTCTTTTCCAACGTGCCGAGCAACGCGGTCATTTCCGTCTGGGACGCCGATTCGATCTACAAGGTGCCCTCGATGCTGCACAAGCAGGGGCTCGACGAGATCGTGTGCTTTACGCTCGGCATGCCATCGCGACCGGC
>Ga0105103_10000533_pt1 | contig 21616 bp, 15 predicted proteins | sample PPLLaktember2015_2_FD_79107 | JGI IMG/M metagenome (GOLD analysis project Ga0105103, IMG submission 79107) | Freshwater sediment microbial communities from Prairie Pothole Lake near Jamestown, North Dakota, USA - PPLs Lake P7 Core (6) Depth... | ecosystem: Environmental > Aquatic > Freshwater >...
AGTTGAAATATTGAGCTGAAATGTATCAAATTTACATGAAATACGAATTGTATCATTTACTGTTTTTTGAATACTCAGTATTTCAATATATTTATAGATCTAAAAAATCATAGAAAGCATGACCGACAAACAATGGAATGACCTAAAAGCTATTATTAATGGCGAACTAAAAAAGCCCCTGCCAACCGGATTTATAATTGACTGCCCATGGCTGCCGGCTTGGTATGGTATTAATATACTCGATTATTTTACTAACGATGAATTATGGTTGAAGGCAAATTTGAAAGCTATCGAAACTTTTCCTGATGTGACTTTCCTTCCCGGTTTCTGGAGTGAATACGGTATGTGTACCGAACCTTCAGCTTTCGGCGCCAAGTGTATTTTCTGGAAAGATGAATTTCCATTTGCGGAGAAAACGATTAACAATATTGAAGATATTGATAATATGACAGTTCCAAATCCTGAAACTGATGGTTTATTGCCTTTTATGCTGAACCGGTTAGTGAAAGCCCAACCAGCAATTGAAGCAGCTGGTCATAAAATACGTTTCTCGGTTTCGCGCGGCCCGTTAAATATTGCTTCTTTCCTGATGGGTACTACCGAATTTCTTACTGCCATTATGATGGATCCTGAAAGGGTACACAAACTATTACGCATTATTACCGATTTTTTGAAAGCATGGCACGAATTGCAGCGCAAGACCATTCCTACAATAGATGGTATTATGATGCTTGATGACATAGTCGGTTTTGTTGGCGAAGATGAGTTTAAAGAATTTGGTCTCCCATATTTGAAAGAATTATATGATACAGATGCCAGTGTTAAGCTATTCCACAATGATGCTGATTGTACTATGTCGATAAAATATTATGCTGAGTGCGGAATTAACCTTTATAATCCGGGTACACATATGACATTGGCTGAGTTGAAAGAAGCTACACAAAATAAAGTTGTAATCCTTGGCAATATTCCCCCACGCGATGTGCTGGCTGCCGGATTAGAAGCTGATGTTAAGAAATCAGTTCGCGAAATGCTCGATAGCGTAACCGATCATACTCATATAATGCCTTCATGCGGCGGAGGTATGCCTCCAAATGTATCAACTGCTAATATTAATGCATTTTTGCAGGAGGTGAAAAAATAAATTATTCAAAGTAGCTGCGTTTAACATGACTTGTTTTAATACGCACCATTTTTCAGTTTCATTATCACTACTGACCAATTAAAACGATAAGATTACCTCTGGTGAGCGCTTCGCTAAGTTCTTCGCTATCGCTCAGAATGACAGTCTTTGCAGAATGTAACAGTTAAAGAGGGGGTAAGCCGCCGCTTACCCCCTCTTTAACTATATCACTGTCATTCTGAGACCTCGAATATAAAATTACAATTTTAAAAACAGGTGACATTAAGAGCTACAAATTTTCTAACGAATAATTTATGCAAAACATAATATTACTGCTTAATAAAAATGGCCACTAATTCACAAATAAAAGCATTGCGCAACAATACAATTCGTGAATTAGTGGCTATTAAAATGTAGTGTCCTTAGCAGTGTAATGCAGCGAAGTGATTACCTGTGGTAATCTCATATCAATTATTAATATTAGTCGGTTAATATTGTTTAATTATTAACTAAACTGATGATCATGCAGCTTCTTAAACTCCCCGTTCTTTTTCAATAACTCTTCATAATTTCCTTTTTCCAGAATTTCTCCTTCGCGGAGTACATATATTTCATCGACATTACGGATAGTTGATAACCTGTGTGCTATTACAATACTGGTACGGTCTTTCATCAGGTTATAAATAGCTTCTTGTACGAGCTTTTCCGATTCGGTGTCAAGCGACGATGTAGCCTCATCGAGAATTAGAATAGGTGGGTTTTTTAGAATGGCCCGCGCAATACTGATTCTCTGTCGTTGGCCCCCTGAAAGTTTACCTCCACGGTCGCCAATATTGGTTTGATAGCCATTTTCTGTAGCAATAATAAACTCATGGGCATTGGCAATTTTAGCTGCATATATTACCTGCTCTTCAGTGACCGATTTGGCACCAAAAGCAATATTATTAAATATTGTGTCGTTAAACAGAATTGGTTCCTGGTTTACAATTCCAAACAGGTTGCGTAATTCTTTTATTGTAACCTTACGGATATCTTTTCCATCGATCAGAATGTCGCCTTTTTCTATATCCCAAAACCGGGGTAACAAGTCGACCATCGTCGATTTTCCTGAACCCGATTGTCCTACAAGGGCAATAGTTTTTCCTTTCTGAATTTTCAGGTTAATATTTTTGAGTACATATTCTTCGCCATAACGAAACGAGACATCTTTATATTCAATCGATTCTTCAAACCCTTTAATGTCAATAGAATTAGAAGTATTAGTTATTTTATTTTCTGCTGAAAGGATCATATCAATACGGTCCATCGATGCTAATCCTTTTTGAATATTGTAAAATGCAGATGTAAATGCTTTAGTTGGGTTGATAATATTGTAAAAGAATACAAGGTATACAATAAATTCTTCACTATCGAGCGAACTCCGGTTTCCTAATATTAAATTTCCCCCAAAAATCATAACAACGACAATGATAATAGTTCCGAGAAATTCGCTAACAGGGTGAGCCAACTGATTTCTGCTCATTACCTTATTCATTAGGGAACGATATTCCTCGTTTTGTTTTTCCTGTCGTGATTTCATCATATCTTCAGCGTTGAAAGCCTTTACAATCCTCAGTCCGCCTAATGTTTCTTCGAGAGTAGAAAGAATTTCCCCCATCTTAGTTTGGCCCCGCAAAGAAGCTTTCTTGAGTTTCTTACCTATTATACCTATAATTCCGCCTGCAATGGGAAAGAAAACAAATACAAAAAGTGTAAGTTGCCAACTCATAAAAACCATTGCTATTATAGTAATAATGATAATCATCGGGTTTTTGAAAAACATATCAAGCGAAGTCATTATCGAATTTTCGATTTCGGCCACATCGCCTGTTATGCGTGCCATAATATCACCTTTGCGTTCTTCACTGAAAAAGCCGATAGGCAGGTGGACAACTTTTTTGTAAAGCCTGTTTCTGATATCGCGTACTACACTATTACGGATTAGGACCATAGTAAGGCTTGCCAGGTATGTAAAACCAGTTTTTAGCAATACCAGTATGGTGAAAATAATACTAATCCAAATAAGTGTGTTTAATGCCCCATGCTTTCCGGCAAATTCTTGCGTATAAGCATAAATGTTATTCATTATTGGTTCTTTTGGGAAGTGGGGAGGAAAAAATGAGATATCAGCTGGCTGTAGGGTATATATTTTCTTATCGTTTTGCAATAATATTTTTAATAAAGGGGTCATTATAAAAAATGAAAATATCCCAAAAATTGCAGAAAGAAGGTTAAAAATTACATTTAATATAATACTTGACTTATAAGGCGGAAGAAATTTGCGAAATAGCCTGATTGCGTCTCTCATGGGTTTATACTCCGGTATAGTTTGAAGGTGTAATTGATTTTAGTTCTTCTTTCAGTTTTGGGCCAATGGAAAGTGTATCAATAAATGCAGATATCTTTTCCCTGGTCATCTTTTCATTAATACGGGTAAGGTTAAGCAGAGCTTCGTATGGTTTAGGATAACCTTCGCGGCGTAAAATGGTTTGTATTGCCTCCGCCACAACACTCCAGTTATCTTCAAGGTCGGCATCGATTTTTTCTTTATTGAGGATTAATTTGTTTAATCCCCGCATAATCGATTTATAAGAGATAATACTGTGTGCAAGAGGTACACCAATATTTCGGATTACAGTCGAATCGGTGAGGTCGCGCTGCAATCTCGAAATGGGTAATTTTGATGCCATATGCAAAAACAAGGCATTTGCCATTCCCAGGTTACCCTCGGCGTTTTCAAAATCTATGGGGTTTACTTTATGGGGCATTGCCGACGATCCTATTTCTCCGGCTTTAATTTTTTGTTTAAAATATTCCATGGATATATAAGTCCATAGATCACGACAAAGGTCGGTAAGTATCGTGTTTATGCGGCTAATGGCCTGAAATGAGGCAGCAAGGTTATCGTAATGCTCAATTTGTGTTGTGTACTGTTCGCGGTCGAGCATCAGGATATGGTTTACAAAAGCATTCCCAAATTCTACCCAATCAATATCAGGATATGCAACCTTATGAGCATTGAAATTTCCTGTAGCACCACCAAATTTAGCCGAAACAGGTATTAATTTAAGTTGTCCAACCTGTGTTTGAAGCCTTTCAACAAATACTTTTATCTCTTTTCCCAAACGGGTAGGGGAGGCAGGTTGTCCGTGTGTACGGGCAAGCATCGAAATATCTTCCCATTCGTCGGCCAGTTCAATCAATTTTTCGGTTATATCTTCAATTGCGGGAATAAAAACATCTTTAAGTGCCTCCTGATATAATAGAGGAACAGCAGTGTTGTTAATATCCTGCGATGTAAGCCCAAAATGTACAAACTCTTTGTTCAGGTCGAGACCAAGTGAGTCGATCTGTTTCTTTATAAAGTATTCAACAGCTTTAACATCGTGGTTGGTGGTTTTTTCTATTTCTTTAATTTCGGCAGCATTTTCAGTAGTAAAATTCTTATATATGTCTCTTAATTTGCTAAATACATCTTTATGAATCCCTTCAAGTTGAGGAAGCCGGTACTGTGCAAGGGCAATGAAATATTCAATTTCAATCCTTACACGGTATTTCATCAATCCATATTCTGAGAAATAGGGTGCCAGTTCTTCTACTTTCGACCTATAGCGGCCATCAACAGGCGATATTGCTGTTAAATCGTTTAAAACCATAATTTATAGTTTGGGCCTCAAAGTTAGAAAAAAATCTCTATTGTGGTTGTAGATATACCTCTTTGAGTGAAACGAAGAGGAGCAAAGTAATCTGCACTAATTAAAACCTAATGCAAGATAAATTCATAAACTTTATAAACCCCAAAGTGCTCAATGAAGTTAATTAATCGGGTAGACAAATCTTTTTTCAGGGGTTAAAACTTTCATTATCATTAATTTCTAGCCCCGGAACTTGCTTTGGTTTGTTTTCAATATCGATAACACCACGGATATCATTTGTTTTTTGTTAATTAATTGACCTTTGCTTAATTTCGGAGAGTTTAAAATTTATGTAACAAAAACAAAGATGAAAATATTCAGAATATCTTTTAATTGGCGGTTATTAGCACTTATAGTATGTATCCAGCTTTTTTCTTCAGCAAAAATTGATAGTGGGAAAGTTGCAAAAACGACCATTCAAGCGAAGAAAGGACTTGTTTATATTTTTGAAATAAGGCAGGATATAGCTAAGCCTGTATGGAAAATAACACAGGATGCTTTTAAAGAAGCTGAATCTCTAAAAGCAGATTATATTATTATCCATCTGAATACCTATGGTGGGATGGTTAACATTGCTGATTCCATTCGTACAAAAATTCTTAATTCGCGGGTTCCAGTGATTATATTTATCGACAATCAGGCTATTTCGGCAGGGGCGCTTATTTCAATTGCCGGCGATAGTATTTATATGCGCCAGGGAGGTAGTATTGGGGCTGCTACTGTTGTTAACCAAACGGGTGAAGTTGTACCTGATAAGTACCAGTCATTTATGCGCTCTACAATGAGGGCCACTGCCGAAGCCCATGGTAAGGATACCATTATCAAAGGTAACGACACTATATATAAATGGCATCGCGACCCTCAGATAGCCCAGGCCATGGTCGACCCACGTATTTCTATACCAGGTCTTATCGATTCGACCCAGGTGCTTACACTAACTGTTGAAGAAGCAATTAATGTTGGTTATTGCGAAGGCAAGGCATCAAATATTAATGAAGTTCTTGAAAAGGCAGGTTTACAGGATTATGAAGTCAGAAGGCAGGAAATTAGGGGAGTCAACAAATTAATATTACTGTTATTGAACCCCATAGCTCAATCAATTCTGATTTTATTGATTATCGGGGGTATATATTTCGAACTTCAAACTCCTGGTGTTGGATTTCCTCTTGGGATTGCTGTTCTTGGCGCTTTATTGTATTTTTTCCCTCTTTATATCCAGGGAATGGCGGAAAACTGGGAAGTATTAGTTTTTGTTCTTGGGGTTATACTTCTTGGACTTGAGATATTTGTTATTCCCGGGTTTGGGGTAGCTGGTATCGGAGGAATATTGTTAATTGTGATTGGCCTTACCATGGGTGTAATTGATAATGTTGTTTTTGAATTCGAAGGTACCGCTGCATTTTCAAAAGTTGCTAAAGTATTTTTCCGAATTATACTTACAGTATTTGGTTCCCTGGGATTATCGATATGGATTAGCAAAAAAGTTGCGACATCGCTCTTGTTTAGTAATATATCGCTTGATGGAGCCCACAACAGATCGGAAGGTTTTGTGGGGGTCGATGTTCATTTGCAGGATATGATAGGTCAGACCGGTATTGCATATACTACACTGCGCCCATCGGGAAGAATTAAAATTGGAGAAGCTATTTACGATGCCAAAGCTGAAATCGGTTATATCGAAAAAGGAACTGAAGTTAAAGTTTTGCGTACTGAGGCCGGACAATTATACGTTATGAAATCTTAATTACTTTTTAGAATTTATATTTATACCATGCGTTCACACATCATTATAAAGCGCTTACTCTATATTTTTATTATTGTCGTTGTTATAATCATTGCAAAAACATTTTGGCTTTACCGCGAAGTATTTGCCCCTAATATTTTTATACAGGGAGAAGAACAAGTTTCTTTATATATAAAAACAGGTTCGACATATGACAATGTTGTTGATTCTTTAAAAAAACATAACATCATTAAAAATTTTAAAAGTTTTGACTGGACTGCGCGTAAGAAAAAATACCCTGAGAATATTCATCCCGGACGGTATATTCTGACAAACCGGATGAGTAATAATGAACTGGTAAACAAACTGCGTTCGGGCCATCAGGATCCTGTTCATCTTACATTTAATAAAATCCGGACCCTTGAACAATTGTCAGAAAGGATTGCTGAACAAATTGAAATTAAACCATACAAACTTCAAAACCTGTTAAATTTAGATACTACGGCTAAGAAATACGGATTGAATGAACATACCATAAAATGTATGTTTGTTCCAAATACGTATGAATTATACTGGAATACATCGGAAGAGAAATTTCTTGATCGGATGTATAAAGAATATCAAAGGTTCTGGAACGATGAACGGACTGCCAAAGCCGAAAAAATGAATATGTCGAGGGAAGAAATTATTACGCTGGCATCAATTGTTGAAGAAGAAACAAAACTTAATATTGAAAAACCAATTGTTGCAGGGGTTTATATGAATAGGTTACGAATTGGCATGAGGCTTCAGGCCGATCCTACCGTGATTTATGCGATCGGAAATTTCAATATCAAACGTGTACTTCGTGTACATTATGCAATTGATTCGCCCTACAATACATATAAATACGCCGGATTGCCGCCAGGACCGATTTGTATTCCTGAAATATCATCGATTGACGCAGTATTGAACTATGATAAGAATGAATATATATATTTCTGTGCTAAACCCGATTTTTCAGGTGAACATAGTTTTGCCCGCACATTGGCACAGCACAATCAAAATGCAGCACGGTACCGCCGTGAGCTAAACAGAAGAAGGATATATCATTAAATCGCCTCATGCTTTTCTCCATGCGCTATTCGCTGTTCGTGGGTTACCGTTAAAGGTTGTAGTTGATATTATTTTTGGGAATGATCTATTTGGTAACCCAAAATAAAATATAAAAATTAATCACAAAAAATTCGTCAGATTTATTCAAATAGTAACAAGCATCTTCATTATGTTGCGCATGATTTAGATTATTGCAATTATCCATTAAAATTAGGCTTTCTGATTGTATTTAAGTGTATACCCTTCAGATATGAGGCGTTTCTCATTTAAATTTCCATCATCAGGTATAAATGAAAAATTTATATAAAAAGTATCATTATTTATTACGGATAATTAAGAACGGACAGCGAATAGCAAACAGCGAGAGGCTTTTTCATAGGCGTATAGCGTATCAAATAATATTAACCTCAGGTTCAAGTAGTATTCCAAAGGTTTTATTTACCTGCTCAATGATTTTCTTTGATAATAATAGCACATCATTCCCTGTTGCTTTACCTGTATTCACTATTACAAGGGGTTGATACTGATATGTTGTTGCATCTTCGACCTGCATACCTTTACAACCACTTTGATCAATTAACCAGGCAGCAGAAAGCTTTATCATCCCATTCCCGGTTTTAAAAGATGGAGAATCAGGATATTTTGAAAGAATTGAACTTGCTATTTCTTCAGTAACAACCGGATTTTTAAAGAAACTGCCGGCACTTCCCATTTTAGTAACTTCCGGAAGTTTTGCCCCCCTTATTTTCTTTATTATTTCACGAACGGTTTTAATGTTTTTCTCTTCATAATTTTCAAGTTCTTTAGTCAGGGCAGTATAAGAGGTGTTCAATAGATATGGGTCTTTTTTCAAACTAAAAGTTACATGCGTTATCAGAAAGTTGTTATTATGCTCTTTTTTAAAAATACTATTACGATAACCGAATTTGCATTGATCATGGTTAAATTCCATCCATTTATTAGTGATCAGGTGAATACCTTCAACCTTTGTAATTACATTTTCAACTTCGGAACCATAAGCGCCAATATTCTGGACCGGACATGCGCCCACATGACCAGGGATATCTGATAAATTCTCGATTCCTGCTAAATCATTTTCTACTGCAAATTGCACAAAGTCATCCCAAATAACTCCACATCCGACTTTAATCAGTATTTCCTTATTTGTTTCTTCAATATAATCAATGCCTTTTATTGACGGATGGATAATCAGTCCATCGAAATCTTTAGTAAACAAAATATTACTGCCGCCTCCAAGGATGAAGCGTTTGTTTTTATTAAAAATATCTGAACCAATAAGTTCATTTATATCATTGTTATTACAAATTTCCACAAAATAGCGTGTCGTAGCGTCAACTCTAAATGTATTGTAATTTATGAGCGGGAAATATTCTTTAAATTCAGCCATCTTTTTCAAATTCTCACAAATATACAATAGTTTTGTTTTGAACTTTTTAATGAAAGGTAATATTGAAAAGGATTATTTCAGCAGTATCAAACGATATATGCACCGATAACAGGGTAAACAAAATAGCCTGTACATTGTTGGCAAACGGTTTCCAGGTAACTGTTACAGGGCGAAGATTGCAACATTCAGGTGGCTTGTCCGGCAGGCCTTATAAAACCCATAGGTTTAAACTTCTATTTAATAAAGGGCCATTATTTTATTTAAACCTCAATGTCCGGTTGTTATTCTATTTGCTATTAGCAAAAGTTGATATAATTCTTTCAAACGACCTCGATACATTACCGGCATGTTGGCTTGCTGCTGGATTACGTAAAAAGAAATTAGTGTTCGATAGCCATGAGCTGTTTCCGGAAGTACCTGAATTAGTAAACCGTAGATTTGTACGGGCAATTTGGCTGTTCCTTGAGCGTAAACTTGTTCCACAAATAGATAAAGGCATTACAGTATCTCCTTCAATCGCCAAATATTATTACGATACTTATAAATTATCATTTGAAGTTGTGCGAAATATTAGTAAATACAGGGAAGAAAGTGAATTGAACCTTCAAAAAACTTCCCGGGACGAACATAAAATTATATATCAGGGTGCATTAAACATTGGAAGGGGAATAGAACTGGCAATAAGCAGTCTTCAACATATTGATAATACAATCCTCATTATAGCCGGTTCGGGCGATATTGAAAACGAGTTGAAGAAAATAGTATCGGAACTATCGTTACACGACAGAGTAATTTTTACTGGCAGGCTTTCTTTCGATGAAATGTGGCAACAAACAAGTGGCGCCAATATTGGTTTATCGCTCGAAGAAGACCTGGGGTTAAATTATCGGTATTCTTTGCCCAATAAGTTATTCGATTATATCCAGGCACGGTTGCCGGTTATTGTTTCCGATTTACCGGAAATGAAATCAATAGTGACTTCTTATAAGGTTGGTGAAATTATTGATAAGCGAAGTCCAGAAAGACTTGCTGAAATAATCCGTCATATGTTAGATGTTGATATTCCTAATAGAAAATATAAAGAAAATCTTGCAATTGCGGCACACGAATTGTGTTGGGAAAAAGAGCAGGAAAAAATAACAGGTCTTTTTAAACTCTTTGCCGGATAAGTGCCGGGCGCAGTCTGTGAATCATTGTTTTCAATCCGAAATATAGAAGGAAAAACAATGGTAGAGACAATACAAACCATATGGCAATTGCAGACAGGTTAACCATCCAGAAGTTATTTAAAGCGCCCCAGAAATCTTCCTTGAAAAGCATTAAATATTGTTGTACTGTAAAACTATACCCATCTTTAATAAATAAATAATCTCCAAGCTTGAGAAAAGGCACAATTAGGGCTATCTGAATAGGATGCACTATAAAATGTGCTATCTGCATTGAAATGAAATTTAATCTAAGTGTAAGTGCCACAATGGTTATAAGCAGTGTTGTAACACCATAAACCGGTATCAGGCCTAGAATAAAACCTATTGTTAATGCTACTGATAATTTTTCTGTTGATACGCCTTCTCTTATTTTTTTTCTGATTGGTAATAAAATTTTGCGATCGCCCCACCTTTTCAATTTCCTCTTCATTCTTTTTATGAACCTTTTGTGTAATGTATAATCTATTACGGGTAATTCTGATTTTTGTTGCCACAGGTGTAAGAAATTCTGTAAAAATGTTTAGGTCACAAAAAATGGTCTTTTTTTGTTATCTGTAATTTTTTGCTCAAATTTGTTTGTTATAGCGTGGTTTTATACTTAATAAAAAATTTATACTTGATATTATATAACCTTGTTTATAGGTATCCGTAATATTTTATTTATAATTTAGGTAATTATGAAGCTGTTTGTATAAATAATTAATAACGGCTTAATAATATAAATTTTAATTATATGAAGCACCCATTTTTTGCAGACACAAACACAACAGTAACAAAATCAATTACATGGGTGTTCCATCATTCCTTTTAAAATAATTTTGTTATGATGAAATATAAATTAGCAGGAGTTTGGACCGTTCTTATTTTATTGTTTTTTAATTCATGTGAAAAGGAATCAGGCGAAGGAGGTACTTCAATCATTACCGGGAAGGTGGTTACACGCGAATATAATGGCAATTTTACAGTTCTTCGCGATATATATCCTGCTGCTAAAGAGGATGTTTATATTATATACGGCGATAATGTAGATGAAGTATATGGCGATGAAATGGAAACCGATTGGAATGGCCGGTATGAATTTAATTATTTACAAAAAGGCAAATATATAATTTATGCATACTCGAAAGATTCAACTTTAGACTATACGGTTACTTCGAAGAAAATTGCCATTATACGTGAAGTCGAAATAACAGGCAAAAACCAGTCTGTTGTAGTTCCTGACATCTATATTTTAAAATAAATACAATCAATCATAATGGGTTTCAGAAGATGTATTGTATTTTTTAGCTTGTTATTGGCAGGTAAATGTTTGTATAGTCAGGAGTCAGATTATCAGACCTGGGGCAATGTCGAAGTTTCGGGTGAGCTTTTTAACAAAATTAATTTTTCTGTATCACCCGAAATCAGGTTATTTGATAATAGCACCCGCATTAAAACTATGTTGGCTGAGTTTAGTTTATCGGTACCAATTTTAAACTATTTTAAGGCTGGAGTTATATATCGGCCCGAATATGATGGTTCAGGCGAGTATCTGTCGCGTATCCACCGCTTTTGTTTGTTTGCCCAGGCCCAATATATAATCAACAGGTTTAAACTTTCCTACAGGGGAATATATCAGAAGGAGTATAAAAATTATAATACTTCGGAGTATGGCCATATTCCTGATATCCAGCATCGGCAGAAAATTGGTTTGAAATACAACATTAATAATTGCAAGCTTTCGCCTGATGTATCGGCTGAAATGTTTTTTACCCTATATCCATATAAAGTCAGGGGTGAAAAGAAACTTAGGTTGTCTGCAGGTTTTGATTATAAAATAAATAAGAAGATGAGTTGCTCAGTATCTTATAAGTTTCAGCAGGAATTTCTTGTCAATAACCCTGAATATATTCATATTATCAGTCTGGGGTTGTCGTATGAGCTATAGTTTTATTCCTCAGCCTGTTCTTAATATTGTGAATTGTATTTTTTAAGAGGCGATAGACTATAAAACCAACAGGGATAACAATAAGCGCCCAGGCAAGAATAGCCCATACATGAATAAGCCATAAGCGCTCTATTCCGCTTATCCAGTTTTCTTTCATAATTTCAAATACCTGCGTTGCTGAAATTGATTGAATGTCGCCCAGAAACTTACCCATCTTTAAAAATGGCAGATAAAACAGTAATTGCAGCGGATAAACCATATAATTTGTCAGCTGTATTACTACCATATTCAACCTAAAAACAACAGCAACAAAAGCCAGTACTATAGTTGTAACGCCCAAAAAAGGCAGTATGCCAAAAATAGCCCCAAGTGTAATCGCCATCGACAACTGATGTGGGGTGCTGCCTGTAATAAGCATTTCTTTTGTTTTGCTAACAAGCTTGGCAATTGGTTTGTATTTCAGAAGGAAATTCATTTCAGGGAGCGAAGTTACATTTCTTTTTGGATGTATTTATTAGCAATAACCTAATTAATCTTCTATTTTGGTGTTGTGGCTCATTTTCTGGAAAATTCAAGAAGTGGATCAATAGTCCCATTATCAGCTTTTCTAATTGAATCAATATATTCTTTGCGGGCATTATCAGGTTTTACAAGATTGGAGTTGTGCCAAGTAAATACTTCCCTCCCAAATACAGACTCAATTATAATATCAGCCATAATTCTCGAATGTCTGCCGTTGCCATTTGGGAAACAATGAATATTTACTAAACGATGTTTAAATCTAATAGCAATTTCATCAGGGTGATATGTTTTATTCTCAATCCAAAATTTAGTATCATCTAGCAGTATCCTTAGTTCAACGCCAATCTTTATCCAGTCAATACCAATGTTTTTCTCTGACTTTCTGAAGGTTCCCGCCCATTTCCACACATCTCCAAACATTTTCTTATGGACAGTTTTTATAAATTCTTCTGATAATATCTTTTCTTTTACAAATTTATTATTCAAAGTCCATTCTACTGCTTTCTCAATATTAAGTTGTTCAAGTTCGTCTAATTCTCCTCTTGTGGTAATTGATTTTATTAGTAAACCTTCTTTCTCCTCTTCACATAGAGGTATTTGGCCGTCTATGTATTGAAAATCTAATCCCATATTGTCTTTTTTAGTTCAATTTTAATTTCTTGAGAAAGTTCTTCGATTGCATGTTTAAGATTCTCTTTTCCTATTTCCTGATCTTCGAGCATCATATTATGATTAGTCCTGAGTATTATTTTCTCAGCAAGGATTTTTGATTTCCGATTAAGAAGAGAATCAATAGTTCCATCTAATGGAACGAATCCATAAACAAATTTCATTTCTAATGCATTACCAACTTCTTTTAATGATTTAATTGTTATAGTTCCTGCAGCTTCACTCTCTTCTATTCTTTTAACACCCTGTTTTGTCATCTTAAGCTTTCTCCCCAACTGCTCCAAGGTCATATTTATGGTAGTCCTAATAGTATTAATCCATCCATTATCTGGAATAATAACTATTTCAGCGCCATAGAATGGTTTAAGTTTACGGTCTAATTGCTCTAATAAAAGTTTTCTCTGGTTACGCATTTTGAAAAATTTTATACTCTATTTGGTTATAAATGTAAACTTAATAGTTGACATATGCAAATAAAATGTAAACATATATGTTGACTATATATTAATTGGTGTCAATTTATGTGTTGACTTAAAATGAAGTCTAACTGTTGGACAAGGTAAGGGGACTAAATATTCAATTTCCCCGGTTTTTGAGCTTTTACAGCCAATTGATATTGAGAAATATTATGAAAAAGAAAAGGAAATAGCATCAGGAAAAACAAAAGAGGAAGCTATAATGCTTTTGAACCATAAGAATGCATTGTATTTCATTATTGAAAATCCTGATTATTTTCATTCATTAACAGTCTCAAAGATTGAAGAAATTAATATTAACATGCTTAAACAGATAATTTGACCACCTTTATCAGAAAAATTGAATTATTCGCTTTAAATTAGATTTTAAAACTATGGACTATGAATAAATTTTTATCTATATCTGTTGCATTAATCATTGCCTTAAAAGCATCGGCAATTAATATAAGTTCCGAAATTAAGTCGGTTACAGTGTTTCAGCAGGGCGCCAAAATAACACATATAGCCCAGGTAAACCTTGATGCAGGGAACAATGAGGTTGTTATTGAAAATCTCACATCAACAATCGATGCCAATAGCATACAAGCAGGCATTAAGGGACAGGCGGTTTTATTATCGGCCACTTCGCGCATTAATTATTTAATGACCAAGAAGGCTTCGCAGCGGGTTAAAGAACTGCAGGATTCACTTACTTTACTTATAAACCGTATCGATTGGGTCAAGAATGAGCAGGAAATATACCGTGGCGAAGAAAAACTGGTTATCGATAACCAGAAGATTGTAAATGAAAAAGAGAAAGTATCGGCAAATGATATTGCCCTTCTGGCCGATTTTTATAGAAACCGGCTTACCGACATCCGTAAAAAGATTTATAGCAATGAAATAGAGCTGAAACAGTTAAATGAACGAAAAGTTCAGGTCGATAGGCAACTGAACGATTTAAGGTCCGTTAAAAATGCCCCTACAGGCGAAATTGTATTAAATATAAGTGCTGAACAGCCTGTTAAAGTAAATATTAATTTGTCGTATATTACATTTAATGCGGGTTGGAACCCTTTATATGATATACGGGGCGAGGGAAATAACCAATCAATCGACCTGCTTTATAAAGCAAATATATACCAGCAAACCGGCTTCGATTGGTCGGGGATAAACCTTACAGTTTCTACCGGTAACCCATCGGCATCAAATGAGAGGCCGATTTTAAACCCTTGGTATATCGACTTTGTTCAACCATACAAATATTCGTCAGATATGAAGCGCAAGGAGTCGATGATGATGAAAGCAGCCCCGGCTTCTAATATGGCAATGCTGGCCGATGAGGCAATAGCCCCCGAGGAAGTATCGGCACCGGTTCCATACAATGTTGTTGAAACTACAAACCAAATGGCAGTTGAATATGAAATAAAGGTCAAACAAGATATTCCTGCCGATGGCAAAGAACATATTGTAGCAATTAGTAATTTTAAAATTCCTGCTACTTATAAATACCATAGCGTTCCCAAACTCGACCCGCATACTTTTCTTCTTGCAAGCATTGGCGGCTATGGCGAGTATAACCTCATGCCTGGCACAGCTAATCTGTTTTTTGAGGGCACTTATGTCGGCCAATCAACAATAAATCCCGAAGTTACGGCCGATACAATGTTAATATCCCTAGGTCGCGACGATAGGGTTAAAATCGAAAGAAATATCCTCAAGGACCTTTCATCAAAACAATTTATAGGAACAAACAAAAAAGAACTAAAAGGCTATGAAATTATGGTCCGAAACAATAAGAAAGTTGCGATAACCATTGACATTCTCGACCAGGTGCCTATTTCATCAAATAAAGATATAATTGTTGAACTTGAAGAACATGGTGGAGCTACCTACAATGCCGATTATGGAAAATTAAACTGGCTTATAAACCTGGCGCCCGGTGAAACAAAAAAGATACGATTTGTTTATTCTGTAAAATACCCAAAAGATAAAGAGATTAGTGGTTTGTATTAGTAATATCAAATTAAAAACCATCCATTTTATGGCTTAAAGCCGTACTTAATTTATCCGCCAGCGGCCATAGCCGTTAACTAAGAAGTTAAGTTCTATATATTCTTTCATTTCTGACTTATTCAACAAACCCCAACCCCTTAAGAAGGCGCTATAACCGGGTAGTGCAGAAGTTACCCCTCATTTTTACGGAGGATTGCCTAAATATTGGCAGATATTTATAATGAATCATACTAAATAAAGAAAAATATTGGATATTAAATTATAAACCTCCCAGCCATCATTAAAAAGGAGGGTAAACTGCAGTCGTACACAGTTATAGCCACGCTTTAGGCGTGATTGGGGTTTAAATACTTATATTTAAATTCTTTAGTTTTGCCTTTAGCTAGGCAATCACTCTTTTTAAGGAGGGGCAGGGGTGGTTTTAGATATCAAGCTTAAAAGCAAATTCTTACATAAGACATTACTTTTAAAGTTATGGGCTAAAGCCCGGTTATTTATATTCTTGTTTTTACCGGCCTAAAGGCCGGAGTTATTCAAAACCATAAGGTACTGGGCTACATCCCAATATAATAGTTTCTTTTGTAACTCCAGCCTAAAGGCCGGAGTTATTCAAAACCATAAGGTACTGGGCTACATCCCAATATAATAGTTTCTTTTGTAACTCCAGCCTAAAGGAAGGAGTTATTCAAAGCATAAGGTCCTGGGCTACAGTCCAATTGAATAATTCCTATATAACTCCGGCCTTTAGGCTGGAGTTAGGCAAATGCAGAATATCAGGGGGCTTTAGCCCTTAACTATTCAATTAAATCACTGAAATACAATGTTATAAGGCTATTTTGGTAAAATCTGTCATTTTTTAACTGTTGATAATCTAATATCAATCAATCATCAAAAAAAACGTAACTTCTATCAAAATAATTAAATGAACTCTGTAATGTATTGTAACCATGATTGTTGTTTTACGTTAAAAAAACTGATGATATACCCTTATTAAAAAGGTGATATATTTAATTAGAGTAATTGAGCCATTTTAATATTTATTTATGCAAGAATTTTCGGACAGGAAATTATTGGTTTTACTAAGCGTCGGATTATGAATAGAATAATATATAAGCAAAGCAAACCTTTTCACAAAAAAAGGCTAAATATACAAGCTGTGTTATCTTCTTCTGGAAAGTTCTTTATATTGTTTTTCATTCTTTCTTTTTTTTATTTTACTGTTAGTGGACAAGCTATTGGCGACTATCGAACCAGGGCAGATGGTGATTGGTCAGTTCTTAATACCTGGCAACGATTAAATGCACTTCCAAATACGTGGGCTATACCTTCTGCTGCTCAAGGATATCCTGGACAAAACGCATCACCAACAAATGTTACCATAAGAAATGGACATAATGTAACTCTAAATGTTTCTCCGGCTAATAATATTGGGAACTTAACAATCAATAATGGTAATCAGATTTCAGATATTACATTTTCCGGTTCTAATTCATTAACAGTTACGAATGCTACTACTATAACCTCTAACTCTAATAATGTTTATAAGCGATTATTTGTTAATGGCGGTGAGTTTACAACTGGTTCTTTATCTCTAAATTCAGGTGGAGATTTACAGGATGCATATATTGAACTTACATCAGGGGGCACTGTTGATGTGAATGGAAATATAGCGCTGAATGCTGCAGCTGCACGAACTTATATCAGGTTTAACGGAGGGGGAACATTATATGTTGGTGGCACAATGACCGGTGGTAATATTACAAGTTCTGAAGGTGGAGGGGCAACAGCACCAACTGCAGGAACTGTATATTATGATAATTCAGGTGTACAGAACGTAGGAGCTTATACCTATTATAATCTTACAATTTCAGGGGGAAATACAAAAAACCTGCAAGGAGCAACAACCGTAAATAATACTCTTAATCTTTCAAACGGGAATCTTAGCCTTGGCAACAATAACCTGACCATTGGAAACGAGGGTTCAATTACCGGCGCTTTCGATAATACCCATATGATTGTGACTGGCGGAACCGGAAGTTTGGTCCGACAGGGGAATGCAAATGCCGATTATAATATGGTTTACCCGTTGGGCACAGGCACTGTTTATACACCACTGCAGATTTCTTCATTTACTGCTACTGATAATACCGGAGATATTACAGTAAGGGCAGGAACGGGGTTTGCTCCGGTGTCCCCAACCCAAAATTCAACTGATTTACAGAAATATTGGGTTATTGGTGTTAATGGTATGACAGGTGTAAATGCAAATGCCAGTTTTACTTATGATATGTCTGAGGTAGGGACTGGCGGAGATCAAGCGACATATCTTCCAAATATATTCTCTGCAGGAGCCTGGGCAATAGCTCCGGGAGCAAGCTCTGCCGGTGTCAATCCTATGACATCTTCAGGCACCTCATTGGCTGGTACTTGGACTGCCCGTGAGGAGCCAAATATTGTTACATATTATTCTTACCAGTCAGGCGACTGGGCAACAGCTACCACGTGGACCACCGATCCTTCAGGAACGCTTTCTTCTAATCCTGATGTACCCGATCCCGACGATAGGGTGGTTATATTGAACGGGCGAACAGTTTATACAACAACAGGCTATACAGTTCAATCCATACAGATAAACGAAGGAGGAACTCTTGATATCAGAAATACAACAGGCCATAATTTTGGCGATGTCAGGGGAAAAGGTATGCTTCGCTTACAAACAAGCACTTTTCCTACAGGGGCTTTTGCAGAATTTGTATCTGCAAATGGAGGTACAGTTGAATATTACAATACTGCTAACTATACTTTTAATCAGCTCGAATATAATAATCTGATTCTTAATCATTCGACTTCAGGTATTATAAGTACGCTAACAGGCGACATGCTTATAAACAGCAATTTAACAATAACAAGGGGTAGGTTACAAATCAACGATAATTCAACAACTTCAAGAATACTGACAGTTACAGGTGATGTACTTGTGTCCTCAAATGGTAGTATTCGTCTTGGGGGAGGAAATGTTAACCATCGTTTCATTATTAAAGGTGATTTAACCAATAATGGTTCCGTTATTTTTACTGAACAAGGAACAGCTGATTATCAGGGTAATCCGGGATATGCCAGGGCAGATGTAGTATTTGATAATGATTATAAAGATCAGAATTTACAATGTAATGGGCAAAGTGATTTTTATAGAATTGAAATTGATAAGGGTATTGACAAAACATACATACTAAACATTGATGCAAGCAATACCTCTAATTTCAATCTATTTGGACGGAATAACCTTGCCCAATCAACAACACCACCCAATATAAGTAATCCAAATGCGCTTGGGCTCCTTGCTGGTACAGTGAGGTTAGGAAACAACATTATATTGCCCTCATTATCTTCAAATAGTACCTATAGTATTGATGAAGATGCAATGATATGGCTAGATGGTGCCACTCTTTCATTTTCAGAGGTCGCAAACACTGCTGATGGAACTGCTCTTATTTTATATGGGGGCTTTCGTGTTTCTGTTAATTCAGTTTTTAACGATAATAGCAAGCAAGGGATAGTTGCAAGGACAACAGCCTCAATTATTATTGAAGGTGGTACAATTTCAACAGAGTGTATTAGAACATCATATGTCGCTGGTACTCATCGTGGGGCGTTTAATATGTCAGGGGGCGATTTGACTATTCGGGGTGCCAACTTACCAAATTTAGTAGGAATGAATGTATATGCCAGCTTTACAATGCCTTATCCGGATAATACTTTGACCATTTCAGGGGGTACAATAAATATTTTATCTCCTAACCCAATAGGAGGAGGATCTGGAAGTGATTTCAGCATGGTTATAGGGGCAAATCCAACAAATATTAGAATTACTGGTGGAACAATAAATTTAACTATACCTGCTGCCCGAAATGCATATATTGCTTCAACAGCTCCTTTTTGGAACTTGAATATTACTTCTGCTGTTACAACCCGATCGGCTCAACCCCGTACTTATACTGCTAATGGAACTGTTCCAACGGCAATCCCAGCGCAGCCTCTCGTTGTTTTAAATGATCTGGCCCTACAGAATAATGCAGTACTTACATCCGGGGATAATAATGTTGATGTTTCGATTGCCCGTAACTTTACTATGAGCGCTACGTCGACCTATACACCAGGCGCTAATACTACTATTTTCAATGGTAATGCCGGACAAGTATTTACAAATCCGGGTGCAATTACAACAGGTCTTTACAATATAGAAATTTCTAATGCCAGCAATACATCAATAACTCAAAACCTTGTAGTGCGAAATGATCTGACTATCAATAGTAATTGTTTTCTTCAGGATATGGGTCGTACAATTAATGTGGGAAGAAATATTGTTAACTCAGGTACACATACAAGCCAGGCCGGTGGCGGGATTATACTCAATACCGGAGTTGCCCAAACTATTGGTGGCGATGGGGCCGGCGTATTTGGAAATTTCATTGTTAATAAAACAGGGGGAACAGCAACCCTTATTGCAAATCAGTCCTTAACAGGTAACCTGCGGCTTGCTAGTAACCATATTTTGGATATAGGGACATATAATTTGTCTCTTGGCCCAATTACCAATATTTACGATGCCCTTGCAGGAACAGGCACTGGGTTCACAGGTACAAAAATGATACGTACCGCCGGAAATCCAAGTAACGGGGGTGTTTCAAAATCATTTGAAGCTACAGGTACATTTATTTTCCCTGTAGGAACGGCATCTGATTATACCCCGGCTACCATTCAAATATCTCAGGCTCCTGCTACATGGGGTTCTGTTACTGTCAGACCAATTTCGCAATTTCAACCCTTTGTAACTTCAACAAATTCTTTGAATTATTATTGGAAAGTAACAAGTACTTTATCTGGAATTCAGGCTGGCTCCATTTCTCATACCTATCATTATGTCGATGCAGATTTAGTTGGTCGTGGAACTGAAGCAAATTACATACCGGGGGTTTATAACCCCTTTGCATGGACTGTTATCAGTGATCCAGCCCAAGTTGTCGATGCTTCTAATAATATTTTATTTACCAATAGAAACTATATTGATGGTGATTTTACTGCAGGAGAACCATTGGCATTCCAAACAGTTAAAGTGTTTTATAGCCGTCAGTCGGGTGATTGGGATTTAGCCAGTACCTGGTCAAGTGTAAGTGTTGGAGGTATTCAAGATGGATCTTTGCCGGGTCCTTCTAATCCGGTAGTTATTGGAGATGGCGCAGGGCAAAATCATATAGTCACTATTTCAGGTGGAAGCAAGACCGTTGGTGGGTTACAGATTAATAGCGGTTCAGTTTTAGACATATCTACAACTACAGGTCATAATTTCGGGGCTATTCCTGATACAAAAGTCACAGGAACCGGAACATTAAGGATTTCATCAACAGCATCACCAGCAACTTTTCCCGGCGGCGACTTTGGAAATTTCCTTTCAGCAGGTGGCGGTACGGTAGATTATTATAATACCGGGGCAGTTGACTTTGTATTACCTGCAGGTATTTCTACATATAATAACCTGATATTGTCCCCGTTGACAGGTAGGTACATTTCGATGCCTAATGTAAATTTAACCGTTTTTAATGATTATTCAATCAATGGCTCTGGTACAGGTATTGCACGGACTAACGCTACAGCAGCCAGGTCGCTTACTGTTAATAATAACATTAATATTACCGGGGGCACGCTGCAATATGTAAATGGCACTGTTCAAACTATTAA